>Ga0307507_10010745_pt1 | contig 11731 bp, 13 predicted proteins | sample 7_EM_MG_FD_207223 | JGI IMG/M metagenome (GOLD analysis project Ga0307507, IMG submission 207223) | Populus trichocarpa ectomycorrhiza microbial communities from riparian zone in the Pacific Northwest, United States - 7_EM | ecosystem: Host-associated > Plants > Roots > Unclassified | place...
CTTTGAAAAATAAATATAATGTTCAGGTATTGTTACTTTTAGGTCCGCGTAGCTGTTATTTAATGGCGCTAGTACGAGAAAAATTCAAGCAGCAAGCGCCGGAAGTAATTGGGAAGAAAAAAAAAACAAACGAGAGAGAAGCAAGAAGAATTTAAGCGAACGAGGAACAGGAAAACAAGGAAGGAAAAAATAGAGGGGATGTTTATCAGGTGGGATTAATTGTAGGGCGAGGAGATGATTGTGTGGCTTAGAGATGGTGTGTGATGTTGAAGAGCAGCATAGACATCAACCGAAGGTTGAAAACAGACCTCAAGGCATTCGCCCAAAATGTGAACCTTCAACTATGCATTTGAAGGCGGACTAGCCTTTTTTGGTCGGCTGCCCCCACTAGCGTACTCCGATTTCCAATGCCGTTTTCGACGTAAATTCTCGGTCGGTAACTTTGAATACCCTTAGTATTGAACGCATTATATGGGAGCGGCCGATAGATAAAATAGTTGTAGTAGTCTTTACCGCATATGGAACTTACTCTAAAATTCTCAAAGGATAGCTCTTAAAAAGACAGTGACAATGGGTCTTTTCTTTCGTTTTTTTAAGTTTAGCGCAGCAATTTTTAAATTAAAGTAAAAGTGCGTAAGGTTCGCCAAATGTTCCTTGCCAGAACCACGTGTTCGAACGGCTTTGGGGTGTCGTACGGGCGCTGTGACTGGACATCCCTATTTGGATTGTGCGCGAAGTCCGGTACTCAAATAGCCCACACTCTTCTTCAGCTTTCAGTAATCTCATCAACACCTTCAATTCAGGGAAATTTCTTCTCCTTATCACGACTAACAACGAAAAGAGGCAAAATGACGAGATTCTACACCCATAATATCAACTCTTACAATATGTCGAATGAGTATACCTTTGCGGATAAACGGTTGGAAATGCTAACATGGCTCTCGCCACTTGAGCCCCGCATCAGACATCAAGATGTTCGAACCCGCCGAGCCGACAACGTCCAGGAATGGCTGCTGCAAACCGAGGAATTTCGAAAGTGGCGCTATAGTGCTCAACCTGAGAGACCTAATCACGCGACTTTATTTTGCTGCGGGGATCCGAGTGTCGGTAAGACCTATTTCAGGTGAGTGACAATCCTTGAAGAAAGGCCAAGATGTAGCTGTTCTAATGCGTAGCGATACTAGTTCGCTCGTGGTGGACAAGTTATGCGATAATGCCAAGGAACAAGATATAGCTGTCGCCTGTTTCTACATTGATTATGCGGCGCGGAAGGAGCAGTCTCCAACAAACGTACTCGGTTCACTACTAAAACAGATAGTCGGTGGATTGGAGAAGGTCCCGGATGAGATAAGACAGGCTTTTCAACATCACAAAAGAGTGATTGGTGGAAGAAGGCTGCGGGTGGCGGAAATTATGGAGATGCTGCAGACAGTCACATCTTTACAGCCAACATTTATATGTGTTGATGCCCTTGACGAATGTGCGGAAGGGCATCGAGTTGAGATTCTAGATTCATTGAGACAAATCCTCGAGTATTCCCAAACTACCCGAATATTCCTGAGCGGAAGACCATACATCAGAAGTGAGATTGACAGGCATCTTGGAGCGAAAGTTTTATCCATAAAACCTAACCGTGATGATATCGTGGGATATGTCCGGATGAGATTGAGTAAGGATACCTCTTTAGACAGAATCGATAATGGTCTGGAAGATGAAATCATCAAAAGCATTACTTGGAATACCCCGCAGACGTAAGCGAGCAACATAATGAAAACGCCTATTTTACATTTGTCACTAACTGAGAAATGTAGATTTCTTCAGATTCCCCTAACCATGGATGCTATCTTGGGGGAAACCACAGCTTATGGAAGGCGACAGAAGCTCGGGGTAATAACTGAGGGATTAGATTTGAAGCGCGTTTATGGCGCGACCATTGAGCGGATAAAGGATCAAGGTGGGGAGAAAGCAAGACTCGGGATGGCAGCTCTGATGTGGATCTCGCATTCGGAGAGGCCATTACAGCTTGATGAGCTTTTGCATGCCCTAGCCGTGGAGACAGGATCTACTGATCTCGATGAAAAAAAGATCCCTTCTGTAGAGACATTGCTGAGCTGTTGTTTGGGGTTTATCGTGACCGATACGGAAGCTTCCAACGTCCGTTTGATCCACTTCACTCTCCAAGAGTACCTCCACACCTGCCCCAAAATTTTTGGTCCCACCCACTCAATCATGGCGCAAACCTGTCTGACATACCTCAACTTCCGGGCTATCAAGAACATCCAGCCCACATACTTTGGTCAGCTTTGGTCAACTCCCTTCCTCAAATATTCTTCTCTATATTGGGGTGCACATGCGAAGCGAGAGGCTTCGGGGGAAGTGGTTGCACTTGCGCTCGAGTTTTTCCGTGAAATCGAAAACCGCTGGCATATATCTACGATGTTTCTTTTGGAGGATACCATACCGACAACCGGTCGATATTGTCGCTATTTCTCAATGAATGATTCCCCGATTGGGTTCACTGGACTGCATTGCGCATCTATTTTTGGCATTGTCGAAATCGCAACTGCTCTCATGAACCAACCGAATTGCAATCTCAATAAAAGGGATTTTTTAGGTACTACCCCACTGATATGGGCGGCTCTATGTGGGCAAGAAGGGGTAGCAAAGCTGTTGTTAGGGCGGCAGACTGTCAATCCCGACAAACCAGGTGGATGCCCTCACCGAACAGCGCTCTCTTGGGCTGCTGGGCAAGGAGACGAGGGAATTGTGAGGCTATTCCTCGAGCGAGCATCTGCCAAGCCTGACGGAACAGGTGGTTGGTGGGGTAAGACCCCCCGAGTGATAAATATGATCCTGGGAAAGAGATATGTCAACCCCAACAGGCCAGACAAATACGGACAAACGCCAATATTTTTAGCTGCTGAAAGGGGTCACGAAAAGGTGGTGAAGCTACTATTGGAAAGTCAGGACGTTAAACCTGACCTAACAGACAGATACGGCCTTACACCTCTTTTGTACGCTATGAGTATGGGGCATAAAGGGGTGGTGAAGCTACTATTAGGGAGGAAGGATGTTAAACTCGACACAACAAATAGATACGGCTTTACACCTCTCTTTTACACTGTGCACATGAAGCGTGAAGGGGTCGTAAAGCTACTGCTCGAGCGTGAAACTTTCAGCATCAATAGGCGAAACAACAATGGCCAGACACCACTCTTGTCAGCTACTAAAGAAGAGTCTGAGGGAACTGTGGGGCGACTACTGCGACGGAGAGATATCAATCCCAATATGCGCAACGAAGCTGGTACCACTCCACTCCTGTGGGCTTCCTGCAAGGGACATGAGGGAATAGTGAAGCTACTTCTGGAACGGGAAGACGTCAACCCAAACATAGAAGACGATATTGGCAGGACACCACTCTGGTGGGCCGTCGAGAACAGCCATGAACGAGTGGTGAAGCTACTTCTGGGACGGGGCGATGTCAACCCCAATATTCGAGACAAAGGTGGCATAACACCCCTTAGGAACGCAACAGTGAGGCGGGATGGGAAAATAGTGAAGCTACTGTTGGGAAGGGAGGATATCGACTGCAATATCCCGGACATCAATGGCCAAACACTGCTCTCCTCAGCAATCCTGAATCTGGATTGGGCAGTGATGAGGCTACTAGGGGGGTATGACAATGTCAGTTCGGGTGTTCATGGCGTGGGTAGTCTGACGCCACCATCATATACCCCCAGACAGTGCACCAGTTGACAATGAGGCTAACACTACAGCCCCGCGGTGCTGCTGGCCGCAACACCCCTTAACCAATGCAATACACAATATTTCCTACAATGACCAAAAGCGGCCATGGCTGAGTTCTTGGCATCTCTATCGACACCCCGGGATATATACCGCAGCTTCACCCTCCTGTAGGGAATTTCCACCTCCTTCCTAAGTGCCTAAAACAATCTTGTTAAAGTTTCCTTTCCTTTCCTCTTCTTTTCCCGATTCTATCCTAGTACAGTTTAATGTACGAGTGCAGATACACTATTCACAATTCTTGTCACCACCGGAGAGTTCAGTCGAAGGTTTAGTTTTTCATTTCTTTCCTTCTGTATAATAATACTGTATTTGCGAGTAGATTAGATTAGTCTCTGCTTCCTCCTAACAGATTCTGCACTTTATCCATTTTTTATTGCTCCATTATTATCAGTGTTCGCATTTACTTGTTGCAGATGGAACACAGGATTTACTACAAGCCATTAGAGAAGATGACAGTCGATGAACTAAAAAATTTGTTTTGAAAGAGCCACCCCAAAAAAGGAGAAGGAATAGTCGGGGTGGATTACGTGCTACTGTTTATTGTTAGGAATCAGGATGGTGATGTATTAAGACTACTGTAGGGATTGAGAGAGCTCGCCCATGCGTTTCCTTTTCAACATTAGTACACACTTTAAAATTATATCTGCTATCCTCACTTGTCATCATTGGATCTCTAATTGATGAGAGTGATTTCAGGGCGCTGCCGGTGATTGATACCAGAAATTTCAGGTCACAAGCAGAGTTTGTGCCATTGTTGGTGATACAGCAAGCACATTCATTTTTTTGATTTCCCTTATTATTCTTCCATGTTTTCAGGGGCTTAAGGTAGAGATTTTCTTGCACAAGTGCGTCCAGTTGTTAATCACCGGTGCCCTCCCGAGGGTGGTTCCTACACTCCCAACTGCTAAAAGATGCGAGAAGAATATCGGAGGATTCACCGGAGTCAGGTACGCGGTGAAGTATGCAAAGTGAGTAGTAAAATATACACCAATGTGGGGAAGCAAAGAGGAGAAAGAGGGGTCAAGCAACGGCGTAAGAAAGTACAGAAATGACGTGACTATGTTTAAGAGACTCTCACAAGAGGTGGCATTGATTCGTGTATTTAAAGGGTCTCCTCCGACCACATCCATAGGTAGAGTAAGGACACTGAATAAGAAGTTACAAGTCTGTCTTTGGTATTCTCGTTTCTTTTCTTTCTATTATTTTCATTCAAACACTGCACATTTCTCTTCATGCTTTCCACAGGTCCTTGTACTCCTCCCATGTTTCTCCATTTCTTCTCCTGGTGGCGAAACGGAGCTGTATTTGAACATCGCATATAGAATTCTGGCAGAATTTATTTTTGAAAGGATTACGTATGAGATCAGTTGGATGTTTCAAGATCGCTAAACAGGGATTGGCAGAATGTGTATTGTGAGCCTGGGATGTTTAAGGTGCTGCAGACAGCCACAGAGCACAGCGGAAATTAGTTGCATTGATGCTCTTGATGAAAGAATGGATGGGACGGCATCAACTTGTGGTTCTAGATTCCCCAGACAAACCTTCAGAGTGTCCATATATGGGAACATTCCTAACCGGATGGCGAGAATTCTGGTGAGCGATCAATAGGCATGTGGCTAAGAGAACGGTGATTTCACCCATCACACCCAATGATGACGATATCAGAGAATATATTGTGTGCTTCTGGTTTAGCGTATGAAGGAGTAGTGAAGCTATCAGTTGTACGAGAAGATGTTACAGGACAAAAATAGTCAAACCCCGCTCCTGTCCGACCTCAGAGCGGATCCGAGGGAGTGATGGGGCTACTATTGTGGCGGAAAGATGTTTACCGCAACAAGCACAGCAAAGCCGGTCAGACGCCAATCTCGTTAGCCTCTAAGAAGGGACATGATACAGTAGTGAAGCTACTGCTGGACCGGGAAGACGTCAGCCCCAATAGGCCAGAGAATCGTGGCCGGCCACCGCTCTTGTCTACTGCCGCGGGTGGGCGTGATGGAGTAGTCAAGGTGTTGTTGGGGCGTGAAGACGTCAACCCCAATATGCCAGACAATCATGGCCAAACACCGCTCTTATCGGCTACCGCAAATTGGATTGATGCTGCATTCAAGCCACTGTGAGAAAGGGAAGACATAAACCCCGATATTGCCAGACAATGATGGCCTAACACTGCTCTCGTTTGCTGCTAGAACTGGGCGTGGTGAAATTATGAAGCTACTGTTGGGGCTAAAAGACATCAACCTCAATATGCCAGACAATTACCGCCGGACGCCGCTCTGGTGGGCTGTGGAGAAGGGGCATGGCGTGGTGGTGGAGCTATTACTGTGACGTGAAGAGCTCAACCCCAACATGCCAGAAAATGATAGCCAAACTCTTCTCTTGCGGGCTACCCCGAATGGGAATAATGCAGTCGTGGAGTTGCTGTTGGCACGTGAAGACATCGACCCCGATATGCCTGACAGCGGTGGCCGAACTCCGCTCTTGTGGGCTGCTGGGTATGGATATAATGGGATAGTGCAGCTACTGTTGGGACGGAAAGACGTCGACCCCAATATGTCAGACATTGGGCGCAGAACACTGCTCTCGTGGGCTGCAGAGATAGGGCGTGAGGGAGTGGTGAAGCTGCTATTAGGAAGGGAAGACGTCAACCCCAATATGCCAGACAATCGTGACCGAGCACCGCTGTCGTGGGCTGCAGAGAAGGGACATGATCCAGTGGTGAAGCTACTCTTGGGACGGGATGACGTCAACCCAGACATCTTAGACATACGTGGCCAAACACTAGTGGTGAAACTACTGCTAGAACGGGAAGATGGGGTTGCCAAGGCTTGGGACTTCTTTTTTTTTATATATAGAGTTCCGGTTCGAAAGAATTCCCTCTAACTCTACTCCAACCTCACCCTTCACCCCTGCTTGCCTAATAAATTAACTCAGTACACGCATCAACAACAAAATGGCCACAAGTGCAGCGTACGGTTAGTATACTACCTTCTTTTTTCTCATTTTATAACAAGCTAAAAAATAATTTTTATCAAGCAATGATCTTAGGTCCAGCCTCCGCCATAGTTGTTGGAGCTTTGGGTGCCACAGTGTATAATTTATCAGCGTGGAGGTCCAAAAAACTTAAGGCCGACATCAAAAATGATCTCGCGGGACTCGAATCACGCCTCGAAAAGCAAATCCAGAACAACCAAGATGTCTTTCTTGGGGCCCTTATTTTGACGCTTGAAAATCAGGCCACCGTCAGCGAGAAGCATCCTCTCGCCCAGAAAGCCGAAATCGCAGCTGGTATCAAGCGGTAGGAGGAGGGAAGCAAGCACGCAGGTGGGATTGTTGGACGGTGATCGATCTGTTTCTTGTGCTTTCTTTTTTTTCCCATTCCTTTGCGCACTGGTGGCCCTAGCTTCAATGTTTCTAGTTTCGTAGCCCGAATGAGAACGGTTTGGATATTTTATTCACCCAGCCTCTGATATGAAAATGAGTAACACGCTTATTTTGTCAACGCACCACCTATATCCAATTACCAGGCAACTTAGAGGGTGACTATTTATTATAGGCTAGTGTGCAAAATATCTATAGGGCCCTATAGATGACGCCCGTCCTTCCTCAGGACACCCGTCCCCTACCGGAAGTTACCATTTCGAAAAAGACGGCCCGCCCGCGTGTCAACCTACAGGACGGCGGCTTTAAAAAAGACGGACACCGTGGACGGACGGGACTATAGGACGCCAGGGCCCTGGCGTCTGGACGGGACGGTTGGGAACACTGATAGTGGTCTGGAGGACGAAATCATCAAAAGCATTACCGAGAATACTCCCGGAACGTAAGTGAGCGACATGATGCAAAAATATACTCTACGTTCGTCCCTAACAAACACATCTAGATTTCTACTGATTTCTCTGACAATAGATGCTATTTTTGGGGCAACCACGGCTTATACAAGGCGCAAAAGGCTCCAGGTAATGACCAAGGGTTTGGATTTGAAGGGTGTTTATGGTCCGACTTTAGGGTGGATAAAGGAGCAAGGTGCGGAGAAAACAAGGCTCAGGATGGCAGCCCTAATTTGGCTCTCATTCACAGTGGTTATTACAACTCGATGAACTTTCCTACGCTCTAGCAGTCGAGCTAGGATCTAAGGATTTCACTGCCGAACAGATTCCTTCAGTAGAGAAACTGTTGAGCTGTTGCTTGGGGCTCGTCGTGGTCGATAGGGAGGCTTCAACTGTCCGCTTGGGAAACTTTAATCTCCCAGAATACCTGAACACCTGCCCCAGCTTTTTTGGCCCGACCCACTCCCAGTGTTCCCAAGCCTCCAGTCCGTCCGCCTTTAGCCTAGGACGGGACGGACACTAGATTTGAGGCCTTAGGACGGGCTGGGCGCCCAGTTTCCGTCCGTCCTAGCCAATGCCCGGGACCGAGGGCCGAGCCCTATAGGTGTCTTAGTTTATGTTTCATTTTCGAATTTTATGAGCATTAGGTCAGTGTCGTTAAGAAGTGAAACATTTTTATTCTAATGCAGAGAAGCTCAGGCTCTACTATTATGTATCAAATTTCACTATCAACCAATGCTTCCAGTGATATCCGATCCTGGTTCTGAGAACCCTGACTCCATTTCACTTCCTTGACCCAACCATGAAGCTGCAGCGTGAGACGGCAAAAAGGTTTTAAAATTTGAAGTATCGTAGCCAAATCATCTCAATCCTCTCCAGTTAGCTCGTCGGAGGTAATAAAATCTAGATCAATGAGCTCAAGATCGATGCCAGAATCAGAACTTCCAATTTGTGGTATACGGCGGGCTTTAGCTTTACGTTCATCCATAATTGCGGTACTAATAATGTCTTCTAGGATATCCCTCCGCTCGGAAGCCCTTTTGAGAGCAGCGGCATCGCTTGACCAGCAAGTTACATTTCCAACAACTGGTATCAGTGGGCCGGGATATTCTCTTCCTCTTACTAGTCGAGCCTTCTGGGCAAATCGATCTCGTCGCTGCGGCGTTCGTAGTATCCATTTCTTGGGAAACTTTTCTGGCTTTGCGCTTCGGGAGGAATGCATGCGGAACATTAAGATGCATGCCGGAGATATCGTCTGTAATTGTCGCGCTGACATTGCACAGGAAAGTAAGGTAGAAGGTTTGGAGAGTACAAGATCTAGTTGAATGAGACCAAGGGAGGTGGACTCTGCTTTATGGCCAGGATTTCTCAAAATAGTTAATCCTCGTCTCTCAGGTCTGTAGTTATTTACCCAGGCAGAGATGTGGAGCGACCACGCAGCCTATAGGCAATTGGTTAGGTGATATGGGTGGCGACAGGGCCGAGAAGGCAGTGGTGGGGGTATGCGGGTAGCAATCAGGGCCTACAAGGGATGCCCGTCCTTGCTCAGGACGGTAGGTACCTCCCGGAACTTACCATTTCCAAAAAGACTGCGGGCCCGCCCGTCAACCTACAGGACGGCGGTGTTTACAAAAGACGGACGGGACTATTGGACGCCAGGGCCCTGGCGTCCGGACTGGACGGTTGGGAACACTGCCCACTCGGCGATGGCAGAGACCTGCCTAAGATACCTTAATTTTCGGACCACTAACGTAATTTACGGGGAACCGGCTCTGACCCCGGATGCGGCTCGGCGCCAAGAGTGGTTTCAGTGGATACCCCGCTCACCAAAAAAAAAACTGTACCGATCGCTTAACTTCACAAAAGAAGATCAAATTTTCAACCATTCCCAGGATCAAGGAACGCAAGCAGGATGAGGCAGAGGAGAGCCTTCAAGCTGCAATTAAACACTACCATGGGAGCTCAGATCCCTCTATGCGATGCTCAGCTGAGAAGTTTGCAGCGGCATACTCTACTTTGAGAGAACGGCTGAAAGGTAGGCAATCCCGGGTAGCTGGGCATCTGCGGATGCAAGTATTAACCGAGTGTGAGGAGGGTTCCCTCATAAGATGGTATGAGCGCTGGGATGAGTGGGGGAATCCTGCACGGTTAGCAATGGTGAGGAGCATGGCGGAGGCAATTGTTGCCCGGAGGGTAAATCATCGCCCACTGTGCAAGAACTAGATAATACGGTTTCTTAATGGCCATCCTCCCTTAGCTGCAGAGCTAAGTACTCGCTTGGAATGTCAACGAGGTCTAGCGAGTGATCCTGTACTTCTAAAGGACTATTTCGCCAAGGTAGAATGCCTCCTATATTTTATTCACATCTAAGGTACCTACTAATTCTGATTTTAGCCTCAAAAACTAATTAAATATTACGAAATATTGCCTTCCAATATATACAACATGGATGAAAAAGGCTTCATGAGGGAAGTGGCCTTACACTGTAAGGTGATATGCAAATGGGGCCCCGTACATCAAAGTGGACACAAGATAGTTCCTGTGAGTGGGTGATGGTAATTGAGGCCATTTGTGACCTGTATGAGTTACTGATTTAGTTTTCTAGTATTGTTTTGATACTCAGTATGTTTTATGTATTGTGTCAAGGTATCATTTGATACTTAATATGTTTATGTAATGTTTCAAGGCTGCCCTTTTGGAGTCTTTATTGTTATTGTTTATAAGACTCCGGTCAGTCTGACAAGGGTATATAAGACCTACTATTTCTCCGGACTTAGAGAGAGCAGACTTCGAGAGATAGAGTATTCAATATACTTGGTTGAATAGTGAGTTCTTCAGTTCGCTTCAAGAGTCCAGAGTAAAAATACTTAGCTAGTAGCAACTACTTGGAAGTTGCGATATAATAAGATGTTTGTTACAACAACTGGGTCCCAACCTCTGGTACTTAGTCTCATTAGATAACGCACTTTGGTATAGAGATAGTATGGTTACTCAATGGATTCCCGCCACCACCCAGGAGGTGGTTTCACCATTTTCTGATGATGGCCGAGTTCTACCTCCCATGATTATTAACAAAGGCAAAGCCCTCTATATGGGCTGGTATGCGAAGGTAAAGAAGAAAGATTTAGGTAGCTTTGGAGTTTCGGAACAGGGTTGGAGCAATGAAGGTCTGGGGTTACAGTGGCTTAAGGAACCTTTGATGTCAAAACATGGGAGAGGTAGGCTTGCAGCTAAAAAATATTTGTTCTATGTTCCCAAATACTAATAAGAATATTCTAGTGCTGGGGGCGGGCATAGCTTGATAATTTTGGACAGGCATGTCTCCCATTTCAATTACGAGTTTTTCGGCTATTGACTTAATGCAAAAAATTATTCCCATGTACCTTCCTGCACATTCTCCTCAGCTTGTTGAGCTGCTGGACATAGGTTTATTTCTTCCATGACAGCGGCACTATAGTAATAGACTGGATGAGTTTTTAAGAAAAGGGCATTTGGGGATAAATAAGGGTGAATTTTTACCGTATGTATCATAACAACTCTCATCCATACTTTTACTAGTTAATCACAAGTGATACAGAATACTGATGCCCACTCAGAGACTTACATTCACTTGAAAAAATATTATAAGTGCCTAGAAAGCGGTAGGAATGATTCCCGACAATCCTCAGCGAGTTTTGGGGGGGTGAAGCCAAAGCAGGAGACGGTCTTACATTCTGAGACCTCGGCTATTCCAACCCCCCCCATTCCTAAAACTCCACGCGCTCTTAATAGAGTTACCTGAACAAGATTCTCTCTTGTTACCCGCAAGACCCCCTTCTCCCACTAACTTAAAGCTCTTCGCTCTGGCCAGTGGGAAGGATTTCAACAGACCATACTGGACGGAGTGGTTGAGGAGGACATCAGCAAAATGTAAAAACCAGTCCTGGTCCACCAAGGGGGGTTATGGTCCCCCTGGTCCTACTGGTCCACCCTGATCCACCGTGGTCCACATTTTTGTAAAAATTTGAAAAAGTGTGGATCAGAATGGATCGGAGTGGATCAGGTGGACCACGGGGACCACGACCCCCCTTGGTGGACCAGGAGCGTTCAGGACCACC
>Ga0307507_10010746_pt1 | contig 11731 bp, 9 predicted proteins | sample 7_EM_MG_FD_207223 | JGI IMG/M metagenome (GOLD analysis project Ga0307507, IMG submission 207223) | Populus trichocarpa ectomycorrhiza microbial communities from riparian zone in the Pacific Northwest, United States - 7_EM | ecosystem: Host-associated > Plants > Roots > Unclassified | place...
CTGGTCGCCAACCCGTGGGTGGGCGGACACCGCGAGGCACCGGCCCTCTTCAAGCGCAACGGCGTCTACTTCATGCTGACTTCGGGCGCGACCGGCTGGAGCGCCAACCAGCAGCAGTACGCCACCGCGACCAGCATCACCGGCCCGTGGACGGCGTTCACCAACGTCGGCGACTCGACCGCGTACAACTCGCAGACCGCCTACGTCCTCCCGATCACCGGGACTTCGGGCACCTCGTACCTCTACATGGGCGACCGCTGGGGCAACTCCTTCGGCGGCACCGTCAACGACTCCCGTTACGTGTGGCTGCCGTTGACCTTCCCGACCACCACCTCGATGTCCATGGCGTCCTGGTACCCGGAGGTGTCGATCGACACGGCCGCCGGCACGATCAGCGGCACGAGCGCGACGTACAACACGCTCATCGCCCGCAACAGCGCCAAGTGCGCTGACGTGGCCAACCAGTCGCTGTGGCGGGGCATCGCGATCAGCCAGTACACCTGCAACAGCGGCACCAACCAGAAGTGGTGGTTCAAGGACCTCGGTACCGGCTACTACGAACTCATGGGCCGGGGCAGCTCGTTGTGCCTCCAGGAGAACTCGACCAACGTCACCCAGGAGAACTGCAGCGGCGCCACCACCCAGCAGTGGAGCCTGACCACGTCCGGCAGCTACGTCCTCGTCAAGGCCGCAACGAGCGGCGAGTGCCTGGACGTGTCGGGCGCGTCCACCGCCAACTCCGCCGCGATCATCACCTACACGTGCAGCGGGGCTACCAACCAGCAGTGGACGCGCGGTAGTTGAGCACACGGTTACCGGACCGGATTCCAACCGTCCGTGCCCGCCAGGTACGTCTGGGCCGTGTAGCTCGCGGCCTGGGAGTCGGTGAGCTGCGGGCGGTTGGAGTTCACCGTCGCGCCCGCGCCGGTGTTCTTGTACTCGAAGAAGCGGGCGTTCTTCCACGAGTAGCCGCTCATGTCCGTCCAGGGTCCGGCGACCTTCACGGCGGCGGGCAACGAGGTCTGGCGGACGACCAGTTGGCCCACCGCGTCCGCCGTCGGATGCCAAGGGCGGCCCAGGTAGTACGTGTTGGCCGCCGCCGAGCTGCTCACCGTGCTGCCGGTGACGAGGATGCCGTAGGTCTTCGCGGAGCTGGTGTTGGGCGCGGAGAGGAAGCCGTTGAGACCGCCCGCCGCCGCGCCCGAGTTGCGCAGTTGGATGTTCACCCGGTCGTAGACGGCGGTGGCGTTGCCGAAGACGAAGTCCACGTCTCCGGTGATGAACGACGAGTAGAAGTACTGCCGGTACTGGCCGGTCGACGACGGCGACCAGTTGAGGACGGTGTCCTGGCGGCTGATGAACCGGTCGTTGGTGAAGGTCTGCCGGTCGCCCTGCGCGGTGATCGCGACGGCCTGGGTGTCCGTGATCTCGGGGTGGGCGGACTTGTCGAAGGTGTTCTGGACGGTGATCCCGGTGACGGTGAGGTTGCCGGCCGAGAAGGTCGCGACCGAACTGCCCGGCGTCCCGTACTTGTTGCCACTCGCATCGGTGTAACCGGCAGCCCGGTCATAGGAGATGACGACGTCCTCGGCATTGCCGGTGGCGCCCTGGATGGTCAACCCCGTCTTGCCGACAGGCACGTTGACGATCTCGGCGTACGTGCCCTTCGCGACGGAGATGGTGTCACCGGCGGCGGCCGCGTTCACGGCGGCCTGCACGGTGGTGAAGCGGCCCGAACCGTCCTTGGCGACGGAGATGACGGTGGCGGCCCGCGCCTGGGTCACCAGCGACACCGCGACCAGCCCGAGGGCGGCCGCGGTACCGGTCGCCACGGCGGCGGCTCGACGCCGGGCGGGGGAGCGGCGGTGCGTGTTCGGCTCTGTCATGCCTTCAAGTCGCCGTGCCCCGCCCGGGAGTTGCCGCCTCTACGCCAGCAGATCGATCGCGTCGACCGACGTACCGGCACTCAGGAACGACGTCGTCCCCGAGCCGCTCGCCACATAGATCTTCAGCGTGTTGTACGCGCTCGCGTCCGTCAGCCAGGCGGACGCGGGCACGCTGTACGTGAACGTGTTGTTGTTGCCCCGGTACGAACCCACGGTCAGCGACCGGGTGCTCGGCTGGGTCGGCGGCGAGGGGACGGCCGAGGTCCAGGCGTCGTTGACGACGATCTGCGGCCGGCCGTTCGCGTACGCCGTCGTCACCCCGATGCGCAGCGTGTGCGCGGCGGCGAGCTGAGCCGCCGTCAGCTTGAAGTACACGATGATGCCGCTGTTGACGTCCTTCCAGAGGTAACAGGGGAACGCCGAGGTCTCCGTGCCGCTGCCGACGACGACGTTGCCGGTCCAGGACGCGGCTCGTACGTCCGACGGGTGCGCGTACGTCATCAGGTCGGCGTTCTTGAACCCGCTCGGCGAACCGTCCCAGTTGCCGATCCGCCAGATCGCGCTCGCGTTGGACGGGTCGTTCGAGGACGGGATCGCGATGCTGTTCAGCGTCGTCGTCCCGCCCGCCGCGACCGCCACCGACCCGGTGTAGACGGCGAGTTCACCCTTGAAGACGGTCAACGTGTAGGTCCCCGGCAGGACTCCGGCGATGGAGAAGTAGCCGTCCGAGGCCCGCGCCGAACCCCAGTACTGGGCAGCCGAGTTGGCGAGCCCGACCGTGTACGCGTACGCCGTGTCGCGCCCGGTGATGCCCACGCCCGCGACCCGGCCCCGCGAACTAGCCGCCGTGTACCCGGAGATGCCGAGCGAATCGGCCCACGCGGTGGTCAAGTTGGCGTGATACAGGGACGAGGAGGGCGCGCCGCCGTCCGTGAGCGCGATGACGTACGGCCCCTGGAGACCGAAGCGCTGCGCCTCCGTCTGGTTCTCGCCGTAGTGCAGGATCTCGTACAACCCGCCGCCGTCCGCGCTCTGATGACGCAGCAGCGAGCGGTAGAACGGGCCGCCGGACGCCTTCTCGTGGTTGCTGCGCACGACCCACAGGCCGACGCTGCCGGTGGTCCAGCCGACGTAGTCGTAGTCGATGACCCGCTTCTTCGCGTAGTGCTTGGAGCGGGTCTGGCCGTCGGACTTCTCGAAGACGTCGGCGGACTCGATGGTGGTCGGCGCGTAAGTGTAGGAATCCGGCTCGTCGTTGAGGAACAGGCCGGCCTTCACGCGCACGATGTAACGGGTCGCGCTGACCGAGGTGTCGGCCTTGTTGGTCCACAGGTAGACGTTGTTCTCGCCGCTGCGGGCCGCGTAGTAGTGCTTCAGCGTGCCGTACGCGACGGAGATCAGGATCGTCGTGCCGGACTGCGCGATCGTCACGGTGGAGGTGCCGAGGCCGGACTCGACATGCGAGTTCTTGCCGCCGTAGCCCTGGTACTCGGTGCCCTTGTAGGCCAGCGAGGTCAGATCGCCGTTCGTCTTGCTGACCTTGAAGACCAGGCTCGCGCCGGTGTCGACGACGTAGTTCGAACCGTCGTCGGTGTAGCCGAAGCTCGCGGCGGACGCGCTCTCGGCGAGCGGCCCGGCGAGCGCCGCCGAACCGGCCGTGGCCGCTGCGCCGAGGACGAAGGTGCGGCGGCGAACCGGTCTGTTCACAGAGCCGGACATGGGGGTGCCTCCTTCGGGAGGGTGGGGGTGCGGGTGCTTTGGAGGGTGGCAGTTGAATCGATTTCGCGAAAGGGCTTTCGCAGCCTTGGAGTTGGCAATGAAGTGAAATCTGCCGCAGGTCTAGAAAGCGCTTGTCCAGAGCGGTACGGTCCACCGCCAGACCTTGTCGTCGGACGGAGGAGCCGCGCATGAGACGTTTCAACATCGCCCTGCTGGCCGCACTGACCCTGAGCGCCGCCCTGTCGACCGCACCCGCCCAGGCCCACGACCGCACGCCCCCGCTCGGCCTCGCCAACTGCATCGCCACCGCTTGCCACTTCGACGTCCCGCCCGGCACCTACGACGTCACGGTCCGCCTCGGCGGAGAGTCGGCCGCGAGTACCGCCATCACCGGCGAGACCAGGCGCTCCCTGCTCCCCGAGACGGCAACCGCCGCCGGTCGCACCGTGACCCGTAGCTTCACGGTCAACGTCCGTACGCCAGAAGGCGAACCCACCGGCCCTGACGGCACCCCCGGCCTCGACCTCACCCTCGGCGGCACCGCCCCCGCACTCGCCGACATCCGCGTCACCCCCGCCCACCATGCCCGCCAGATCATCCTGATCGGCGACTCCACGGTCTGCGACCAACCGGGCGACCCGTACTCCGGCTGGGGCCAACAGCTCCCGCAGTTCCTGCGCAAGGGCGTGTCCGTCGCCAACTACGCGGATTCCGGGGAGAGTACGGTCACCTACCTGGAGAATCCCTTGCTGTGGGGGACAGTTCAGCCGCTGATCCACCCCGGCGACCTGGTTCTCGTCCAACTCGCCCACAACGACAAGACGACCGACGAGGCCACGTATCGCGCGAACTTGGAAACGCTCGTAGCGGGTATCCGTGACAAGGGCGGTCGGCCGGCCCTCGTGACACCGATCGTCCGACGCTGGTTCAATGCCGACGGCACACTGAACAACAACACAGCGCTGCTGGTGAACGGACTCGGCGTCGACCTGCCGGGCGTCATCCGCTCGGTCGCCGCGACCGAGGGGGTAACGCTGATCGATCTCACGGCGCAGACCAAAGCGCTGGTGGAATCGCTGGGAGTGGAAGGCTCCAAGGCCCTCTACCTCTACAACGAGAAGAAGGACAACACGCATACTTCCGCGCACGGGGCCACCGTGTACGCGGGCCTGGTCCGCGACGCACTCGTGGCCCGGCATCTGCTGCCGGAGGACCGGGTACGAGTGGGGTGAGACCCGAAAGACCCCTGGGGCGTTCCGACCGGAACCGGGGCGCCCCAGGTTCCACTCTCCCGCCGTGCGTGTGAAAGCGAGCCGATGCAACTCCCTGCCGACAACCGTGTGTTGAGCCCGCGCACCGGCTACACCCGCGCCCACTGGGAGACGGCCGCCGACACCCTCCTCACGGCGGTGGAGCCGTACGCGACCGAGGACCGCGCGCTCTACCACCTCCCCGGCAACCACACCAGCTGGTCCGGCAGCCTCTCCGACGGCCTGGAGGGCTACGCCCGCACCCTGCTGCTGGCCGCCTTCCGCCGCGACGAGGCGGCCCTGGAGCGCTACGCGGACGGTCTGGCGGCAGGCGTCGCGGGCGTCTGGCCGAGCATCGAGGACCGCAGCCAGCCCCTCGTCGAGGCCGCCTCGATCGCCCTCGCCCTGCGCCTGACCCGCCCCCTCCTCTGGGACCGCCTCGACGAACCCGTACGGCAGCGCGCGGCGGCCTGGCTCGCGGACGCCCTCACCGCCGAACCCTGGCCCTGCAACTGGGAGTTGTTCCCCGTCACGGTCGGCGGCTTCCTCCAGGAGATCGGTTACGAGGTCGACGAGTCCCGCAAGGCCGTCGACCGAGGACTGTCGCGCATCGAGGACTGGTACGTCGGCGACGGCTGGTACACGGATGGCGACGGCCGCAAGTTCGACTACTACAACGGCTGGGCGATGCACCTCTACCCGGTCCTGCACGCCTGGCTCGCCGACGACCCCCGCCTCCTCGACCTCTACGGCGGTCGCCTGGAACGCCATCTCGCCGACTACGCCCGCCTGTTCGGCGGAGACGGCGCCCCGATGCACCAGGGCCGGTCCCTGACGTACCGCTTCGCGACGACGGCTCCGCTGTGGCTGGGGGCGCTGACGGGTCGTACGCCGTTGCCGCCGGGGGAGACGCGACGGCTGGCGTCGGGCGCGCTGAAGTACTTCCTGGAGCGCGGGGCGGTGGACGACCGGGGGCTGCTGAGTCTGGGCTGGCACGGGCCCAACGAGGCTGTCCTGCAAGGCTATTCGGGCCCCGCGTCCCCGTACTGGGCCAGCAAGGGATTCCTCGGCCTGCTCCTCCCGCCGGACCACGAGGTGTGGACGGCGGCCGAGGAGCCTGGTCCGGTGGAGCGGGAGGATGCGGTCACGTCGATCACCCCCGCCAACTGGCTTCTCCAGTCGACCAGTTCGGACGGCCTGGTCCGCCTCCACAACCACGGCAGCGAGGACGTCCGCTACGACCCGTACTACACGCGCCTCGCCTACTCGACGGTGACGGAGCCTTCGTCGTCGTACGACAACAGCGTGATCGTCGGCGGGGATCCGAGTCGTACGGAGATCGTGCCCTTGGGGGCCGGGGAGGGCTGGGTCGCTTCCCGGCACACGGCGGCTTCCGGGGCCCGGGTGGTCAGCCTGGTGGTGGCCGAGGGGGCTGTGGAGGTGCGGGCCCATCTGGTGGTGGGCGCGGCTGCGGGGACGCCGGTCCGGGTCACGGGGTGGTCGGCGGAGGAAGGGCCGCGCGCCGAACTCGTTTCCCTGCACGGCCTGTTGGACGGCGTGGGTGAGGTCGGTGACGGGCCCATCCTGTTCGTCGCGCTGGCCCGCCTCACCGGAGAACTGGACCCCCGTCCCCTCGCGGAACTCGTGTCCGTGGAGGTCGACGGGGATCACGGCGTCTCCGTTCAGTGGACCGGCGGCAAGCGGACGGGGTTCCGGTTCATGGAGTCAGCCGGGCGATCCGCAGACTCGTCGTGGTCGGTGAAGCCCCGTTGAGCGGGCTCGCGTAGGTCGGGGTGACCGGGGCGTACGCCCAGGTCAGGGTGCCGTTCTTCAGGACCGCTATGTCACCGCTGATCCGGGCGGTCACCACCTTGTCCGCGCCCTGGAACTTGCCGTTCCAGTCGATGAGCCGCAGGTGGGTGCCCGTGAAGGTGCCGGTGCAGGTGCCGGCGTTGCACTTGGCACCCTTCAGGGACTCCCAGGAGACCAGGAGGCGGTCCTTGCCGTACGGGGCGATGTGCACGTTGACGTTCTCGGTGCCGGCCGCGCTCGTGAGGTAAATCGCCTTGCCGGGGCCGGAGTTGCGGTTGGCCATGAAGGCGACGGCGACCTGGTGGGTGCTGGTCTTCGGGGTGACCGTCCAGCCGCGTCCGCTGGAGTCGGCGGCGTTCTTCTTGGCCGAGGCGGCGCCGCGCGAGGCGAAGGCGGTGGCGTACCGGCCGCTCGCCGACTTCACCAGGTCACCGGTGCGGCTGGGGAAGGTACCACCGCAATACCCTGCCCAGCACTGCTCGCGCTGCACGACCGGTGCGACGTCCGGGGCGCCGATCCCGGTGGAGACGAACAGGCCCGAGCGCCAGTCGTCGAAGCACAGCGAGGTGAAGGCGCCGGAGGTCTCCGCGTGCAGCGCGATGCCCTCGTTGTGGCTGCACCCCCAGCTCCAACCACCGCTCAGCTTCGCCCCCTTGGCGCTGATGTACGTCAACTTGTCGCCGAAGTGGCCGTCCGCGAAACCGCCCGCGCCGTGCACGACGAAGTACGCGCCGTACTTGGTGCCGTTCCAGGTGAGTTGGCCGTCGAGACCCGGGGAGGTGTCGTTGGAGGCGGTGCCGGTGAGCTTGGTGCGGAAGGTCTGCTTGCCGCCCGTGTAGCGGACGATCGCGGCGGCCGTCTCCTTCCACTTGTTGGTGTCGGAGACCCGGGTGAGCAGCGCGAAGCCGTCGTTGTGTGCGACGAGCCCGCCAACTTCCTTGGCGCCCTTGACGATTGTGTCGGCGCCCGAGCGCAGTCCGGCGGCGTTCAACGGGGTCACGTGGACGCCGTCGGCGGCGGGCCAGGCCACGCGCAGGGTGCCGTTGGGGGCCACGGCCGTGGTCGTACGGGTCCACTCGCGGGTGTTGTTGTAACCGGCGGTCAGATAAGGGAACTTGGCGGCGAGCGCCACCGTGGTGCTGATCGGGGTGAGCGTGCCGGTCGCGGCCTTGGCGGCCGTCGAGGTCTTCGCGACGGCCTTCGGGGTGGTCTTCGCCGAGGCGGACGCGGTCGCCGTGCCGGAGGCGGACGTAGAGCCGTCGGCTGCGGCCTCGGAGGAAGCCGAGGCACTGGTGGACGCGGAGGTGGACGTCTTGGCCGCGGTCGAGCCACCGCTGTCGCCGCTGTTCGTCGCCGCGGTCGCGTACCACGCACCGCCGAGCAGGGCCGCGACGGCGAGCGAGCCCGCGAGCGGCTTGCGGGCGATGCGGCGGGGGGAGCGGCGACGGTGTGTCGTGGTGCGTCTTGCGTTGGTCATGTTCCCATGTCGCCACTGGTGCGGGGGAGGTTGCCGTGGCGCTGCGCGAAATATTCGGAGGGAGATGAATGCGCAGGCGTCCCGAGGTGAGACCGGCTCCACAGCCGGGGCAGGCCGATCCTGGTACGTTGGATGCTTTCCTGGGTATCAGACCCTTTGGACTCATCTCCGGCGAGGGACCGAGGAACCATGACCATGGACCCCGGCGACAAGCGACTGGCGGCGGCCGTCGTGATGGACGACGACGGGCGCGTACTTCTGGTGCGCCGCAGTGCGACCGAGCGGTTCCTGCCGCGCGCGTGGGGCGTTCCGTGCGGGAAGCTGGAGCCGGACGAGCTTCCCGAGGACGGTGCCTTGCGGGAGCTGAAGGAAGAGACCGGGCTGCTCGGTGAGATCGTCCGCAAGATCGGCGAATCGTCCTTCGTGAGCGAGTACCGGGGCAACGAGATCAAGAACTGGCAGGACAACTTCCTGGTCAGGCCGCTGACCCTGGAGATCACCCTCCCCGAGCCCGACCAGGCGTATCTCTGGCTCCCGCCGTCCGAGCTCGCCGGTGCGGGGATCGATATCGACGCCTACAACCTGGACGTTGTACGACAGGCCCTCACGAACTTCTGAGCGACTCCGCGAGGCCGTTCAGCGCGGTGAGATAGTCCCGCGCTTCGAGCGGCACCTTCGCCACCGCCCCCGGATGCGGGCCCGCCGCCGTGAACACATCGGTGTGGCGCCGCCGTTCGGCCCCCGTCTCCAGGAACAGCGTCACCGTCGGTACGTCCGTGTCGCACCAGGCCCGGTGCAGGGTGTGCGCCGGGAGGGCGTAGGCGCTGCCCGCCGCGTACTGACCCGTGTGCGTCAGCCGCAGTCGTGCCGGTCCCGTCGCCCGCAGCCGCCAGTCGGAGCTGCGCTCGGCCAGGGACTCCTCGTACCGGTCCGCCGTGATCCCGCCGTCGTCCCGCGTCTCGTACAACTCCATGGCGAGCCGGCCCCGGACCACGTAAGAGGCAAGCGGGGAACGGTGGTTGTGAATGTCCTCCGTGCCGATCGCCCTCGCGCCGGGATGCCAGAAGTGCGCGCGCAGCATGTGGCGCGGTCCGCCGTCGATCAGCAACAGCTTGTCGAAGCCCAGGACATGACGGTACGACAGCTTCGCGCAGGCCTCGGGATCGCCCTCGCCGGAGGCGAGTTCGGCGACCAGCTCCAACAGGCGGTCGGGGGAGCCCAGTTCGGCGACGACTGCACGGGCCGCGGTCACCGTCTCGTGGTCGGACAGTTCGCCGTCCAGCGTCTCGGTCAGCAGCCGTCGCGCCGCCAGGATCTGCCGACCACCCATGCACTCACTCCCCAACTACGGCTCACACCGGGCTCGTTCGAGTATCCGGCTGATACATCCATACGGCATGTGCGCGCAGCGCCGAAAGCCCTTGATAGGTCATCCAGATGGGCTGGCGCATTTCCTCGGTCGTCGTGAACCCGGACCCGTCCCGACTCCAGGACCAGATGCCGTCGGTCTGGGCCGCCCACACCGCGGCGGCCGCGCCGTTCAGCAGTTCCCGCCAGGTGTCCTCGACGCCGTCCTGGCGCGCGATCTCCTGGGCGCCCGGGGTGAGCAGCGCGCGCACGATCCAACTCGCCGTGAAATGCCGGACGTTGAGCACCTCGTGGTGCGAGGAGTCGTCCGGGTGCCGGCGGCGCACCTCCTCCCGCAGGTTCGCCAGGTCGGCGCAGTTGTCGTGCCCGGCCGCCGGGCAGGACAGCAGCCAGCGCACCCCGTCCTCGCGCGCCGACCGCTCCACGGGCCCCTCGCCCAGGACAACGGCCGCCCGGTCCAGGGCGACCACGGCCTGCGCGGTGTGCAGGGCGGAGGGCTGGGCGGGGTGCCCGACCCAGGGGAGCGGGGAGAGACGGTGGCTCCAACAGCGGCGGTGCTGGCGCTGCGGGTCGGAGAACGCGCCGTCGACCAGGGCGCCGCGCAGCACGGGAATCGTCGGCGCGTCCGGTGCCGCACGCAGCAGCCCCCGCATCACCGTGGTGACGACATGGGTCAACGCCCGCCCCGTACCGTCGAGTTCACGGGTGAACCCGGCCTCGCAGCGCGCCACTTCGTCCGCCAGCCGCTCCCGCGAGGCACCCGCCCGGGCCAGCGCGCCCAGCACCATCGCGGTGACCTCCGGGCGGGCCACCGACCCCTGCGAACGAGCCGACCAGCCGCCGCCCTGCAGCCGTAGCCGCCACAGCGTGTCGATGAGATCGCCGGTGTGCAGCCGTCCGTCCGCCACCCCCAGGTCCAGCACGATGTGCAGCCCGTACGCGGTGGCCAGCGAGGTCGGCCGGACCGGGCCGTCCAGTTCCTGGAGGGAGTGCGGCCAGCCGACGAGACGGCCGCGCACCGGGTCGTCCACCACGGCGACCTGCGCGGCGAGGGTGTCGTAGGCCGAAGTGAACACCTGTGGCAGCGGGCCGGGGGCGTTCGGCGCGAGCGGCGCGGGCGCGGTGAGGGGTGCGGGTCCTGCCGTGCGGGCGCGGAGCAGGGCCGCCGCCAGCCAGGTCATCCCGACCGTGGCGAATCCGCTCAGCCCGGAGATCAGATACTTGGCCGGTTCCCCGTCGATCGAGTCGGGCAGCACGCCGAACAGGAACTGGAACACCGCGTATCCCGCGGCCACACACCCGAACCGGCCGAGCCAGCTCACGAAGCGGGTCGGCGGGCTCCCGCCGGGAGTCGCCGGACCGGGCGGCCCCGGGGCCCTCAAGGGACCACGTCCCAGTTGCTGTTGAGACAAGGCGCGCTCCCTCCCCCTGGGTGGCACGTGACGTTCGCGAAGTTTCCAGTCTAAGTGGTCAGCGATACACCTGGGGCGCGGACCGGAACCGGCATCTCCGTCACCCCGGTTGACCCTCACGCGGCCAGTGCGTCAGCGCCACATGCAGCGCGTCGACCGCCCGCTCCCAGGACCGCCGCACGTCACGCGGCGCGCCGAACCCTCCGCTCGACTCCAGCGCGCAGTAACCGTGGAACGTACTCCTCAACAGCCGTACGGCGTCGGTGAGATCGGGTTCCGTCAGGCCGTAGGAGCGCAGTATGCCGTAGGTGATCTCGGCGGTGCGGCGCAGGGCGGGGGAGTCGGCGATCAGGGACTGGTCGACGCGGATCTGGGTGGCGGCGTACCGGCCCGGGTGCTCCAGGGCGTAGGCCCGGTACGCGTCGGCGAAGGCGCCCAGCGCCTCCCGGCCCGTGCGGTCGGCGACCGCGACGGCGATGCGGTCGATCAGCTCGCCGCCCGCGAGGAACGCGACCCGGGTGCGCAGGTCCTGGAGGTTCCGGACGTGCGAGTACAGGCTCGCGTCCTTCACGCCGAAGCCGCGGGCCAGCGCGGACAGGCTGACGTTCTCGAAACCGACCTCGTCGGCGAGGTCGGCGGCGGCCGCCACGACCCGGTCGGCGGTGAGCCCCGCGCGCGGCACGACCCACCACCTCTCCTCTGACCTGCGAAAACCAGAACCCCTAGGACGATAGCCAATAACAACAGGGGTGTCCGGCGCGTTTCCGTACCGCCCCGCCGGACTCCGGCACCAGACTTGCCCACCAT
>Ga0307507_10010747_pt1 | contig 11730 bp, 3 predicted proteins | sample 7_EM_MG_FD_207223 | JGI IMG/M metagenome (GOLD analysis project Ga0307507, IMG submission 207223) | Populus trichocarpa ectomycorrhiza microbial communities from riparian zone in the Pacific Northwest, United States - 7_EM | ecosystem: Host-associated > Plants > Roots > Unclassified | place...
GGTCCGCTATAACCTTTTCTAAGATCTTGCTTAGGGTGTTTTCTAAGGCAATAGGGCGGTAGCTTTCTGGGATTAAGTAGTCTGCTTTACCTTCTTTTTATAAGATAACCGTCGTTATGGATCTTCTGAGTCGCGGGTAGTAGCCTATTGCAAAGTATGCTTTGGCTACGTCTACAAGCCAAGGTGCTATAAGTGGTCCATAGGTCTTTAGGGCTTTGTTTGGGATCCCATCTGGTCCTAGTGCTGTGTTATTTAAGAGGCGGCTAATAGTTCTGGCTATTTCTTCAGTTGTCATGTCGCTGTCGACCCTTAGGCAAGTCACCGGTGTTTTACTGGTAATGTCGCTAAGGTCTACTGGAGCCGGTTGAGGGAAAAATCTTTCTATAAGGATCTTTGCCTTCTCATTATTGTTGCTTGTAGCCTGTGGTTCGCCTGCTCTTCGTAGGGGTGGTAGGTATGGATCTTCTACTAGGCGTCCCGCCTTTTTCTTTGCCCATTTTGCTATGGTCCAAAGGCCCTTGTTATAGGGGAGACTTGGGTTAGTAGTATATTTGTTTATAAACCGTTTCTAGTTATTCCTTGCTTCTTTTTTTAGGGTATTCTTTAGCTGGTTTCTTGTGTCTTTATATCGTCTCTCGTCCTTAGAATTGTGGCTGCTTGTATATTTCCTCCTTGCTCGTCGTTGGCCGGCTACAAGGGCCGCGCACTATGCAGACCATGCGTGTCGCGCGTAGGGGCCTGGTTTTGAAACTAGGCAGTGCTCTTTTAGCCTGCTTTTAATTACTGCCTAGATCTTTTCTAGTCTTTAATTAATTTCCTTGGGGGTAGCTAATAAGCCTCGCTTGTTTGGTATTGGGTGGATTTCTTCTAAGTCTTGGAGTTGTTGTTTAATTATATTAAGGAAGCTATCTATGTTAAGCTTCCTTATTGCGTATCTTTTGCTATTTGGTTGCGCCTTAATGTCCAGATCTAGTTATATCTGGATAGGGATATAGTCTAAGGTGAGTGCCCATTCTTCTTTAGGGGAGCACCTTTCGAGTCTCTGGTATAGGTTTTCGTCCATAATTGTAAGGTCAATTGTACTTTTGGCGGTGCCCTATTGCCATATAATTGCACCTGGGGGGGTAGCTAGCTTAAGGCCCCCATTATCTATAGCTCTTAGTAGGCACTCTGCCTATCAATTGGCAGCAATATGGATGCCCCCCTACTATAGGTGGTGGAGGTTTATGTCTCCTAGTAGGATAGACTCTGCGTGTTCAGTTTCTAGCAAGCTTATTACAGATATAATGTTCTCTGTCTATGCTACCCCTTTGACCCTAGGGTTATAGACATTAATGATTTGTACTAGTCCCCTATATATCTGGATGGTTATAACTGCAATATCTGGGTTAACTGCCTGCCATAACCATAAAGCAAGGCTGATATTTTTGCTAATTATAAAGCATACGCGTGTGGCTGCTTTTGGTTCATACAGGAGCTAGAATCCTCGGGGGCAGTATGTCGATTATATATAGGTATTGTAATACGGCTCTTATATGGCAAGAATATGGTGTTTCTCTAGGTCTAGACTGTCTAGTAGGGGCCTTGCTAGACGGTGGTTCGTATTGCCGCAGTTATACTGTATAATGGTCAAGTAGCGGACCCCCAGCGGGGGTCCTTTGCCTCTCCTTCGCTTCTCGCTTCTTCCGTTTCCACTTTCTCTGAAATGTTTAGAACTTCCATCTCCTATATTTACTCCCTGGCCACTACTTATTTTATATAGAGCTTTCCATTCCTATGTCTTGTGTTCCTACTAGCCTTTCTAAATCTGAGTCTGTTATTGCCTCCGGTTCTTCCCCCGTTCTCGCCGGTTGGCTATATGCCCCTTATAAGCCAGCTGCGTGTGTTGTGTTTGCTACGTTAAATCTAATTCTTAATTGTCCCGGCCTTAAACTTGCCGTAGCCGTCTATAGGGGTCTTCCTACTGGGCGTTCTCTCCCTTATATCCTATGTGTCCCTTGTGTTCCTGTTCGGTCTGGTAATGTTACGCAGCGTTGCTTTTGGCCCGTTAAGGCTTGGGATGGCTGGCTTAGCCCCCTAGTATTAAAGGTAGGAAACGCTAGGAAGACACCTACGTCCCCCTAGCTTATCGCCTGTTGTTTCCATTTGTATAACCTAGCGTGCAGTTATTCCCGCAGCTGTTAAGCCCTTTCCTTCCGTCTCCTATATTCAATGCAGCCTTCTCTCTCCCACGCCTTATGTGTGCTTCGGTGACAGTTCGCGCATTTTATTTGGTCTTAATTTATACATTGTCTTGTATTGTAGGGGCCTGTACAGTGGCCGCAGCACACCTGTGCTGCGTATGTGGATTGGGTGTGTCCCTATTATATACAGCAATAATATCGTTCCAGGCGTAGTCTGTGGTTGTAGAGCCTTATATTGTATATAAGGCCATTTATAATTATTCCTTTTTAGATAAGAAGTTTTTGCATTCCTAGTGTATATACGCTAATAATAAGGGAGCCATGCGTTTGTCTATCGTTTCCCTGGCAAGTCTCTGGCGCCCCTTATATCCTCTCATTATTCTTATTATATACTTGGTTTGTATTTTCCTATTAAAGCCATTAGATCCGGGTAATTACGAGTCCTAGTATAAGGCGTTCCGTTTGTTTTACTATCTCCTGTATAGTTGCTGTATTGTCCGCCTAGCGTCCCCTTTCTACCCTAAGGCTTATGGGAACCGACAGGACTTTAACTAGGTGATCTTCACGAAGCACTTTTATGCCAATACGCTCTCCTAGCCTGTCCCCTACCCTTACGGCCCGTTCCTTTGCCTGTTAGTCCTTTAGGGTGACTCTAATGTCTCCACTCCTAAGGTGTTGGACTGCGACGGCGTTGTAGACCTCCTTGCAAATCTCTATAAGAACTTCTATTTCTAATTGTCCCCTAAGTTCCTCTACCTTTTCTGTATTTGGTCGTATTGTGATTATATACCCGGTTGTTGTCTTTAGGGGGGTAGGTTCCCTGTGCTATAGAAGCGCAGCTATGGCGGCCCAGGTGCGGTTCGCCTATAGGGGGGGGTTTTGTTTATCTTCGATTTTGTTTAGCCGTTAGAGGATTTAATCAAGGGTTTGCTGGAGGGGCGCCTAAGGTTCGCTAGACTGGAGCCATTCTACTAGCTGCATTAGTTCGTAATGGCTAATAGATGCTCCCCCACAGTTCCGGATACTAGACGCGTCCAAAAGGCTTTGTATTTTGTTAGATGCCTTCTTAATTGGGGTATTTCCGCTTTCTGGTATAGTATTCGCCCGTCCTTGTTGTTGTTGTGGGGGGCTATTATTAGGTATAGGTCTGGCGGTCGCGCGCGACTACATACCACCGTCGTTCCACCTATGCCTCCCCTGTGATGCATGCATCTCAGGGGATTATCAGGGTGTTTTTTAGGGTTCTTTTGGTTAGTTTGGTCTTTTTGGGCCAGGTGCAGCAAGAGCTCCAAAAGTTCTATACTAGGTTTATAGAAATATTAGAGATGGTAATTAAAAGCCTATAATAGCGATTAAAAGCCTATAATAAAAATAAAAGTCTACAATAATAATAGTAATTAAATTAAGCATACGCCTTATATTCTTAGTCAGCGTCGGTGCCGCTATACTATATTATATCGCCCTTATTAACGTCGCTGTAGTAGTTACTACCGGACAGTATAATTAAGTAGGCGCCCTTGCTAGCTTTACTATAAATACCGCCCTACGCCGCGCCGTATACACTGTCGCGGACGGTACAGAGTTGCGTAGGCCATAATTGCTTGCTAATAAGGTGGCCTTAGCCATAATTACTCGCTAACAAGGTGGCCTTAGCCATAGAAATTAGCGAATTAACGGCCATAGAAGTTACGGCCACTATTATAGGCGGCCTATAAAGAAGCTAGTAGTAACCATAGGAGTTAACGCCAACTCTAAAGATAAGGGCGGTTAGAACTACGAGTTTTAAAAGTACCTAAGCCAAAACTATAAAGTGGTATAGGAGAAAAGTTGGTGAAAATACTAGGCTAAGAGGGTTCTATATCTTAGTATTTATAGTTAAGCGCTTCTTCTTAAGTACTATCCTTTAACGTTAACGTTAAAGCTAATAGTTGGATATAGTTGTTGTAACCTATAAAATATTAGTAAGTTTATTAAAAACCTAAGCAGCTTTACCTACTATTTTTATTACACATCCCTAAGCGCGTAAGCGCGGCTATAGTTAAGCCCTCTATTAATTTTAACCTAAGAGGGCTATTTAGTAACAAAATAGAAATAACCCAGCTAAAACTTCTAGCTATTTAGAATTATATACTAAACATTAATAGGGTTATCTTTAGGGAGATAATTAGATTTAGTAAAAACGCCTTTATCTACATTAGTATATAAATAAAATTATTAATTAGACTAAAGGAGCCCTATATAATAAATAGGGTGGCTTACTAATATAATAATACTTAGCCTTTAGGTTGCGTAAAATTCTAAAAGCGCTAAAATTAGAAACGTCTCCTTCTATTATATAGCTTACGTTAGTAATATAGACTGTCTTTCTATCACAGGACTATATGGCTTACATTAGTAACACAGACTATCTTTCTACCATAGTGCTCTATTTAGAGTTAGTTAGATAATAACTTAAAATATATAATTATTAGGATAGGCAATATACTAACAGTATATACTATTTTTCTTAATAACTACAAGACCCTATTAGTTCTTATTAGGCGCAATTAAATAGCTACTATTAATACTTACTAACTCTAGTCGCGCTTTAAGAGCACTATATATATTAGTATAAATATTAACTAAAATACGTTTTATACCACCGCAACCAGTAAAATGCTTAATTTATAGATATTAGCTTAAAACAATCTAATTAATAGATAACAGTAATAATAGAATTTAGACTTAAGGCAATAATATAAGTCCACTTATAAGGTAAGTTAAAGCTATTATATAGTCTTATATCTGGATCTAGTTAATAGCCAGATTAAAAATAACGTACTTTATATTAGCGACTTAGTTAATCGAGGCATAAGTATAATAAGAGAGACGCGCAAGCCTATATAATTGGATTGTCTATAAATGAGGATCCAAAGCTAGAGAAAAAAAAGAAGAAAAATTATAACGCTGCTTAAAGTTTTATACAGTCCTTAAGTTACGTAAGCTTATATAACCTTATATCTATAACGTCTACTATAATCCACTAGCGCCGTAACACTTTATATTGCCTTTATAATAACTAACTGGATTAAGGCTGTAGTGCTATATTTAAGTGCGGCTTATTTACTAACCTATCTTTAGCCAGAATTGCAGTCCTTAGCGTTATATACCCACCGCTATCTTCGCTACTTTTGGCCGCGCTATACCGCGCGTTATATAGGATAAGCCTAATACCGCCCGGCCTAGTGCACGGCGCCTATAGTAGCGGTCCACTAATATTACTACGCTGCAACACTCTATCTTTACAGGTCAAGACAAATTATATTATATTAGTAGAGGGAGCTTTCTAAGATTATATAATCCTCGCTTAGGTCGTATTATTACAGCGCTAGTAGAAAACAGTAGATTTTAGCAGATATGGATTATAGTAGACATAAGTTATATAACTTAAGGACCGCATAAAATATCAAGTGGTGCTACTATTCTTCTTCTTCCTTTCTCTAGCTTTAGATCCTTATTTATAGACAATCTAATTATATAGGCTTACGCGTCCTTCTTCCTATATTTATGCCTTAATTAACTAAGTTACTAATATATATATAGATTTATTTGTAGTAATAACTCTATTATAGTCTAACAATATAGCAAAACCATCTACTAGCCAGCGCCCTATTCCTTAGTTAGTATCTTGCCTATTATATAGCAGCCAGTCCGCGTTATCTTTAGTCTATAATACTAGGTATCTTCTTTAGTCCGTAACCCTAAGTATCTTCTTTAGTCTATAACCCTAAGTATTATTATCTTTAATATCCATTGTTATTTCCTCTTACCGCATTTTATGCCCTCTAGGCAGCTAGGCATCCAAGTCTTAATATATATATTATAAGTTAAAGAATAGCTATATATAAGGCCTTAGTTACTTAAAATTAAAAGGGGTCACTATATAACGGAACCTTATAGTAGGAACTATAGTGGGTTCTATTAATAGGCTAGGTATATAGGTAAGAACTAAATTAACAACATAATAATAACTAGTAGAGTAGTTGCCTAATAAATTAACTCTAATTATATTCTAAGATTTACTACAAAAAGAGAACTATCTAGGTAGGGACTATAGTCCTTTAAATATATAACCTTACTTCTAAGAAATCCCTTCGCTCCGTTTACTTTATTTACTCTATTTACTCTGTCCTATAGATTATATAGATTATATAGATTATATAAATCACATTACGTAACCTTAGCTACTATTTCTTATTATATAGTTCCACCAGATCTATCCTAGACTATGCCTATATTAACTAACTAGCTTCCTCTAACTCTTCTCTAAGTAGTTATAACACTATACTTAAAGCGTCCGTAACACACTATATATAAAAACCTAAAAATAATATACGGAACGTTAGGTACCCTACATAAACTTTAACCTAAGTTTAAAAGCTTTAACTTAGAGCCTTATATATAGAGTTTAATTAATATAATAATATATATATAGATATAAGGTTTTCTAGGGGGAGACCCCCTAGACCCCCCCTCTATAGAGCTTTTACTTAATTTAAAAGGAGTAGTAAGGCTAAGGCGCCTTAGTTACTACTAAGTAATATTATCTTACTAAGAGGATCTATTATAGTAATTGTCACGGCACTAACCTAATGTATTATTGTGGCTACGCGTATATATAAGCACGGGCCTAACCCCTAAGCAATATATATATATACCTACCTTGTCTCCTATACATAGATCCTTATATAATATCGTTTATTAATAATATATAGTTACAGTTACCTTATTAACCCTCTATATGTACTATAACAGTAATTAAGGCGCCCTACTTAAGTTAGGCTTAATTTAGAAGTAATATATATATACCTTCGTTATATTACGCTATAGGGGCTGCTTTATTATAAGGGGTAAGCTTTAGGTAGAGGCTTATATAGAGCTTTAATAGAGGCTTATATAGAGGCTTATATAGAGCTTTATATAGAGCTTTATATAGAGCTATATATAGAGCTACGTATAGGCGTGCAGACATATAGACATATAGACATGTAGATGGTTATACTAGTGATTAATTATAGAGATATTTATAGAGACGATTATATAGGCAATTATATAGATATTTAATTAATTGTTTATATGGGCGTTTATATAGGCGATTAATTAATTAATTAATTATATAGATATTTATAGAGCTATGCGTAAAGCCGTATATAGAGCATTTATAGAGCCGTTTATAGAGACGTTTATATAGGCGTTTAATTAATTAGTCGTATAGGCGTTTATATAGGTAATTAATTAATTAACCAATTATATAGGCGTTTATATAGGCAATTATATAAACGTTCGTAGAGCCGTTTATAGAGCTATTTATATAGACAATTATAGAGCCTTCCTAGTATATTAGTGCTGTAACAGTGCTAGAGCACGTCACCTACCAAATTCTACTATACTGCTGCCATATTCTGCTAACCTATAATTAGCTCGCTTACCGCTAGCGCCTTAGCAGCTGCCCCTTTATATATATTTACTATAGTCCTTACAACCCCCTTCTTTTCTTCTCCTTAGCTTAGTATCTTTATTAGATAGCAATCTATAAGCTTTAGTTTAGAGGCATTTATATAAGCCGTCACAAGTACTACGTATTAATAGAGCTTTAAAGCTCCGTATTAAGCTTTAAGTAGAGTTTTAGGTAAAGCTTTAAGCTTAAGGGGGAGACCCCCTTAGACCCCCCCTACGTACTATATACTCTATTATAACCGACTATGGTACCCTACCAAAACACTACTGTCTTATTAGCGTACCACCTTATTTCTATTGCGTATTACCCTATTTTAGTTACGTATTAGTTTATCCCTTCACTTATTACATACTCCTTCCTTATATATATATAGACGCTTTAGAGCTATATTTATAATTAAGTCGTTTATTCAATTCTCCTACTATTATGGACCTTATATTAGCAGTAGTGCGACTACTAAAAAGAGATATAAACAGGTTAGTAGTAGAAGTGTAGAAGGCGCTAGAACTAACTAAACTATAGAATAAGGGGTAGCTAAGTTATATAATATATCACATTACTAGTTTGGAACGTGGGAACATAGAAACGTGGGAATATAAGATATACTAATATACTAATATACTAACGTACTTAGTACATTTTATAGAAGTTAGATTATATATTTAAAGGACTATAATCCCTACCTAGATAGTTCTCTTTCCTTATAGTAAATCTTAGAATATAATTAGAGTTAATCTATTAGGCAACTACTCTACTAGTTATTACGTTGTTAACTTTATTTAAATATCTATATACCTAGCCCATTAATAAGTCCACCATAGTTCCTACTACAAGGCTTTGTTATACCTATACTATAAGCTTATATCTATTTACCGCGTAGGCGGAGCTCTTATAGAGACTTTAGTAGAGCTTTTAGTAAAGCTTTTATAGAGCTTTAATAGAGCTTTATATAGAACTTTAGTAAAGCTTTATATAGAGCTTTAGTATAGCTTCGTCTAGAGCTTTATATAGACTTTAGTAGAGCTTTATATAGAGCTTTAGTAGAGCTTTAGTAGAGCTTTATATAGAGCCTTATATAAAGCTATATATAGGCATTCGCATAGGTAATTAACTACAGAGATGTTTATAGAGATAATTATATAAGCAATTACATAGATGTTTAATTAATTAATTATATAGATGTTATAGCACTGGTAGAACTTGGTAAAACTCGACAGAACTTAGCAGAATAGCTATAGTTACGTAACTTAAAGATTATATAAAACTTTAAGCGGCGCTACTTATCTTCTTTCTTTCCTTTTCTCTAGCTTTAGATCCTCGTTTATAGATAATCCAATTATATAGGCTTGTATATATCCTCCTTATTATACTTATACCTTAATTAACTAAGTCGCTAATAATAGACGTTTATAGAGCTATACGTAGAGCCATTTATAGAGCCATTTATAGAGCCTTCCTAGTATATTATTGCTGCGTATTAGTAGAGCTCTAGAGCTCCATATTAAGCTTTAAATAGAGTTTTAAGTATAGCTTTAAGCTTAAGGGGGAGACCTCCTTGGACCCCCCCTACGTACTATATGCTCTATTTACTGTATAGGCAGAGCTCTTATAGAGGCTTTAATAAAGTATTTAGTAGAGCTTTTATAGAGCTTTATAGAGCTTTAGTAGAGCTCTATATAGAGCTTCAGTAAAGCTTTATATAGAGCTTTAGTAGAGCTTTATACAGAGCCTTATATAGAGCTATATACAGGCGTTTATACAGGCGTTCGTGTAAACGTTTATATAGACGTTTATAGAGCCGTTATAGAGGGATTTATAGACATTTATAGAGACGTTTATAGAGACGATTATAAGACTTCCTAGTATATTAATACTGCGTATTAGTAGAGCTTTGGAGCTCTATATAGGGCTTTAAGTAGGGCTTTAAGCAGGGCTTTAAGTAGGGCTTCGAGTAGAGCTTTAAGGGGGAGACCTATTTAGACCCCCCTGCGCACTACGTGCTCTATTTCACTGCGTGGCCAGTACACTAGGTAGGTAGAGGTGTTATAAAGCCTTTAATAGAGCTTTTAGTAGAGCTTTAGTAGAGCTTTGTATAGAGCTTCGTACAGAGCTTTTATAGGGCTTTAGTGGAGCTTAGTATTTTAAAGTTCGTTATATAGATTCTACCACAACTTACTATATACGGTTTTGTTTTTAACTAATTAGAAGCTGGCTTGGCGGGGGTTTAAAATCTAGGACCTAAAAGTAATAGACTATTTATACCTTAGGTCAATCAAATTTGTATAAGTCAATGCTATAGATATAAAAGTACCCAAAATCTTTAAGGGCGCGTAGATAGCTTTAAGGTATTAAGTAGAGTCTAACTGTTTATAATTTAGGGTAGTGAAGTCCTCCATAATCCTAAAGTATATGCGCTTAAAGCATTTATAGATATATAGTGTGGTATGGTTTTTTCTATTAATATCTGCTGCTTTTTAATAGCCGAAAGTCTCTAAGGCGCGCACTTGTCCTATATTATAGAAGTTATTATTAACACTAAAGCTCTTATTATAGAGAAATTTAATGTCGGCAGAGACTGCTACTCTGAAGTCTGTATACCTATATTTTGTAAACCATTGTATATAACGGCGCTATTGTACATTACCTACCAAATTCTGCTATATTCTGCTGACCTGCAATTAGCCCGCCCAAAGCTAGCGCCTTGGCGGCTTACCCTATATATTTGTTTATATTGGTCCTAGCGACCCCTTTTCCTTTTCTTTAGCTTAGTATCTTTGTAATATAGCATTTGTTTAAGCTTTGGTTTAAAGGCATTTATTTAAGCCGTAATATTATAGAGGATTTTACTACTCTAAGTTACAAACGGTTAGAGTCTATTTAATACCTTAAAGCTATTTACACACCCCTAAAGATTTTAGGTGCTTTTATATCTATAGCGTTAACTTTTATAAATTTAATATTTTTAGGTTTTTACCTATGGTGACCCCCTTTAATTTTAAGCAACTGAGGCCTTATGTATAGCTATTCTTTAAGTTATAACCTATACTTAGACGCCTGGCCGCCTAGAGAGTATAAAACACGGTAAAAGGAAATAATAGCGGATATTAAAGAAGAAGATATTTAGGGTCACAGACTAAAGAAGATACTTAGGGTTATAGACTAAAGAAGATACTTAGGGTCATAGACTAAAAATAACAATACTTAGTATTATAGACTAAAGATAACGCGGACCGGCTACTATATAGTAGGCAAGATACTAGCTAAGGAATAGGGCACTAACTAGTAGATAGTTTTGCCACGTTATTAAACTATAATAATGTAAATTATCTTAACCTATAAAGATAGGAGGATCTAAAGCTAGAGAAGAGAAAGGAGAAAAAGAGCAGCGCTATTTAAAGTTTAATATAAACCTCTAGTTACGTAAACTTATATAACTCTATATCTACTATCTTGTGTAGCTTACCTAATTGGCTAACCTATTATCTATTATAGGACACCCCTATAACACCTTGTATATGTCTACCTGTTTCCATTAACTTAGCAATTAGATACTTAGGGTTATAGGCTAAAGATAATAATAATTAGAATTATAGGCTAAAGATAACATAGACTAGCTACTAGAGGGGTAGTAGGGCTATCTTTTAAATGCCTTATATTACGGCGCTAGTGGAAAATGGTGGAGAGTAAGGTTAGGTTGCGGTTATAAAGTTTAAGAAGGTAGGCCTATATAAGGCAAAAAGCTACCTTAGGTGACCCAAATAATATATTATATATAGCGACTAGCGGATATTAAAGAAGAAGATATTTAGGGTTATGGACTAAAGAAGATACTTCGTATTATAGACTAAAGATAATAATACTTAGCAAAGATAAAGGTAAATAAAAAATAATAGTAAAGAGTAGTAATTTATAAAAGAGAATAATAGGGGGATAAAATTAAGAGGTAAGGAGGGAGATAGAAAAAGATATTTTTTAAAGGTAAGAGTAGAAATAATAGAATATATAAGATAGGAATATTTAAATATTAAATAAATAGTTAAATAAATACCT
>Ga0307507_10010748_pt1 | contig 11729 bp, 17 predicted proteins | sample 7_EM_MG_FD_207223 | JGI IMG/M metagenome (GOLD analysis project Ga0307507, IMG submission 207223) | Populus trichocarpa ectomycorrhiza microbial communities from riparian zone in the Pacific Northwest, United States - 7_EM | ecosystem: Host-associated > Plants > Roots > Unclassified | place...
AGTAGACGCTTCCTTGCCAGATACGTTCGAACAGCAGCTTGTATCCGAACCACCACGTGTGACACATTCTCCAGCTTCGCCACTTGAGCCCGCATCCGTCTCCTGACGAGAATACCGCGACAATGAGCTTGCAAGGCAGTGAAGGTCGATCCAGACCGCTTGAGGATTCTGAAACGCAAGCTGGCTTGTCGCCTGGCGAGTACCCCATGTGCAAGCGATTGGAAAGAAATGATAGACAGCTTAACATCAGGTCGACAAAAGGATTTCGAGAGTTCGGCCCTCGTTCTTCGGGAGAGATGTGCGCGAGCCACAGCTTGAAATCGCATGATGGGGAAATTGAACTTTCTGAGAGTAGCTTTCAAACGAGCGAAACGACGACGCTGCAGAACACCGCGAATTTGAGCTTGAACCTTGATCACATACATGACAGAGGTCTTAATGCGATAAATGGACGTATGCCACTGCCTTCTGATGATAATGGCGCGACAAATGGCCTGCAAGGCAACAATCCAAGGCGTTAGTTTGATTATAGCCTGCCTTTGGCGAAACAAACGTTTCCGAAGCAATAGGCCGCGGCAGTGAGTTTGAAGTTTCGAAATGTGACGCTCTGCTAGTCGGATTCTTCCGTGCAAAGTCTGCTGCGTCTTCCTGGTAAGAAACCTACGTGCATGGGCCTGAAGTGCGATAATCGATGCTTCGTTCTCTAGGAGTAACCGATCACGATCTAGAAGTATGTCAGTTCCGCCCGGTAACTTATTTTTGAGAAGCCGTCACCAACATTCATCCTCAGTTTCAACCTCGATCTCCGGCTCTTCGTTTATCTCCTTCGCCAGTTCTCTGCCAACGTTCCCAAAATTAGGCATGGCTACACCCGCGTCCCTCAGGCCCTTTTGCGTTCGTTGCAGCTGGTCATCGGAGAACTGAAGCTGGCCGAGTAAATTTCCAATGCGTTCGGCCATGCCACGACGAGCCAAAAGATGGCTGATGTTGCAGTTAATGATTGGAAAGATAAATAAGGGTAGAAAGGTACCTCAAAGCATGGATACAGTAAATGACCTTCGGCAGGTTTTTCTTCTCGTACAGGTCGGTCAGTTCGAATATAAAACCCTAAATTCTCTTGAGATCTGAGCTCGGGGGTTGAAGATTGGCTTTACCTCGGGAAGGCCAACGTGACGAACAAAATTGAAGAAGTAATTAATATTGTCCGAATGTCGAAAGTCTAATTTCGGAGCCTATTTCCGGGTCAACTCAATCGGACACCACCCTGTAAAAATACAGACCTCGTATATCTTTCGCACAGCTGCGTCGCCTCGAAAGACTCGAACTAGCTTTGCTAGCACAATGCCATTTCGTAGTCCCTCCTCCATCTCGACGACGCCGAATTCTAACTCTTCACCTAGACAACCCTCGATCCACTGTTGTGCCTCACCAACGTGGCAAAGGTACTCGTAAGCTTGAATTAGGTGTCTCTGTTTGTCAGCCCACAAGCCACCTGATAGGCGACCAGAGGGCAACGGGGAGGGAGATATCGTAGGAGCCTTTAATGGTATACGATTTGGCAAGCCCATCACAGCATCTGCAACGGGAGCACTGGCAGAAGAGCGCTCTGGTTTTGATGATTTCTGTGTTGAAGTCTCACCATTTCCATCAGCTTGCATCCGCCTCTCTCTCGTCTGCCAGTCACTACGTACGGGCTCTTCGTCGGGCGTAAGTGTGGAAGGTTGATCCTTTTCCTCCCATGAGCCATCCCCATCTCCACTTGCTATCCGAGGAAGATGGTGGCCAAGCTTGTGGCGACCAATACCCAAAGTACTACTGTATTCCCCTGATTTTTTGTTAGACATGTAGGAACTTCTGTACGGGACAGGAGACATCACGGATGTCGGCTTCGACAACTCCATCCCGAGCTGTTGAATTTCAGGTGCCTTTGTACCAGATTTTGAATGCGTAGACCTGACAATGCTAGAGGTTGAGCTGAGTCGAGGCTCGATATCCTTTGCAGGAAAAGAATGAGGGTATGCACCATGAACAGACACAGGCCGGCGTCGGATCAGTGGAGAAGAGGAACGCGGTGATAACGGGAGTGACAACTCATCCCCGTGTTGTGAAATTGTGGAAAACTTGATATCAGGTTGAGCGTCAACGGGAAGCGATGATGTCAGAAACGACGTATGGGGTTCTGCGACATCGGTCTGTTGAAATCTAGAATACCCGGAGGGAGAGGGATTAGTGGATCCATGCTTTGATGAGGAGTGATTGAATATAGCATCTGGGAGGTGTATCCGATGGGGCATGGAAGATAATGGTGAATCGACTTCCACGGGAATGCCGGTTACGTTGGGAGACAGTGGAGACGCGATGATTGGCGCAGGTAAAGTACGTCGCTTCAGGTAGACAGGCGTCCTTTGGCGTTCGATATCTACAGGAGACCTGACCGGAGTAGAAGGCTCACGATCCAATGGTTTGGAGGGGACCAGAGCCGAAGAGGCGCTGGGAGTGGAGGGCGCTCTATTCCTGTAGGTATCTTTCACCGGACTAGCTGGGGAAATCAGGGTATCATCCCCTCCTCCTGACTCCCTGGCAAGTTCCTCGAATTTGCCTCTAACAACGTCCAAACTACTCCCGACGCGATGGGTTGGTACCCAGCGACGTGTTGTGGCAGGGGCGACGGTAGAACCAGTAGAATTGGTGAGGTTGTTTATGCTCGACTGTGAGTTACTCCTCGACAGCGAGCTTGCACTTCTCGATGATGTGCGTTCTAGAAGTCGCGTCTGGTAAGCGAACGGGCCTTTCGAGCTTGTTGAAGCATTGGATGAGGTTGAGTTTGAGGGATCCATTTTAGGCCCAGGTCATATTCGTCGAGGAAAGAAATAGTCTGCGAAGAGCGTGGCAATGTTGAAAGACTTCGAAGCACTCAGGCGTTGCTCAAACAGAGAAAGCCAAATTTGTGTCACATGCTTCAAAGCTTCACTGCCACAAAACTACAACATACTGGCAAAATACTGACAGAATACTGGAACATCGCGTCCATCAGTGTCAGAGCGGGCTCAGAGCTTGGGCCCAGGGATATTGTTCGCCTTCTTCTCCCATGCATCACGCGCAACTTTGCGCAACTCCCCCTTTAAAATCTTTCCAGACGCCGTACGTTCTGTTAGTAGGTAAAACCAGTTAACCACAGTGGCAGGCAAGGTTGTGACATGGTACATACCGAATGGTTCGTTCTGGATGACAACAATGACGGGAACAGCGAACCTTGGCAGGCTACAGATGCATTGAGCGTCTTTCTCAAACCCATCTGCCCGAGGGCGACGGACCTTTTTTGTGCCAGTTTAATGAGCGATGCTTCAGTTACCTCCCCATCGTATCCTGGTTTGATGGACACAACCGCAGCTACTAGTTCCCCAAGCCTTATATCTGGAACTCCTACAGCTGCAACCTCCGATACACGACCATCTGCATACAGGGTGTTTTCTACTGACACCGAGTCCTTTATGTTGGAGAACGTTTAGCGACGGTTGGATCAGATGCGGATACGCCGCTCACAATATTTTCGCCCCCGCGAATTATGATATCTTTCACTACGATGACAGTTATTGAAGGTAGCTTGAAATATAAATAGATCTGACTCACTCCGATCCCGAATGTAGAGGAATCCCTCTTCGTCGACCATGCCAAGGTCCCCCGTCTTAAGCCATCCATCTTTAGTTAGCACCTGAAGCAATATCACTCAAGAGACCGCATGGTTTATGAAAGGAGATTACCTTTTCAGTCGCGCCTACGGATGGGTGTAAGATTCTAAAATTGTTGGTTGATGATCACCTCACCTTGATCGCGCCAATATCCCTTCATAATATTGGGCCCCCGTAACCAAACTTCACCGACGGTGCCTGGAGGGACGGCTGTATCGTTGTTCATAATAACGATATCATTAACTGGAGTGGGTAGTCCACTTTAACCTTCGTTAGTTGATAAATTGAGAGTGCAGACTGATCAACTTACCAACTTGCTGGCCGACTGTCATAATCCTCACCAGCTACCAAATGATGTGACATTTGAAAGAGGTGCAAGGATTCGAGGCTTACCAAAACCAACTGCAACGCTGTTGGTTTCTGTTAGACCATAACCCTGACTCCTGAAAGCGAAGTCAGCAAATGGACGTAGCATTACAGCAATCAGGCAAACATAACGGCAGTTGGAAAAGCCTGTTTCGCTCGCATTGTGAGGGAGTCGGGCGCAGGTGCACCACCGAACATTAGCGATGACAAAGGGCGGCATGCTTTCGAGCTACCTGTAAGATCTGCTACCATGGAAGGAACACTGCATAGTTCAATAATTAAAGTAAATACGACAAAAATAAGAACATACTTCATACCCGCCGGCTATCCCAATATCCTCATTCTGGATCAACCTATAGGCCACACAACGTCAATAACAAATTTGGAGACAATGCGTAATGTACCTGTTAGCTGATTCAAGTCAGCAAGAGAATGAAGGTCCTTAAAAGGTTTCTTACCCTCTTCAACATCCCACTTACGCATGAGGACAATTTTCAAACCGGTCAAGGTGGCCAACATCTGATTTAATGTTCAGTAGTGAAAAGCCAGCTGAATACGGGCGCAAACCGATAAGCTAGTAGAACCCGTGACATGGAATAGAGGGACAGAAATCAAAACTCCTTTTTGAGGTTCTTGGGGAGGAACAATGATTTCGTCTCCTCGTCGAAGTGAGGCTCTGCGGCTGCCAACTAGAACCTTTTGGCACATCTTAAAGAAAGATGGAAATGGAAAATACAGAAAGACTCACATTCAGAAGGTTGGTCAAATATTGCCTTTGTGTGCTCAGGACACCTTTAGGGAGACCGGTGGTTCCTGGATGAGAAGTGTTCAGAACGTATCACAATGATTTAGCTAGCGACAAGTCCAAACCGGAGGTAAACAAGATGGCCGCATTGTCTTCCGGCAGAATCTCAAAATCCTCATTGAGGATGGTTTGGGCATCGCCTTTGTACGCATCGAATACAGCACCCCACGTTTTCATACCCGCCCATTCTCCTTTACCTTCGTGTGATTCGATAACCAGGAAACCATTGGTTTGCGCTTCACGAGCGAGTGTTGATGTAATTGGCTCTAATCGATCCGCGCGTTCTGAGTCCACGATAACCAGCTTACATTGGGTATGCGTCAAGCAGTAGACCAAGGTGTTGAGCGGCGACCAACTAGAAGAACCCAGAAAGAGAAGTCAGACCAAATGCATCCCGCATTTCCCGCATTACTCACGCATTTGCCAGTACAGAAACCGCGCCAATAAGGTCTAGAAGCTGAGGCTGAGGAAGAGCCCCGAATTGTGCATCGTAAACCGAAACTTACGACATGCCCAAAATGCCACCAGGTATTCTGGATAATTCCTGGAGCAGATGGCTACCCTATCACCTTGAATAGGAGTCAGACAAAAGGGTTTTCTTGAGGGAACAAGAATGGCGAAGGTATACTGTACCTTTACAGACACCGTATACATTCCGATAAATCGCGGCAGCTTTTAAAGCACGTTCAAACGCCTGGCCAAATGTGTACCGATGGTTTTCAAAAACCACGTAGGTAGCATCTTTGTGCTGTTGGACAGATGAAAGCCAGAACACCCGTAATGATGGCCACAAATTCTTGTAAACACGTTGAAGCTTGCCACCAACAAGACGCGTTTGCGGCTCATGTGGACTCCCGGGAGCACATAAAATCGCGTTCACTATGTATGAAAGAAGATGAACAAATCTGGTTTGAATTCCACGCATGCAAAAGTGGGTCTACCTTCCTGTAGGGTACGCTGAGGTTTCCAGGACATGGTCAAATTTGTGGTAGAAGAGAGGAATGGTGACGGGCGTCTGCTTAAGACAGCCGTATCAGTGTATGATCAAACCAGAAACTGGATGATGGGTCGGTTCAATAAGGATATGATGTCGGTCTCCTACTTATCAACGAACTCACATCAAATAAGTATCAATCATCGTTGGACGAGTGAGTGCGACATCTCATCGTCACCACTGGAGTCCGCGGTGGCTGTCAATGAGATTTGTGGTGGCAGGAAATCGTCAAGCAAAGGTTGACAGGAGTTGAACGCGCGAAGGCCAATTCTGGTCTTGACATTGAGCTGCGAGTCTTTTCAAGGCCTCTTCGCATCACTCAACCTCGGCCCAGCAACCTCGACCCATCACTGCACCAGTGCGGCATCTGCTTCATGTATCAGCGGGATCGACACTCTCGGACTTCAGCCTATCTTAATTCACCTTCTCCTCGATCCAGCTCAATTTTTACTAGGTCTTCTTCTCCCTCATCGACGGGCTCATGCTCTGATCTTGCCTTGACCCTCGACTCGATGGATTCTAGGTAATATCTCAAATCCACGTCTCACAAACCCATCCCCTGACGAAATTGTCAGGAATGTGCTCCCTCTAGAAAAATTGGTTGTTCTAGGAGTCTGTGCCATGGACATCAAGGCCAGAAGTAAAGCGATGAGGGAAATCCTTACTCGTATCGTAGAAAGGTCCAGGGGAGCCATCGAGGTCAAGGTTTTTGGAGATAAAGTTATCCTGGACGAAGGTGCGATTGTGTGATTTCCACCGCTTCGCATACACTATACCCTCGTCTCACTTTAGATGTCGAGAACTGGCCACGCTGCGACATCCTAATATCTTTCTTCTCCACCGACTTTCCGCTTGACAAGGCTATGTCGTACGTCAAATTAAGGAACCCGTTTTGCATCAACGAACTTGCTCCACAAGCTCTGCTCTGGGATCGTCGTTTGGTAGGCGCGATGCTTGACCACCTCAAGGTCCCTACACCGACGCGTCTTGAGGTATCAAGGGATGGGGGCCCAAAGGTCGACATCGAACTTGTGGATCTCATGAAAAAAAAACTCGGCATCACTCTTGGGGGTTTTCTCGTTACGCCCGAAGTTGCCCTTCGAGAGGATGGCAATGCGATTGTAGTAGATGGGAAAGTCATGGAAAAGCCTTTTGTCGAGAAACCTGTCAGCGGCGAGGATCATAACGTATACATTTATTTCCGAGGCGGCGGGGGTCGTCGGCTATTCAGAAAAGTCTGAATCTTGCTTCGTTTTGTCAAAGTCATCTAACACTTATCTAGGTCGGGAATAAATCGAGCGAACTGGATCCAACATTGAATCATCCTAGGACTGATGGGTCTTACATCTACGAACAATTTATAGATGTGGACAACTCGGAGGATATCAAAGTTTACACCGTTGGCAAGGAATATACCCACGCAGAGACTCGCAAGTCTCCTGTCGTTGATGGTGTTGTGCGGCGCAACACGGAGGGCAAGGAGATTCGGTGAGCCAGAATAAAATTTCCTCCCGCTACTCTAAATAACGTCACTAGTTTCATCACAAGATTAAACGAGGAAGAAAAGTCTTGGGCAGATAAGATTTGTGAAGGTTTTGGGCAAAGGGTCTGTGGCTTTGACATGCTGAGATGCGAAAATGGTGCAAAGAGCCAAGTCATTGATGTCAATGGCTGGAGCTTTGTCAAAGGCAACGAGAGCTACTATGGTATGTACTCCCCCATTTCACTTGTGTATGTCCCATCGTAACCATTCAATGTTGTTCAGATAAAGCTGCTGACATTCTCGCTGCATTATGCATGCGAGTGTCGTCGTCGTTGGAAAGACCCTTGCCGACAACGCAGACCTCTTCCCAGGAAGCGCCCACTTGGCTTTTGAAGGCTAATGTCACTGTCTTTCGTCACGCCGATCGCACACCGAAGGTAAGAGAGAACTTGGTAGCATTCTTGAGTTTACTTTGTAACCCTCCTTTCATTTTAGCAAAAGCTCAAATTCAACTTTCCGATCGGGGAGCTCTGGACCCAACCATTCGTAGCCCTCCTCAATGGAGAGACCGAAGAGATAATTCTTCGTGAGAAAGAGCAGCTCCATTGGATAGCTGCAGCCATTAACGATGCAAGGAGCCTCGGCGCGGATGGAGAAGAATTAAACAAGTTGACGCAACTCAGCAATGCTCTTTTCAGTAAAATTGATTTGCCTGGCACCAAGGCGCAATTGAAGCCAGTATACTCAAAGCGACAGGCGGGGCAAGTCAGAAAGCTTACCAAGCTCACACTCGTTTTTAAATGGGGTGGCGAGGTGAGTTTTTTTGTTGGACACCTTCGCAACTTCCGTTCATTAACGCAAGTTTCAGTTCACACATTCGGCCAGGTACCAGTCTCGTGACCTTGGAGAAAACTTGAAAAAAGATATCACAATCATGAGTGAGCGCAAATTGGTAGCTCTAACCACGTTCCATTGACGACTTCCTTTAGACAAAGAAGTCCTTCATAATGTAAAGGTGCGAGCACAGAAAGGCAGTCACATCCAATGCCCAATTTAATGTCACGCCTTTTAGATTTTTACATCATCAGAGAGGCGTGTTATTGCTTCTGCGGAAATCTTTGCTGCCTCATTGCTTGACCCCCAGCACCCGAGCTACTCGGTTCCGTCTTCGAATGCATCTGGCTCGTCTTTGGATGGGAAGTCCAGCAGGTTCATGAATAAAAACTTGCCCCAACCACAACCACAACCACCTCATCACCCCCCTTTAAAACTCATTGTCCGCAAAGATTTGCTGGACGATTCAAACGCTGCGAAAGATCTTATGGACGATGTTAAGAAGCGACTCAAAATATTACTAAGGCCTGGAGAGTCCGAAAAAAGACCAGAATTAACGTGGCCAAAAAGCATGAAGAAAGAACCGGTCGAAGTTGTGAAGGTCTGTCTGTTTCTTGGAAATAGTCGTATGTCCGACAGTTGGTAGGAAGTTATAGAGCTCCTGAGCTCTTTCAGGGATATCATGCGCCATAATTTTGAGACGATGGACGTGGACAAGATCCAGGAACGATGGCATGCGCATCAGTCTTCGTTGTCACTCGCATTTTTTTACCTACTAAATTATAGGTGTTGTGGGGATGAACCCTGGCTCTTCCGAGAGAGATGGGAAAAATTATTTGAGGATTTTTGCGACGTCGAGCAAAAGAAATTCGACCCCTCTCGAGTACGTGAGCCTATTACGTCAGCATGAATTCTTTACTTATCTCAATCCAGGTATCGGAATTGTACGACACTATTAAATATTGCGCTCTTCATCACCGTACTTTTCTGTTTGCAATCTTCGATGAACACGGAAAAATAGGTTCCCATCAGCCACCCCAAGGCCGGAAAATACACGAACTCTATGGCCGTGCTAAAGCCCTTTTCGATCTGGTTGCACCCCAAGAATATGGCATTGACCCTGATGAAAAGTGAGTTGGGCGTGTTTATTGCTGCTCCCAACTAAATGAGGTAGGGAGGAGATTGGTGTTCTGACCTCCCTTCCTCTCCTTCGCAATGTGGTGTCAGACCTGGATGCAGCGAGAAACAACGGGGAGAGCTCCTTAACTCTTTACTTCACCAAAGAAAGTCACATCCATACACTTGTCAACCTCGTGCTACTTTCTGGTCTCCCCATCGCGAACCGTCGGATACCGGAGTTGGACTACGCAGTAGGTGGACACTACAATTTTTCAAGGATTTATTCTTACTCTTGATTAGTCACACATCACATTTGAATTGTATGAGAGGAATCATGGTCGTGGCAAGTCTGACAAGGAATATTCCATTAAGCTCTCTTTGAGCGAAGGGGCTCATTCCTCCAATGTTTTGGACTCAACCTTGGATGCTCGTCACTCGTTAAATGTCCAGCCACGAAGGTTTGCTTTGATCTACCATCTGAGCTTCGTCCCGCTCAACGGTATGTTTTATAGGAAACTAACGCAACATTTGCCCTACAGTTTGGTCATTGAAAAACTGTCAAAACATTTTCATCGACTTGACGATGTGTGTTCCTCGTCTCTCTCACACACACCCTCATGTAACGGTTCACAGGAGAGAGATACTCCATTTGAGATTATTGACACTATCCCAACAACTTTGGCTGATGTCAGTAGCGATGACTCGTAGATTCAAAACTGTGGTGAGGTAGAGGTAGAGGTATATTCTAGAGCGGTCCCAATGAGGAACAGAGGTATAAATTTAAAGCTAGATGAAAAAATTATTACGTTGTACATATACGCGTACAGAACACTGATGAAATTCAACAAAAGGCACTATTTTGAGTAACCACCTTTATAACGAGGTCCTGAGTAGTCCCGACGCTCAGATCTGTCACGATCGGAAACTCGATAAGCGCGCTCATCGTCTCGATGTCGCCGCCTCCTCGACGACGATGACCTGTGCGGCGGACCCGAAGTACTAGAGTGGCGCTGAGGGCTGTAATCATCCCCCAAGCGATCCAAAAGGCTGACGGTAGACGAGGTCGAAGGGTCAGACAAACGCCCTCGCAATGAAGTTCCAAAAGATATTTTCTTGTGAACCTTCTGAGGTGGGTGCTGGATTTCGCCGCTATGCTTCTTGGCGGTCTCAAACCAATTGTCAGAATCATTTTCGGCCTCTTGCTGCTTCTGAGCTGTTCGCTCAAGAGCTGCCTTTGCTTTCTTTTTCGCTCGTCGACCGACAAGTTCAGGAACATTTCCCCAATCGAAAGGCGGTTTAGACTCTCGAAACTCGCGATTTCCTGATATAGAGGCTTGTTCTTTCCGTCGAGAAGTGTCGAAGGGTCCTGAAGTAAGGTTATATGAACTAAACGCTGACGGCTCCACTGTTTGATCGTAAGTTTCTTCTTCACAGCAATCCTGATTATTTTCCGGGTTGAGTTGTAAAAATAAACGTTCAAAAATGCACAACTTACGTCACCCCAATGGCCAGAATTTCCACAACGATAGCACCACTCATCGTCGGCTACGTATCCTTCGCCGCCCTGACCTAGAGTTAAGCCCCTTTTTCTCCGCCGTGCATCCAGAGAATCGAGTCTTTCATCCTCGGTTAGGTACTCGTAAATGCGCCACCATGTTGGGCATTCCTGTAAACGGCTGGTGAGTAAACAACGAGACATGGAAAAAAAGGCCGCACATTGCTTCTGTGAACGCTCGAGGAACATCGATCACAGTAATCACGTCGCCTCGAGGGAGCTAAGCGTGACAAATGTCGATTCGGGCATGACTACAGGAATAAATTTGAGCACAATCGTGAGCATGGAAGGTAGATGGAGAGACGAACTGAGTTGATGTGGCCTTTCATGCCACACGTAAAGCAGACTTTGCTTATTGGACAGGAACGGGTCGAATGTTCATTCCGCACACCGCATGTTAAGCACTTTGAGTTGATTGAGACCCGATATCCCTCGTGAAAAAGTGTACGCCATGCTTACTATTAAAATGGGACAAGCAGAGGTCTTGTGCTCTCCCTCCGCTCCACAGTTCTTACAAACTGACCTAGTTAGCACTGAGGCATGAGTGGGCGGACTCTCATAATATCGAACTAGCTTCTGTACTACGGAAATGAGGTCAGGATGCGCGGTTATGAAAACTACGAACCTTGGTATCGTCTAAATCCAGATAGTTTATGAAGTCGTCTTCGTCTTCCTCAGCAATTGATTCCGGTAAAATCTCAACAGGCGTTGTTCCAAACACGGTTACATGAGCGGGTAGCAGTAGTTTTTTTGCAGGTTCCTCCTGTGGAAGGGAACACGGAGGCGTAATATCAGCTAAGGGTGTGGGTTGCACGTCGACGAAAAATATATTCGCTTGAGGCGGTTTTGGAGATTCGACTTGTGTGTTTTCTGCACGGCGTCTC
>Ga0307507_10010749_pt1 | contig 11729 bp, 5 predicted proteins | sample 7_EM_MG_FD_207223 | JGI IMG/M metagenome (GOLD analysis project Ga0307507, IMG submission 207223) | Populus trichocarpa ectomycorrhiza microbial communities from riparian zone in the Pacific Northwest, United States - 7_EM | ecosystem: Host-associated > Plants > Roots > Unclassified | place...
TTTTGCTGTAAAGTAGTGGGTAATAAAGCTGGATGGGAGTCCGTTAGTAAGGCGGAGTGGTTTTGGGACTAGGAGTCTTTTTATTATAATATTATGCTTTTTTATAAGCAAGTCTTCGTCTGTAAATGCTGGTGCTGTACTACCGGTGTTAATGAGGCTTACTGTTTTAATAAAAACTTATAGGAGTAGGTTGCGCAGTAAGGAGAGGTAGGTCTGAATAAGGATAGTATTTCTATTATTGTTTGCTATTCTAAGGTTAAGTAGTAGTTAACTTAGAATAAGGTCTGACTAATCTAGTAGTATAGATCTAATCCTTTTATCCTCCTCCCCGTATGGTTCTGACCCTTGGAGGCGACTTAGTCTAAGGGTTGGCCTTTTAATAACTAACTTGTGGGGCTTAGCTGGTGGCTATGGTTTTAGCTAGTATGCCCTAATGTATTGGTCTCCGACGGTGTATATATGCTAGAGGGTACTTTACCGATAACATAGCTGGTTTTACAATTAGTAGTAACATGGAGCACTTGTCTATAGTTTGCGTATGGGACCATCGGCTGGGGCTATATTAGGGAAGGCCATTGTGGGGGCAGGTTTCTGTGTCCGAACTCACGTCCTTGTCTATGGTTATCATTTTGGTTGCTATCCCCTCTGCTAAAGAATCTGCTGTGGCTAGGAGGGGGTTGGCGCGGTAGCATTAGGAGGGGATTTAGGTTTACCTTAGGGTTGTAAGCATCTTTCCAGTGGCCAGGTTAACTACATGCCATATAGAGTCTGTTATCTATACGGTGTCTTCGGACGTTGTTAGGGAGGCTACTACTACCGCTACCAAATTTGACGGCGTTGAGGTCCATTGGGTTATTCTATAGTGCTAGTGCTGAGGTGTTGTTATTAGGTAATATAGGTTGATAGCCGCCAGCGGTACTTGGCTTAGCGGTATTTAGCTTCGTGTAGTAGGCATGGTTCTATAGGTTATAAGCGAACACGTCTATCTACTTACTCTAGCCTTTATAGTCAGCATCGCCGATCTTATGGCTGAGGGTAAGGGCTAGGTCTTTTATCTTTAGTGAAATATTCTTCTTAAGCAAGTCCACTTTTTGTTCCTTAGTCTTGTTTACTTTAATTATTAACTTATTAAGCTCTGCTTTCCAGGACTAGTAGTTACGCTCGCCCTAGCTTAAGGTATCTAACTTATTTTTGGCCGCTTGGGTTATATTAATGGTCTTATAGTGCTTCCTTATATACACGAGCATAGACTCTCGGTTGGAGAAGGTCCATTTACTCAAGTTGTTTAGGTATATACGTAGTATATTAAGGCCATGCTTAACATAGTTATAGGCCTTATCTATCAGCATGTCTGACATATAGAGGATTTCATCCATTGGAGTCTTAAAGCACTTTACATCTCTTTAGAAAACGCCTTAGATCTTCATTTCCCATATCTTAAATTTTTCTTGTTTTTTAATTGGTGATCCCTTGCCATTAAACGGGGTTGGATCTTTTACTTCACGCTTTTTTCTACAGGGCTCGGTTAGAAGAGGGGAGCTAGTAGCTATATTCTTCTTAGTAATAGTCTGGGTAAGTATAGTAATCTAAGAGCTTAGACTTTATATAGTCTTAGTGTATGCAAGAGCTTATTGTTCGTTTTGTTGTACACGTAGTTTGAGCGTCTTAAGGGAGTTGATTCTGTGCTAAGCTTCTTTAAGTTAAGACTTTATAGTTCGGCCTTCGTCGTAGACGGCTTAGAGGCCGTTCTCAACGCTAGTTAAAAAGGTTATATATATGGAAAGGTGCTGGAAGGTTCCTGCCATATTAAGGTCCTTAGGGTACTCCGGGCCATTCCTAATTGCCTAGGCAATGTGGGTATGGGAGGTATTAAAGAGGCAGGCAAGCGCTTCGCGTAGGTTCGTTAATGGGGTATTATCTATATTGTAATCGCCCATTTTAAGGGATCTAGGTAAGGCAATTAAAATCTGTAAGGCTGGCTATAATGCTGAGATTGTCTATAACTGTACTAAGATTATTTAAGATTATACTAAGATTGTCTAGGACTGTGCTGGGGTTGTCTAGGACTGTGGTATGGTGTTATTGGTCGCGCTAGGTCGCGATTACACTGGGAAAACGGAGATAGTATACTTAGGAAGAGGGAAAAAACAAAGGTCGCGATGGGGCGCAATTAGAGATACCATAAACTGTCACAGTGCTGTAATACAAGTAGGCTAAATAACTACATTGTGGTATAAAGAGGAGAAGAAGATGGAAAGGGGGTATTATACACAAATAGTAGGGCCAGCCCGCTAAGGCGCTAATGGTAGGCCAGCCAACAGTAGGAAACAGTACGAGACAGTATATAACAGGTCAGTGCTGTGACATTAGATTTCTTATATCTAGCTAGATAAAGTTACTAATTTGGTAAGCTAGTGCTAGGGTTCGGTTCTTATTTGCTGCGGCTTTATAAACAGACTGGGCCTATGTTATTTTATTAATAAGGAACTCTTATAGTTCTTCTATCTTTTTTATGAATTTGTTTGCTTCTGCAACTTATAAGGCCTAATAAGCTAGGCGAGGAATATTACTAAAGGGTTTAAAACCCATTTGCGGGTGCTAGCCGTAATTAGCTAGAAATAGGAAGACCTTTATGGTTTCTAAGACGGAGTTATTTGTAGTAAACTTAGTAAATATAAGCCAGTCTATCCAGTCGTCCTGTAAATATGACGTATATATCCGAATATACTGTTCTATTATAGCATTTGCACGTTTTGTTTGACCGTCCGTTTTTAGGTGATATGCCATAGACAATAGCGCTTTAATATGGAGTTAGGTAGTTAGTTTTTCCCAAAACACTAAGATAAACTGGCGGCCTCTATTAGAGATGATTATTTTAGGAAGTCTATAGAGTTTCTATATATGATCTAGGAATAGTTGGGCGACGGTAGGTGTTAATATATTAGGGTAGGCGATTAAGTGTCTTATTTTAGATAGTTGGTCTATAACTACTATAATGTTCGTATAGCCTTTACTTATAGGGAGATTAATAACGAAGTTAATTAAAATATCCTTCTATCTTCGGTCTAGAATAGGCAGTGGCTTTAGAAAGCTGTTGTACTTCTTATATAAGGCTTTAGCTCGTCAGCAGGTGTGACAGCTAGAGATATACCTTTATGTTATATTGTGTATATTTGGCTAGTAGTACTCCTATTGGAGCAGCTCTAGGGTTTTTCCTTAGCCTAGGTGGCCGGCTACTGGTAGATTGTATACGTGTTTAAGGAGCTTAAGCTTAAGTTTATTATGGTTAGGTATAACTAGGCGGTTCTGGTAGTATAAGCGTTCTCTGCAAGCTTTATATTTACTTAGAGAGATCTTTTTAGAGCGTCTAACGCTATTTTGAATTAACTTAAGTGTCTCTTAGATAAACTTGTTATTTAGGTATTTGTTGACTATAATCTACTTAATTAATTAATTAGTTATTTTAAGGACGTGTACCATAAGGTCTTTAGCTGGGGGATTAAATAATTTGGGGCGAAGCAGTGTTTAATTGTAGTAGGCGCGCGCTTCTTTCTATACTGTTATATCTTGTAAACGTCGAGTTAGGGTATTAGGTTTTTGACCTTAAACGCCTAGGCGGTACGTGATTAAGAATTAGAAATAAGACAGATATTCTAACTAGTGGGCTTAATAATAACTTAGCTGTTTTATAGTTGTGAAGTACTGTAGATTCTTATAGTCGCTAAGAACCTTAATTGGAAATCCGGCGCCTTTTAGTTTAGGTTGCCATTGTTTAAAATATCTAATAATGGCTAATAATTCCTTATTATAGATCTTGTAGTTATATTTGGCTGGACTTAATCGTTTTAAGAAGTATGCTACTGGATGCAGTACTTCTTCCTTATTATACTGAGACAGAATACCTCTAGTGATATAGTTAGATAAATTAGCTTCTATAATACTCTTTCGGTTTAGGTCAAAGTGTTGGAGTATAGGTGCGGTAGTAAATATAACTTTTAGATAGGTAAAGGCCTTCTTACATTCCTTGTTAAAGATAAAGGCTTTATCCTTTTGTGTTAGAGCCATAAGAGGTGAAACTAGGGCGGAGAAGTTATTAATAAACCGTTGGTAGAAATTAGCAAATCCTATAAAGGCTCTTATGTCCTTGATGTTCTTGGGTTCTTGCTAGTTTATAATTGCTTTGATTTTCTTTAGGTCTATTTATATGCCGTCTATAGAGATAATAAGTCCGAGGTATAAAACTTCTATTTTATGGAACTTGCATTTATTTATATCTAATTGTAGTCTAGCTCTACGTAGGGCTTCTAGGATAAGGTTAACGTGTTTCTTATATTTAGCTAGGTTATTGCTATATACCAAGATGTCGTTAATATAAGCAGTATAGAAAACGTCCAGGTAAGGTTATAAGGTATTATTTATAAAGTGTTGGAATAAACTTAGGGCATTTATAAGGCTAAATGGCGTTACTAAGTATTTAAACAGTCCATATCTAGTATAGAATATGGTGAGCTATTTATCTCCTTTTGCGATATAGAGGTAGTTAAATGCGTGGATAAGGTTAAGTTTTATATAGTAGCGAGCCTTACTTAATTGGTTTAGTGTCTCTTAAATTAATAAGAGCGGGTACCGATTCTTAATAGTAATAGCGTTAAGAGCTTAGTAGTCTATATAGAAGCGTAAACCGCCGCCAGGTTTCTTAACAAAGATTATAGGTATAGCTATAGGCGAAGAGCTTACTCTAATAAATTCTTTACTTAGGTGTTCGTCTAAGTACTTCCGCAGTACTTGGAGTTTGTTTTGGGACATTCCGTATAAGGGTCTAAATCCTGGCTATTTTCCTTCTTTGAGTATAATCTTATGGTCGTATAGTTAGTGTTCTGCTAGTTTGTCGGCTTTCTTTTGTAAAAATACTTCTAGGTTGTTATAGTAGCATACTAGTACTTTTATAGCAGGGTTGGTGTGTTTCTTTAGTACTAAGGCCTTTTTAATATCGGCTATTGTAATAGCGAAGATTGTATATTTAGGTTTCTTAGCAAGTTGTGCTAACGGGGTAACTCTAATTATATAGATATCTAAGGTATTAAGCGAACTTAGATTATCCTTAGTTTCTTATATAGTTTCTTATTTAGGTTCAAGTTTAGTGTTAGGTATAGAGTTGGTATTAGATTTAGGTTTAGGTTCTTTAAGTATCCTTTTTATAGTAGAGTACTAGTTTTTCTGGTACTTTTGTATATTAAGCTTAAGCTTCTGCTTGGTTTGGGGTGTAGCAGTTAAAATTGGTTTGTATAGTTATATATTATTTCCGGGTTCTTAGTAGACGTTAGTAGAAATCTTAGACTAGTAGATCTTAGTAGATTTTCTAGATTTTGGTTTAGGGTCTAAGTAGTAGGTTATAAGACACTTCTGCTTATAATAGGAGGCGGTAAATAGAAGCTTAAGGTTATCCTAATTAATAGTTACCTTATATAGCTTTATCTAGGGTTGTCTAAGGATTACTAAGTAACCTAGGGTGGTAATAAAAAGCCTAATTAGTTCTTTATGGTTTAGGTATTAGAGTCTTAGGAATACTACATGGGTAATATAGCCTAAAATAGTGCGTTTACCATCAAATCTAAATACGTTAATATACCGGTTAAGGGGGGTTAGAGTAAAACCATTATCTTATATAAAGATCTTGTTAATAAATCCTATACCGCTGGCTCCTATATTAATTAGGACTTGAGTATTAACCTATTAATTATTCTGCCGAAGACAATAGTTAACAGTTATGCTATGATCCTAAGAGTTAGAGTTCGTAATATCTAAAGCATTTAATAAGATCCTGAGGTAGCGCCGTTCTAGAAAGCGACTTAGCTCCAAGACCTTCCTTTTAGAGGTGATTGGGGTGGAGTTCTTATAGTATATTAGTTATAGCTTCGTCCTTATAAGTAGTGCTTACTGGATATAGGGCTGGAACTAGATAGAGATTAGGGACGGTAACTAGAGGATTAATGCGGTAAATAGCTGCTAGTATTGGCCGTTCGTAATTTGCGTTAGGGTAGGGGGATAGAGTAGTAGTTAGAGAGGTAGGAGCTACTTCTATACTTAAAACAGAGGCCTAGCTTAGTGTGTTGTTCTTATTTAGAGGACCCTAGTAGGGCGTATCCTAGGGTTCTAGTATTAATATCCATAATATTAGGGTGCTTAGGCTGAGATAATAGCTTAGTAGAAGTTTATAGGGTTGTTATATTATATTAAGGAGCGGACTTTGGTGTTAGATGTAGTATATTATTATACCGTTTATTAATAACGTTTGCGCAGGCGTTAAGGGCTCCCGGTAGGTCTATACCTATTAGGGAGGTTTTTAGTTTAGGACTTAGGGATTTAATAAGGCTGTTAATTAATATAGAGTTATTCCAGCCTATTTCTTTTATATAACGGTTAAATTTGGAGAAGTATATTAGAAAGCTTTTTATTCCTTAAGTTATATAGTTTATCTTTCTCTAAGTAGTAGCTTGGCGGTTTGGGTCACTATATATAGCTTTAAGAAGTATAATTAGGCTTAGTACTAAGTTTGGTTAAAGAGGTTTAATAAGGTTAGCTGCATCTCCTCCTAGTTAACTTAGGGCATAATAGAGTTAGTTAGCTTTAGTTAGGTAGTGGTTAGCGTTACCAGTTAGCTTATTTTTAAGCTAGCTTAGGAATAATTGGAGTTCTTATTATTTACTAGTAAATATCGGAGGGTCTGGCAATTATTTAGATTATTATAGTGCAGTAGTTAGTTCTATTAGTGGGATAACTATTGCTAGTTTAGGGCTCGCGTTCCGCGTATTGGCTTTTAGTAATAGCGACTGGTCTTAAGGGCTTAATATGGATATTTTAAGGGTGCGGATTTCTTTTTAGAGGGCCTTAATTGTTTTCTAGTGCTATGCTTCTTATTTGGCTTGCTATTAAGCTATAGCAGCTTGGTTTTGTGCGAGGGCGTTTATAAAGGACTTTTATATATCTGCCAATTATTCCTAGAGTGCGGATATAATATTGGCGGCCGTTATAGGGGCTTTGAGGTTGTTCTATATTTTAAATAGGGTGGGGCAGAGTGTAGGTTTTAACGCAATGTAGTGTTATAGAGTGAGTATAAGTAGTGATAATATATAGCGAAGTAGATATTATTAAGCTATATATATAAACTGTGTAATAAAGTTAAGACGTTACGTAAGGAGAGAAGGTAAGGAAATGGGAAGAAAGGGTATATATCGCTAGTTTAGTTGCTTGGTCGACACGTGCATAGAGCAGAATAGGATTTGAGTAGCGGTCCTGGCAGAACTTGGCAGGATTTGGTGGACTTGGCAGAATATGGCAGAATGCGGCAGATTGCCGTCGGATTGCCGTAGATTACCGTCAGATTGCTGTCTCGTGGTTGGTCTCTTCTTGCTGCGTAGGTGGAAACAGGTGGACGTGTGTAAGGTATTACGGAGGAGTCCCATGACAGTAGATATATAAAGTCTATACTATATAATAATTTTACAAATTCTTCTTACTAATACAAAATCTTTAACATAGATTGTAATACGTCTAGTATAAAGAGTATATAAATTTATAGGTAGCCTCTAATTAGTATACCTGCGTTATAGTAATATAGAGATCTTACCCTTAAGCTAAGATATAATATATACCTCTGCAGCCTCTTAAAGTGCTTCTAGTATAGCACCTTAAATACAGTATAAAGAGTCTTCTTTGCTATACATAAGAAGAATTTCGCGAATAATATAAGTAAAGCTTTTTTTTAGAAAATAAGCTCTGTGCTTTGTTAGTATTAACGGATTTCCCAAAGAGCACGCGCTATATAGTACGTTAAAATTATAGTAGACGTTGTAGTAGACGTACTTACTACTTTGGCTAATACGCCTTTTTTTAGAAACTACCTTAATTAGCTATGCAGAATAATGTTTTTTTTAGAATAGAAGCCTTGGTCCTTTTTTTAGTAGATACTTTTCTAGGTGCTTTCTACGCTATACCCCTTTATTATAATTTAGGGTGAGAGGGTATAGATATAGAAGGCGTTGACTCTTTATTTTTAGATTTAGGCAATATCTAGGGTAGTATAGTGCTTTAAAGCAAGGCTGATAATAAGTAGGATGTTTTTTATACAATTTTAATAGTTAAATAAGTGGAGTATAGGATAAGAATTACAGCAAGAATTTAAATTTTTTTAAGGGGGTTTACTTAGTATATTACAAGATTACCCCGTACTTAGCCTTATTTGGGAAGGCTTAACAATATAATGTATAAAGTTATGCAAATTTCCTACAAATAACGCTATGCTAAGCGTTTACATAAACGAAGTATTCTAACTATACTAACAACCTTTAAATGCTGCTTAAAAGGTATTGCAAGTCTCTAAAGGGTCTTTAAGACTCTAAGGTAAGAGAACCACGTAAAGACTCTAAAAGGCAAAAGTTAGCATTCTCTAAAACGAACTAGTTCTCCCCCAGTTTTAGGCTATTTAAAATTAGTAAAAGGCTTATAAGCAGATAGTTAAAGCAATAATATATAGCCAATTATTATGCTCTAAAGACTATGGACTAGTTGCATATCCTTTTGTTAAATTGTAACTCTTTTAGCGTGAATTGCGTAAAGGTTTGCCACTATAAAAGTATACTATTAGTAGTAATATAGTAAATACCAAATGTAAACTTACCACTTAATTTATTAATTAGATAAGCCTTTAATGCTTCTTAAAGTGCTATAAGAGCCGCTTTCTAAAACCGCACATCTTGTATATTATTTGTAGCAATATTATAAACTAGGCGGTTAAATGGTGTAGATAGGATTATAAGAGCTAGTGACTTTTAATAGAACCGGATTTCTGCTAAGGCTTAAGCTGTAAAAGTATTAGTGAAAAGATTACTGTAAGTAAGAGTAAGAGTAATATACTTCTAGGTCTCTGCCTTTTAGTACTAGTTCTCTTATAAAAAAGAGTTCTAGTATATCTAGCCTTAATAGTTGGAATATATATATTCATTTCCCTAGTAGTCACATTTATAGGAGTGTAAGACTTCTAAATAGACTTAGCGGGCTTGCTAATAGGGGTCTTATAGGAAGTGCTAGGAATAGTCTTAGCAGTAGTTTTATAGGAGGTACTAGGAATAGTCTTAGCCAGAGTAGCCTTGCTATAGGTAGATTTCTGGCTAGTTAATAGCTTAGAAGTATTAGTTGCCTTGCCTTTTCCCTTATCTATAGTACTGGGTTCGCTATTACCTCCTTAGCCTCTATTGCCTCTACTGGTGCCTATAGTAGTAGTAGTCTGGCAAGGCATTTTTGCAGCTATAGGTTTAGCTATAGGAGGGTTTTATAAAAGTATTAGCGTCTACTATAATGTCTACTATAACTATAAAAACTTATAGTAAAAGCTAGGGAATTATTCTTATCTTCCTCCCTAAGAAAAGGATTATATTCCTTAGCTACTTGGTTAAGATCTAGCAATATATTATCTTTAAACTTATACCCAGCCTTAATATCTCCCCCAATCTTGTATTTTTTATAAGAAGATGCATTTCCAGTAGCATTTTTAGAAGAAGGTATATTCCCTATAGTATTCTTAAAGGGGGGCGCATTCCTAGCAGCTAAATTCTAATTATTAACACTTTTGTAGTCAGTGGTAGAGTTATAATCTTCCTTAGACTTAACCTTAGGATTAGAATAAATCTTAACTAAATCCCAATTTCTGCCTAAGAATAGCCTTCCTATTATTTAAAGCAATTCTTTTAATATTCTTTTAGATCTCTTCCTATAGATAATATTAGCGCATACTAAAATAGCTACTATATAATATATAAAACTTATAGCAGTTAACGGAACGTTGGTTTAAGGGGGGGTGTCTTTATTGTCTAAAATGCTAAGCTTATAGGAAAACTCGCGAGTGCGTTTATATATAGGAGATTATAAGGCTGGCGGAAGCCCTATAGCTAATATAAGCTTTTTGGCCTTATAATAGTTATAGAAGGCTTAATGCTATTTATAAATTAGCGTCTACTATAACGTCTACTATAAATATATATTAACTTATAGGTGTCTTCTCTCTTCTAAAGTAAGAGCTTAGGGTTATAGAAACAAAGCTTGCTAGGTGCATTAGTGAAGGTATATTAGAACTTATATTACTATAGTTATTAGTAAATAGAGACTTTTTAGCAGCAGATGTAGACGACTCCGGAAGAGCAGTCTTAGTAGACTATATAATATTTTGTTTAGAATTATCTTTATAAGCATGCTAAGAACGATTGGCTGTAGTACCTTAAATATGCCAGTAAGGAAGACTAGGTGGAGTGGTAGAAGTAGTATTACTGGTAATAGTAGGATCTTAAGCAACGGGCTTAGCCTTATTTAGCGTTACAGGTAATGGAGTGGGAGGCTTTATAGGTATTATAGTATTATTAGCACTAGAAGGGGACGGTAAGAGCAACGCGATATTTTTATTAGAAATAGTGTTCTTTTTAGGCTAGCTAGGCTTTCTACACAAGGCGGTAGTGCTTAAGCGCGCAGTATATCTTGGTGCATGTTAAGCTGTACTAGCTATAGTAGTACCAAGCGTCTACTATAATTGTAGTAAATGGAAAGTTAAGTAGTGTTAACTGGGCGTGATAAAAAGTAAAGTTTAGAATTATTTATGCGGTTATAACTTATAGTACGCGCACGGACCACTAGCTTAAATATTAAGCAAAATTAACCGTCTACTATATTATAGTAGATACCTTCTGTTAGGGCGTAAAGAGGCTTTAAGGAAGATTTAAAGGAATAATATAAATTCTATCTAAATCTAAGGGTATATAGCTCTTACAGAGAACAAGATATTATATAAAGAGGAGAAAGGAATATAGGAAGCTTATAACTAAATATTTAAGGGTCTTAGTAGTAGATATATAGGCATAAGCGCATATGGGTTTTAACAGGTTTTAACTAAATTCTATTACATTAGTAGAATTTGGTAGAATTTAATTAAGTTAGTAGAACTTAGTAGAATTCAATTAAGTTAGTAAAATTTGGCAGAATTTAATCAAAGCGTTAGAATTTATTTGTTAAGTGTTTTACTAAGGCATTCCTACTATAACTGGGCTAGTCCTGTTACACCTTCCTATACAGCTCTAAAGCCTATAATTTTGCTATTTCTTTTTAAAACGTTATTAAAACGCGTTGCTTTACCATTAACTAATAAACTTAAGCCAAAATAAATAAATCTTTCTATGATTTATATTAAAAGATAGGCTATAGTGCCTAAGAATAAAGTAAAATATGCACTCTTTGTAAACGTTTTATACTATATTATAAAAATATATATAGTATTAAGAGGCTACTAAAGGGTGAAAGACTATGCTATTTATGGTGGAAAGATAAGCTATAATCAACAGAAAGTAATATATAACTATAGTAAATATTATAGTAGATACTAACTATATTATAGGATTAACTCTAGTTATTATATAAGTACTTAAAATTACTTTCTAACTTATAACCATATCTATATAAGGTTTAATAATAATTCGGCCTAGGAGAACCTAGATAAGTTAAAAATTGTTTTAAAATCTTAATATTACCTAGTAGATACTGCTAATAAAAAGGTGTTTAAAGGTAGGTATAAAAAAACCTAAACTTAAATAAGATATTAGTACTACCTACTATAACATCTACTATAAATTAATATACCTTAATAAGGTTCTATAATAGCTAGAGGTTAGAATTAAGGCAATTATTAGGCG
>Ga0307507_10010752_pt1 | contig 11727 bp, 14 predicted proteins | sample 7_EM_MG_FD_207223 | JGI IMG/M metagenome (GOLD analysis project Ga0307507, IMG submission 207223) | Populus trichocarpa ectomycorrhiza microbial communities from riparian zone in the Pacific Northwest, United States - 7_EM | ecosystem: Host-associated > Plants > Roots > Unclassified | place...
CCGACATGGACTGCGCTACAAACTTCTATGGCGCGTTGCCTTTAAATCAATCCCAAAGCCGACCACGTCGGCCAAGAGATAAAATCGCTGATTTATCTTCGCGCGTTGGCGAAATCGTCGTTTTGCGTGCACGAGTACAGACTTCTCGAGCCCAAGGAAACAAGATGGTCTTCCTCAATCTTCGTCAGACCACCGACACCGTGCAGGCTCTCCTGACAGTCACTCCTGAAAAGGTGTCTAAGCAGATGGTTAAATGGACGGCCAGCTTGGCCGATGAGAGCATCATTCTAGTCGAAGGCACCGTGACAAAGGTGCAAGAGCCGATCAAGAGTGCAAGTGTAAGTGACGTTGAAATTCATGTACATCAGGTAAGTTCTTTTTTTAGTGGGCTGAAAATTGGAATCAACATTGCCACAGATTCATTTGATCTCTGGGATCGATGGTAGACTCCCATTCTCCGTAGAGGATGCTGCGCGTCCAGATACCGACTTAGAAACATCGGATGTTCAATATAACCGTGTGCTTTTGGAAACTCGCCTCAACAACAGAGTTGTCGATCTGCGTGTAAGCTCTTTACTGGACAAACGGATTCGCGTCCATCTTATCTTGTTTTAAGACACAAACTAGCCAAGCCATTTTTAGGATACAGTCGGCCATTGGAGATCTCTTCCGTGAATACTTAAGTTCTCATGGATTCATCGAGATCCACAGCCCAAAACTGCAAGGAGCTGCCACAGAATCGGGGGCTTCTGTCTTCAAAGTTGGCTACTTCAAAGGTGTGATCGTGATTAATCGTGATTTGTTAAGTTGCATCGCCCTGATTTAGAACAATCGGCTAGGAAATGCATACCTAGCGCAATCTCCTCAACTCGCAAAGCAGATGGCGATCGCGGCCGACTTTGAAAGAGTATACGAAATCGGTCCTGTTTTCCGCGCCGAGGATTCGAATACCCACCGCCACCTTACCGAGTTTATTGGACTCGATCTTGAGATGACGATTGAAGAACACTACCACGAAGTATTGGAAGTATTGGATGGCTTGTTTTTGAGCATATTTAGGGGCCTCCGGGAGAAATACAGCAAAGAGATCGCGGTTGTACAAAAGCAGTTCCCAGCAGATGAGTTCAAGTGGAGGGAAGGGCACGAGGGAACGCTGCGGTTGACCTTCCACGAGGCCGTTGATTTCTTGGTGGAGGATGGTGTGCCTAGAGAGGATCTGGACGACTTTAGGTGTGTAATTTTATTACGTGCGAAAACACGTCGTGATCATCTAAACACTAAACAGTACTGAAAATGAAAAGAGATTGGGTAGACTGATCAAGGCCAAGTATGATACTGATTATTACATCATTGACAAATTCCCCATCGCACTTCGTCCCTTCTACACCATGCGAGACTCCGAAGATCCCGTAAGCGCTTTACCAATGCCGCAGACCTTGTGGGCTAAAGGTTTTTATTTTCAGACACTCTCCAACTCTTATGACTTTTTCATGCGTGGCGAGGAGATTCTTTCGGGTGCTCAACGAATCCACGACCCTGCGGTTCTCTGCGAAGCGATGCGTTCGAAAGGTGTTGATCCCGACTCGATGAAACCATACGTTGATGGTTTCCGCATGGGATGCAACCCTCACGGTGGAGGAGGAATCGGATTAGAGCGAGTGGTGATGTTGTTCTTAAAGTTGAACAACATCAGACGTGCGTCGTTATTCCCAAGAGATCCCAAGCGATTGGAGCCGTGAAAACATATGGAGTTCACTTAGTAAACCTACGTTCCGAATCATACTCGGTACTACATAGCTCCAAAATGCCAAGAATTAGAAGTTCGAAGCGTGAAGCCCACCACATGCGTATCCGAATAGAAGCCCGGTATTGAGGGATGATAGCAATCGTCAGCCGCCAAACTAAAAGTAGTCTAGCTTGAGCTTTATGCAACTACATATACCCTTCATCCCAGAGGAAGCTCTTATTTTTACCTTGCTCCCCACCTATCACTAAGCTATGTACCTCCCGAGAGCCTCTGAGGAAACCGACGTCTGCCCTCCTGGATACGCATCCTGCATCCCTTCAGCGACGGGTGCCATTCCCGGCAGCAACTCTCCAGTAGACCAACAACCGGACCGTGAAAACTTTGATCAAACAGACTTTATAAAGTCAGGACCCCATCGATACATTGGAATTGGCATGGTGGCCGGCATGGCACTCCTCGTCCTCGTGTTATGGATATGTCTGGGAAAGTGGCCGAGGCGGATGATGGAGGCCCATTGCTGTTGTGGACGAGGAAAATCAGGGAGGGAAGAGAATTGGTCCGAGGGCTCGATGTCGGCACGCGAGAAATGGCATGAAGGTTCGCTCCCAAGAGGCAGACAAAAATCGCGCGGTGTCCTCGTTCCCTGTGGATCGGTTATTACAGAGCCTGGCCGAGCGAAAGAGGGCAGAGGGTGTCGTTTCGAATTGAATTGGGAGCTTGAGCGCGTACGCGCCGTTTCCCATCAGGTAACGTCCCATTGACCTGTGAAAAGGAAGCAAGTTTTACGATTCTTGACTGCAGGGAAGGACCTCATCATAGTCAGGCCGTTATTATTATTTAAGATGCAGTCAGGGCGAGAGCTGCATGATATGGGTGAAAACCAAGAAGCGGAGCTCCTTTATCAACAATTGGGCGCACCTGATACCTACCCCGCTCACGCTTACGCATAGCAACAACCATCTTGAGAACTAGGGATACCTCCCAGCACATGGCGGCAACCTTTCGAAGAGGCCTGGTAATTCCAGATGGCATGATCAAAGATGGAGGGGGCTATAAAATGTCCATTGATTAGACATTACTGGTGTATTGCCATGGAAATCTACTAAGTATGCAGAGAAGGAATTTTACTACAACAGGTCAGATCAGATATATCCCATAATACTGTGAAAGTAGAGAGAGTATATCCGTCAAACTAACATCAAAACGGTGTACATCCAAACTCACCACGAAATGATGCAAAGGTGGAGAAACACAAAATCGGGAGTCAGCGCCTTCTCGTCCTCCGTCTCTCAGTCGGATGGGAATTACTGCTTTGACCCATAGCACTAGCAGGAATAGAGCTACCCTCTAAAGCCGCCGCTATAACTTCCGCCGGAAGGTCAATGTGAACGCCATCGGCATATGTGTATGCGTCGAGAGGAGAATAAGCTGGAGGATCTCGTCTTGAGAGTGCTGTACTTTGAAGAAGGCCATCATCAGATGCGGAGCGATCCTGCCCCAGACTACCTGATCGACGGTGTCCTGAAGTGAGTGCTTGCAGATGAATGTCACGCTGGTTGGGTGTCGGCGGATTTCCGGGGCTCATGGGTGAATCAGGAGGGGGGTGTAGTTGCACGCTTAGCTGAGGTCCTGGCACTGATAACGAGGTGGCGAAGTGAGAGAGGGAATGACGCTGAGGTCGATGAGTGGTAAATGGGTTTCGCGCACCTGTGTCGGGGGAAAGAGATCTAGACGACGCTAGCGATGATGAAACAGATGCACTTCGGTCCTCTGAGTCCTGGCTCCCAGACGCTCTTGTGAGTAACGGTTGTGTGGGGTTATCGAATGTTGATGTTTCAACCTCGTATTCATCTTCCGGGGCTTCATCGATTGGAGTGATGGGTGGAGGCGGTGTTAAGGGAAGAGGTTCTGGAAAGGCAGAGGTCCGCAAGGGCGACGACGCTGTTACTGAGCTCGCCGAATGTCTGGGACGTCGTGAACGGTGCAAACGGTGAGAGGGAGAAGATGGGGAAGACGAGCTAGGAGTATCCTGCGCTGTACCATCGGCGTTTGTTCGAACGCGTCCTCCAACGTCAAGGAGAATGCTCCCACGTTCGCTACCATATGCAGGAGGTGGGGCGAGTGTACCGACACTGGGCGCCAAACCCCATTTCTTAACATTTGCCTCAATAAAAACAAATCCGGCCTGTCCCAAATTTACATGGACACTGCAAGGACCATCAGCACCGATGGTGGGGAAAAGGTTCCATCGGCTTAAGCCAACAAACGCATCCTCCGTCTTACGTCCGTTCCGAGTGAAGAAAACTGTCCCTGTGCGAGGCCGATAACCCAAACCCAATACATCACCTTCTTTAAGTATGGGACCAAATGGCGCAGCGGTGAAGGGAAAATTGTGGGACTTGTCACCATTCGAGTGGTAGGCAACGGAGTATCGATTGAGCCCAGGTAATCGGAATGGAGGATATGGCTTGGTTGCAAGCCCCACGGCCACGGTTGTTGTTTCCGGAAGATCAAACATTTTTACTTCCCAGTAGTAAACTTCGTTGAGCTTGGGTAGTGGGAGGTTGGATTGGACGCAGGACGAGGAAGCAGGATCTGGAAGGAAGGTAATTTCCGTTCTGGCATGGACAAGCAGGGAGTTCACAGTCTCATAGTCTGGTTCGAAAGACCACGCTGCGACACCCTTTTCCTGTATTGAGAGGAATTGCGATAGGGTGATATCTGTCGGCAAAGAATTAGGTGGATATTGGAGCTGATATTCTATGTAAAAGGATGAGGTGAGAAGTGAAGAGAAGATGGATGCTGTGGTACAAACCCTTAGCTCGTAGATAAGCCCTTTGAACGGTGTCTGTGGCCCCTTCCAGCCATCGTGATTCGACGCCTTCAAAGCCACCTTCACCTTCGATAAGTTCCTCACGACTCATGTCGACGGGGCCATCGTTGTCGCCGAGAATAATACCCCGCCGTCTTCTTATGAGAAGAACGCAGATAAGGAAGGTAAGGAGCAGAAACAAAAAAGTGGACAAAACGATGAGTAAAGGGAGTAAGACGAGGAGTGCATCGGGCTGCTGTGGAGAGGAGGGCCCGTCTGAGGGTGGATCATAAGCTGGCGTTGACTGAGTGAAGAGAGCTCCAATTCGTCCAGAGATGGTCATGACGATGGATGGGGCGTCGTCGGTGTGCATGATGGTAGAGGAGCGCGCGGCTACTGGCAACGACGAAGACAACCCATTGGCAGTGTGAGTGTGTGACCGGGATTAGCCGTTAACATGTAAATAGTAATAATAATGATAATAATAATCAGGCTAAGTAGATGTCTTCTACGTTATCGCCTAGCAATTCTCCCAAGATCCTCAACAGACGAAAAGGCTCAACCCGTCGTCGAAATTCTCATCTTCCTCCCTACAACTCCCAAGAATCACACGATGCCGCAGTCAATGCTATCCGATCCTTTCTCAAGTGTCACACTTCTTACGATGCCTTCCCCGTGAGCTTCAGGCTCATAGTTCTCGACACCAAGCTCAACGTCAAGAAGGCTCTTCAATGTCTTCTGCTCAATGGCTTGTTCTTGTTATCTGTTTTTTCTCTCATCACTAATCTCACCTCAGGCGTCGTCTCCGCTCCCCTTTGGAACAGCGAAAAATCACGCTTCGCAGGCATGCTCACCGTTCTAGACATCATTCATCTCATCCAGTATTACTATCGCACTGCTTCATACGATTACGCCGCAACCGATGTCGAGACTTTCCGTTTGGAATCCTTGAGAGGTGCATACTTGTCTCTCTTCTCCATATTTGTTGGATATATGTCTTTTTAACTTGACAGACATCGAACGTGAACTGGGAGTTGCTCAACCACCACTTTTGCGTGAGCATCCATCAAGCACGTTGTATGATGCTGCCAAGCTTCTTATCCAAACCCACGCCCGACGGCTACCGCTACTTGACAACGACACTGAGACCGGTCATGAGGTCATCGTATCTGTCCTCACTCAATACCGATTGCTCAAGTTCATCTCAATCAATGTGTGTCACTTGCATTTAGGTTTCCCTGCTATGCCCAACTCACATAATTCTTAATTCAGTGTCACAAGGAGATCCAACAGCTCCATCAATCATTGCGGAAATTGAGAATCGGAACTTATGTTGCCTCACCTCCTTCGGAACGATGTGAAGGCCAAAATCCTTACCATCCAATTGCCACCGCCAGTCTTAATACTCCTGTTTTTGACGTTGTTCATATGTTTTCCGAACGCTCAATCTCCGCCGTTCCCATCATCGATGAGCAGGGCGTTGTGGTTAACCTTTATGAGACAGTAGATGTCATCGTAAGTTGGTACACCCTTTGTTTCTTAGTGTCCCGCCTTCATTCGAATTTTTAAGACACTCGTCCGGCTAGGCGCATACCAATCCTTAGATCTCAAAATCTCAGAAGCTCTCAATCAGAGGTCTCCTGATTTCCCTGGCGTTGTCGTCTGTACTGCTTCAGATTCTCTTGGAACGTTGCTGCAACTCATCAAGAAAAGACGAGTGCATCGCCTTGTTGTCGTTGAGGGAGAGGTACTTTATGATATTTACGGCGTTGTTCATGCTGATCTAACTGCGTCGTTGTAGGAGGAAGAGAAGCGTGGAGGAAAGAAAGGTAGACTATTGGGTATCATTACATTGAGCGATGTCCTCCGATATGTCATTGGCCAAGTAGACATTGAGGAGGGAGTAGAGCTGCTTTGACCTATCTTGCCGTTATTGGCTGTAATTCTTCTTCCATACTGTCTTCATGTACATATGTTCTACTTTCCTAGAGTCAAATACCTCCAATTTGTATACACCATCTGTAAATTCCGTAGTTTAGTACTGATATGCGCAGCTCACCGTCCAGCGATTCGTGGTTGGTCGAGAATGAGGCAATCTTTCGCATTCATTGAGCAAAGGCGGGGTGTAGCACGGACGACAGCTCGAGGACGTACCAAACCCCGATGCGAATCCATTATCACTTTTTGAGGGGACCAAAGTACGACTTTACCCATCCTTCTCCAGATTCGTCATCTCCAAAGCTTTTTTCTCTCGTTTCTTCACCCGTGCTTTCGCAGATTTTGACAATTTCCTGATCAAGGGAGGTTGATACGTTGCACCCCTTTCCTTTAATTCGGGCAGAGATTGCGTTGAAAGGGTAATGCGCATAAAGGGAGTTTGTTTCTGCCTCACACTGCGTCAATGGAGAAGAAGAATAGCGAAATGAGTTGACTGATCGAAGAGAAACCAGCGTCACATACTGATTTTTGCCCCCCAGGGCTTGTACGATGTTTTGCACTCGTACCTCCTCGTTTGCAGCCTGTGGCATATCCTGTTCCATTCGATTATCCTCAGCCTCCAAGTCTTCCAAGCAGCCCAGCTCATTGTACTGATGCAATCCAGTCAACCTGGTCGGGTGCTTCAGTCCTAGGGACTTCAAATACTCGCGCTTGATTATCTCCACCACAGACACCAAACGTGGGATGACAGTGGTCGCGTTTGATAGCGCACCTTGAGTCTTCTCGGTTTCGTTTGTAGTTTGGACCAACAATGCAGGTAGTGTGTGGAGAACGATAGGTATATCATTGTGCTGCGAAAGGTGAACACAAATCCTTCACAAATGCTGTGAACCAACCTCCAGATGATCCAAGGCGAATGAAACCCATGATTTCATCTTCCCGTGGTTAGTGATCCTTATTGAATGGCAATCTGGGAACTGAGGTGCCATGCTGTGGCGTAAGAGGGCATATGAGTTGTTTGCGACGAGATTGTTGGGTTCAAAGTTGGTTCAAACACTATGTGGCCATTTATCATTAGTCGCTCAGTTCATTTACAAAGGAGCATACGGGCCCCGGCAAGCGATGTCCTCAACATCCTACAGAACCCCGACACTCTCTTTTGGCTCAGCCCTCTTGTTGTAGCAGTTGCTCCCGATCCAGTTCGTCCATCGTCGTTCACAGTAACGGAAAAGCTCCCGATTCTTGGCTACTTTGAATCGTCCACAACGTTCAAGTGCGACATCAATGTCATGACTGACGGCGTCATTACTGAAGTTGACGCTAACGCTGGAACAAGTTTTCGAGCTCAATTCACAGTTGTGGAACAATTGGATGGGACAGTTCTAGTAAGCGAGAATATTGTTGTCAAGGTATCTTCAGCCTTCTCGACGACCCAGTACGCATTGAAACAAAACAGGGTATTTGTATCTTCATGCCGTTTATTATTGGAACGATGAAAAAAGCCCAATTGTCGCTACTCAACACGCTTGCAAGTAAAGTGGAGCAGCCAGAGATCTCTAGTCGGTTCTCCATACATTCTTTTTCTGTGTGAAAGATTAACAACTAGTATTCTTTTCAGCCAACTGAACAAACGCTCTAGTTCATCCATTGTTGGTTGCGTAATTTTTGTGGGCGCCATATTCAAGTACCTTGCAGACTTAAATGAGAAGCAATTATACCTCTCACTTGCCCTTTCCTTATTTGCGGTCTGCCTTCCCTTTTGGTCTCTGTGGACAACGGATCCTTATGGGCTCTTTCACCTTTCCTTGAACAAACTACCGCACGAAGACGCAAGCACACCTCCGCGCACAGAATGGCTCAATATGGGATATTGGAAGGTTCATTTCCATTTCTCTTTTGCTCGACGCATTTTTGACAAACCAGTCAGTAGAAAGCTAACGTTTTCCCAGATGCCTGTGAAGGTTTGAAATATCACGCCATTTCTACCCACGTCCTCACCCCAGCCACATCCCTATAGCTCTTGCGCTCAAATTAATTTCAGAGGCTCGGCTGAAGGTCGGCGGCAGAGTGCTAGGTGTGTAATATTCGGGTTGTAGTAGTTTTGTTCAACGTTTAATATTCAAACTGTAGATGTTGGATATGGGACTGGCCAATCTCTTGTCCTCCTCCTTTCAAATGACTCTGTCTCTCGTCCCTCGCGGCTCGTTGGCGTCACATCGCTGGAGACTCATTGTGAACGCTCCAAGGATAGAATCATGAAACTTCAAAAGCAAAATATTCAAGTCGATCTCTACCCAGCGGATGCAGTGTGTGATGAGAGCAACAAAAGCCATCCTCTGCACCCTGAATCGGAAGTCTACTTTGACTCGATACTCGCATTAGATTGTGCCTATCATTTTGACACTCGTCGCAGGTTTCTCGCCCAATCTTTTGAGAAACTTGCCCCTGGGGGTAGGATTGCGCTGGCTGACATCTGTTTTGCACCGTCAGCCCTCGAAAACTTGAAAACACGGTTAATAACGTCGCTGTTGAGAGTGATGCCTGCCGCCAATCTGATATCGACGGAAGAGTATGTTCAAGACATGCTGCAGATCGGCTTTGTGGATGTAGTGCTCGAAGATATAACGGAGGATGTGTTTCCTGGGTTTGTGAAATTTCTGAAGGAGCGAGGATGGGGATGGTGGATTTTTGGCTTTATCTTTCAGTGGTACACAATAGCTGGAGCCAGGTTCGTGATTGTTGGCGGTTCGAAATATGGGACATAGTTTTCTTGTTGTAACTTAAGAGGCATTTGATCAGTTCCATTATAAGCATGTACTAGTCCTGACATGACCGCCATCCAAGCTGTCTTCATTCGTGGCTACGAAGAACGCTCATCTCCCAAACCACACACCGTGTATCGCATCGACATTCAAGCAAATGTTCGATCATGGCAGATGTGGAGAAGGTATTCGGAGTTTGACGATCTACACACAGACCTTGCAAGATCAACTGGATCGCCACCACCGTGTATCCTACCTCCTAAACACAAGTTCGCAATTCTCCGCTCCCACTCAGATACCAAGATACTCGATGAACGGAGAGTAGGGTTAGAAACGTACCTCAGAGCCATCCTCAGTGCCAAGGAGGACAAGTGGCGAGAGAGTTTCGCTTTTAAGGGGTTCTTGGGCATACCAGTCGGCAAGCAGCAGGCTGGCGAAGCGAGTCAATTGACCTCAGCTTCTTGGCTAGATGAACATCTAGACCTTCAATCTCGACTCCGGGATGTCTGGGCTGACATCAATAAACGAGATGCCCTCTCTGATCGAGGAGACATTGGTGCCTCTCACAAAAGCAACGTGGCCGCAAAGTCGAAGCTCGCTGGTGTTCTGGCACGAATTGGGGTGCTGGGGAAAGGTTTGCAGGAACTGGGGGTGGCTGGAATGAGCGAGGGCGAACTGCAGCGGCGGACGGACATGGTCGCACGACTGCAGGACGATTGTGAAAAGCTCAGCAAAGTCGTCACAATTGCACGTCAAACGTCCTCCAGGGCTGCGGCACCGTTGTCGTCAGGGGGGTCTCTTGCGTTGAACGCTGCCTCGCAATCGGACAGGGAGGCGTTGTTGGGATCCTCGCACGCTGCTAAACCTGCGCGACGTGTCTTTGGCGCATCTTCCCCTCCGAAGGAGACCGAGATGACACGTCCTTTGGATAATGTTGGCTTGGTTGGGCTCCAGCAAATCCAGATTCAACAGCAGGATAACCAACTATCACAACTCACAACGATATTGCAACGGCAGAAACAGCTAGGAGAGGCAATTGGTAGTGAAATTGCCTATCAGATCGAGATGTTGGATGACCTCTCTAACGAGGTTGACCGCGTTGGAGGGAAGCTGACAGCCACCAACAAGCAACTCAACCGACTTTCTTGATGTGCATCTCCAAGTCTTTTCTTCTGGATCTAAATCGGTGAATTCTAGAGCTACGTAGGGGATATCGGAGGAAAGGTCATAATGTAAATAATCCCATTTGTAACATCTATGATTGTGGTCTCGTTAAGAATTTGCCAACACCCTGGAAGATGCTTTCAGAATTGCGACAAAAGGTACGCAGTTGGCTCACCTCAAAGGACGCGATCATAATCCCACATGCAGGAGCAATTTTGGCCATCCGAGGCAAAATGCCAGCGAACAACGCCGACGGACCTTCACTCCGTATTACGCGGATAAGGAGGGGTAGAGTGCCCGAGATGTGGGCATTCGATGCTGACATGAGAAGGGCCTGCCGTCGAGTCTTCAGCACGTCGAACGGGGATGTTAATAGGGCCGCTGAAATTCCACTAATTGCCCCGCTCACAAAGGCCACCGATGTACCTTCATGGCCACGTCTCGCAAAAGATTTTTTCCAAGTCTCATAGCTTGCCCAGTAGAACCCAGAAAACGGCACGTCCCGCCATAGACTGGGACTAAGGCCGCGCCACAAATATCCAATGCCTTGCTGGCTGACGACGGACCGAACAGAGGTAAGGACAGAGCGAAGAGTATGCGGGTTATCAGGCGAAAGTGGGGTTGATTGCAGGTTGGTGCGGATGAGTTCCAGCGGTGAGATGAGGGAGGTGATAGTTGTGCGAGCCAAAATTCCAGCAGAGAGGGGAACGAGGGTATCATTTGGTACGAAGGGAGGGAGAACAACGTTCAACAGGTGATCGTATGTTAGAATGTAAGCTGTTGCTGACGGAACACCAATAAACCTAGTAGTAGATTAAAATGCTGCTCAAATGCCAAACCATATCACGTACAATGATGTCCCAGCACCTTTCCAAAGACCAGGTAAACCCTCTGCGCGCAAAACATGCCGAACAGCGTCCAAAAATCCGGCAACACGCTCAGTTTTGAAAACTCCCCGTTCCCACACGCAAACGACTTCTTCCCCTACTGGTCTGGCAAGCGATGACATATTCCTCACACAAGAAGCAACATTGCTAGGCTGGCAACAAGTGTTAGGAGGAGGTCGAGGAAAGAGAGGTCTAACTTGTGGAGGTTGTGTCTGTAGACGAGTCTTCACGACGTCAAAGGGAGTCACTGAAGACGGACTCGCAAATGAACGAGGACAGAAAAAGAAAATATTTACTCACTGGTCAATGCCGTCAAGGTGGATCCAGTCGCGCCAGCGACGATTTTAGCATGAAAATTGTCCATAAGATGATGGCAATGGGTCAAGGTGACACTTATCTGATAAGCGGAGTTGCAAT
>Ga0307507_10010753_pt1 | contig 11725 bp, 14 predicted proteins | sample 7_EM_MG_FD_207223 | JGI IMG/M metagenome (GOLD analysis project Ga0307507, IMG submission 207223) | Populus trichocarpa ectomycorrhiza microbial communities from riparian zone in the Pacific Northwest, United States - 7_EM | ecosystem: Host-associated > Plants > Roots > Unclassified | place...
GAGTCGAGCGTGCTCACTAGTCACACCGACGTCGTCTCCTCGGTTGTGTTTTCGGTGGATGGGTTGCGGATCGTATCTGGTTCTTACGACGAAACTGTCCGGGTGTGGGATGCATTAACAGGGGCAGAGCTGCTGGTGCTCATGGGCCACACCGACATGGTCAATTCGGTTGCGATCTCAGGGGATGGCATGTGGATTGTGTCTGGCTCGCATGACACGACTGTGCGGATCTGGGACGCGTTGACAGGTGTAGAGCTGAATGTGCTCAGGGGCCACATCAATTTCGTCACCTCAGTTGCGGTTTCAAGTGATGACACACGGATCGTGTCTGGCTCGAGTAACATGACTGTGCGGATCTGGGATGTGTCGACAGGAGCAGAGCTGAACGTGTTTTGGGGGCATGGTGGCCAAGTCAACTCTGTGGCGATTTCGAGGGACGGTATGCGGATTTTGTCTGGTTCGGATGACGAGTCTGTGCGGGTGTGGGACGCGTGGATGGGTTCAAAAGCGCACATGCCAATGTGCCATACCAATTCAGTCCACTCGGTTTTATATTCAAGGTATGCGACACACGTGTCGTTTCTCACTCAGGAACAATTTGTTGAAATGCCATCTGTTGATTACAGACCGACTCCTTGGCGTCTGAGTGAGACAAATTGGATTATCTCCTCCCAAGGAGACCGCCTTATGTGGGTGCCACAGGGGGCCCAAGTGACTGAACCATCTGCCGTCCTCATCATCTCTCGCCATGGTTTTGGCTTTGTTAACTTTGAACAGGCGATGTTGGGTGTCGAATGGATTGGCTGTTATACACCTTACCACTAGGATCAATATGCGTACATATGTTTAGGCCACCAGGTTCTTGGAAACTCACTTGCCATGTTTCGTTCTACCTAGTATTGATCCTTAGGATGCACATACTTAGCAGATGCTCATGCTATACCAAGATTGTTCATTTTATTGAATATGCTGTGCGAGTGATTCAAATTGCAAGCTTTAGAGGCCAAAGGCCTCAGATTGTTGGGACACGAATCACAACGCTGCTTCATAAGATATAGTAAGTCCGCTCTTATCCAATGTTTGAATTATGCTAGAGTGACCACGATTTTTACAAATCACGTCTTTCGATCTTCGTGCCCGTGTGCTTAATTATTTTGTTGAAATATATCATCTCCCCCTGCGGTGGTGTTAAATTTCCGGTACGCTCTATGCATTGGTTGTACGAAAGTCCTCGTTGTCGTATGGTAGGTTTGTTGCCACGAAGTGGTTATCGTCGAATTTGAATGGCTTGAAATTTTTCGTGCTTGACTATGTTCAGCATCAGACATGTTGTTTCAACATGACAGTGAACTGTGACAGTACAACGCCTATTTACACCACAGCAGTGTTAATGCCTCAGGTGCCCCCATGCCACAGGTTGAGGTATTCTAACAGTCCGTGTCCAATTTTGTCAGAAGTCGGAGATATGCAGGGATGGACTAGCTCATGATCTCGCTGTAAATACCCTTTGTCAACTTGTCGACCTTCCTCAACTGTCTCGTTCCGATGGAATCTCCAATGCACAGTACCGCTTCCAGCTTTGATGAAACTCGTTGACCGCACTCGACCCGCCATGATTCCTTTTGTTGAAAGGGACAGGAATGGGACAGAGTCGCGTCCGACGCCAATGATTTGATCTGTCGAGTTGAAAATGACAAGGTACTAGGTATTGGGCATGTGCGAATGTCTCAAACCCGGGGGAACGCGGAGGTGGGGTGATTTATTAAATTAACATGCAAATCAGGCCAAAGTCGAGCGCGTCCTCACTCAGGGAAGAGAAAAAGTTCAGGTTCGGTGTTTGGCCCAGGAGTGAGGGAAACCAGTGATTGCGTCCTGGCGAGTTGGCTTTGGAGCTGCCGTCCCGAGATCAACGCCACTACAGGTTCGGATGACAAGTTTAGAATAGCAACAATGTTGATTCTTGGTGGGTGTCATATTTTCTCTCTCTTTCGCCAAAAAATGAAGCTGAAGGATTATCGCCATCTTTACAAATGAGGACGATACCAAAGCGTCCCAGACGTCATACCTCCTATGATCGTATCGGCGTGGCTGACGGGAAACTCGATATGGGCCGCAAAACAAATAAACCAAGCTGTCCCTCTGGGAGGTATAAAAAACCCGCCAGGTCATTTCGCTTCTTTAACTCGAACCACCACCACCCCAGATAAAACCACTACTCTTTTTCTCGCCTTGGCGTCTTGCTACGACTGTCAACGCGTTCTCTCTTGCATCTCTGCCTTCCGCGTCTCGCTCGAACCACCACGGCAATGACCTTCTTTCTCGCCTTGCCCTTTAGCGTCTCACTCGACCAACACGAGCCGCACAACAAGAACGTCCTGCACGGTATGTGTCCACTGTTTTCCCTCTCGCCAGCCATCATGGACTAATGCTTTCGTCAGACCATAACTCGCTCGCTGCATTCTCGCCTTTTGCGTTTGGCGTCTCGACGGTCTCGCTCGACAAATACGGGCCCGACGACATCCAACGACAGAGGTAACGCGAACATCCTATAGGTACGTGTTCATCGTTTTCCTTCATGTCAGCCATCTTGAACTATTGCCCTCTTCAGGTCGCAGATCGCCCGTTCCATTCAGGATGCGAATCGTTCGTTCCGTACGGATGCCGGCCATAGTTCTTTTGGTACGTTGGTCCTCATGCCCTGATTGACGGTGTGACTGAACCTATCACCAGGCCATCTCGCCCTGATTGTGTGGGCCACAAGACGTACATCCAGCTGTTCATCAAACAGCCGATCCGTTCTGGGTGCGACGCTGCTGTCACTAGATTCGACATTCCTTTGGTACGTTCGCTACTTCCCATACATGTGTTGACGCCTGACTGAATATATCGGTCAGATCACCACGCCATCATCCCGTACTTCTTATCGCCTGGGTGTTTTGCGTGGAAGACAAGCAAGATACCCGACGTCCAGCTAAGCAAGTTTATTCCGAGCGCGATTCTTGTGGAAGGCATGCACTGAAGAAGATCGATAATTGTAGTAAGTCGGCGTCTTCCCGTCTTCCCATGCTAACGTACGAACAGGATTATTAGATGGGAGACAAAGGGCGGGGAGGCGGTGCAAACGATCCATGGCAGATTACCAGCTGAATCGTTCAGGACTGCTCTGTTACAGCGCTCTGAGTCCGTGCACGCTCGCAGGTCTGGTGGTAGTGACATCGTTAAAGAGGGACGACAGTTGCCTCGGTAGACTGCACCTGCAGCGAACTGAGGAACTAGCTACCCTTGATGTGCGCTTTACTACGAAGAGGCCGAGTGCAGGAACTCTAGGGCGCGGAAGTGGATTATTTGCGCCGAGGGGGGAGGAAGCAACTGGTCGAAGGAACTTAATCGGTGAGTAAATCCGCATATATACAATCCACATAACTCAACTTACCTCTAAGCCTTTCCAGAACTCTTAAAGTCATTAATTATGCGGCAGTAGACGGTCCCAACAACTGCGAGAAGTCTATCGTCCTTTTTACATTGTGATTTCTTGTGGTTTTTTGTCGAATAAACTATATGATCCACCTTGAAATGATATTAACGAACTAAGTAACTTGAAATCAAAAGAGACCTACATCCGAAAAATCCTGTCTTGGAGATTAAAGATTTGTCAAGAAAATATTTTCCGGTAACATGATCATCGACGTCTGTCAAAATCGCGTATCCAATCGCGATTCGCGAAGTGGGAGGGCGCGCAATCTGACTGTAGTGAAAATGAGCTAGGACAGTATATACGTTTAAGAAAATCAACTTCCAATGTCAATCAAGTTCTGTCTGGTGTCATTTCTGGATGTAGATTCAAGTGTATGTTGGACGGGACACTCAGGGGTATGTAAAGAATAAACCCAACGTCTGTGGCCACTGGCAAACGTAAAGTCGACCATTCGAATGCCAGGTATCTTGTTTGATTGATATAGCAGGGTGTGTGGAAGGACCTGTCGTCGAAAGGAAAGGTCAGTCCTCCAGGGCGAAGGGCCGAGGGAGATGCGATCGGATGAACCCCCTAACGGCCCTACTCTGCTAATCAATCGAATTCAGAGGTAGTGGGTGGGAAAAGAAAATATAGCTAGCGTAGAGGACATGAGGAGACTACGAAGGACAATCCGTCGAAGGAGAAGAAATAGAAAGGTCATGTGGTACGAGTCAACGAAAGAGCAATACTCCCCAAACAAGAAGAAAACAAGGATTTCGATTCTCAGGTCTCTCCATTATGTGCATAAAGCGATGTGGTCGTGGGAGATGAGTTCGTCGTATTGGTCGCGTGTTTACTGTTTACCACCATGTCAGACGTTCTTGAACCACCATGAAGTTATGGTGCACTTTATTCCTTTGGAACAATGTTTCCAGGGTGTAAACCATTCGAACGGACCTACGTGCAAATGTAACTGTTATCGGATTTGCAGCACGAAACGAGTACACATGTCGAATACATGTCCTTCTCTCTTCGATGCCGTCCATCTTCCTCAACTCAACCCTCCGATTTCCTTTAATGCGTATCATCGTTCTTTCTGCGCTCGTGTTAATATGGAACGTTCCGACTCTCATCATTTATCCTTCCCTCGGCGCTCGGTGTGCAGGCCCAGGGAGGACTTACCCGTTTAATGGTGCTCTTGATGCGGCGAATAGGGACGGTCTATACTCCCTCACTGTCGTCCATCACATTGCCAGGTAATTTCCCTCAGCATCAAGATCATGGGCTACTGATGATATTAATGGACTATAGCGCAATTGGTCCAGAATTAGGCCTTCCAGGTATTGTAGATTTCACCCTCATTGCGGGAGAATTATTCAGTGAGTACTTTTCAAGATGATGTAGGATTCGACCTCCATGTATATTCTGATGGTCTACAAATTTAGTTTTCATACCCCAAGTCACCAGTGGACGGTGTGCTTCCTGGATTTCACAGCGTATAACATGGAAGGCCACGCCAACAGGCGACTGTGAAAGTTCGGTTGACTGCAAGATCACAAAACTTGTTGCGATATTCACCTGGATTATTTTGGCTTCGCTTATCTTGCTGGCTGTCATGAGAATCGCCGAGGCAATTAAGACCAGGGGCCGTTATTTCTGGGTCACTAGATGTACCCAACCAGGCAAAGCAACTGAGAGACTCCCAAATCTTTTTCAATTAGTCACAGGGAGGCATATTTGGAAGGCACATTTTAAGTCCGTGTTTCTGGATCCTGACCCGGAAACAATGACTGATGTCTTTTCTTTTAGGGGGGAAGGCAAAGAGATGGTTCTGTCTCGAGGGATGGCAGCTTTGGTTTTTCTTGTTTTACTTCTGGGATTTGCGTTTACGACAATTATCATCGACCCTCTACACGAATCCAATGAAGTCCCGGTGAGGGTCGGTATGTCTTCTCGTGAGTACATATCGCCATATGCAGGTCTCACCGTTGTGGTTGTGAGTACCGAGACTCCGAAAATGAAATCATCAGTCACGAAACTTTGATTCCAGGTGTCTGACTTTGTGCGTTTGTCAAATGTCATTGTATCATCTTCAGGTTATCATCCTTCTATGGAAAGTGGGTGCTGCGGTGTTCCTTTTTTGTCTCCCATACTGATGACACCCTTAGATTGTAACATAACTACCGCTGCCCGTTCTTCCATGAGTTTCTATTGCAAGTCATCTCGTCAAATTCTCGTGACGTCTTCCGTGCCTTTGAATGACTGGGCGACTGTTGAACCTGTACAGGTTATGATTGGCTATACCTCCGATGCATCCGACATTATCACTCGCACAGAAACCCCAGTGATGCTTATGCCAGGCATGAACCTTGTCGGATTTGCTTATCAGCACAAAGTTCGACGATTTAGAAGTCCAACCCTTGCGATTCTCGGATTATTTCAAGTTCGTACTTCCATAATCGACTTTATCATGAACACCCGAACCCCCCCCTCATTCATTTGTCTAGACTTCTGATGAATTTACCATATCAGAAATAAGTCATTTACAGAAGAACGATCGAATACCACCGACTGACACTGGCGTCTCACTTATCCTAACACGTTCTTATTCTTCGGACATCAAAGTTATTCAAGATTATCGAGAGAAGTCGGTTCTGAGAGGACTTTCGAGCGTTGGTGGTCTCTGAACATTTTTTGCCTTTATTTTTGGTGCATTGTTTGGGTCTTCGCTTATACGCGTCGCATTTGGTGCGTTTCATGAAAATGCATAAAAGGAATGGATATCACATTTACCGCATTCTGACAGGGTCAAAACCCCTCACCATCGTTGGAGTCGCTCATTCTGCTGTGCAAGAAGATACACGAAAAGCATTCCAGAAAACATATCCTTCTCTCGATCCCGATATCCAGGAGGGTCGTATAAAAGCTGGGCTTCTGGCTCTTCTCATTGATCAACTTGTTGATCTCGGCCCTCTCTCCAACGACCAGAACCCAGGATCAAATGAAGGGGACGATGTTGAGAGCGTCGCTCTTTCGGACAGATGAATATGATATCAGATACTGTCTTGGGAACCTTCGTGGTGGATGGTTATTGAACCGTCGGTCCAGGGAGGAAATATGTAAGCTCGACTGCGGCCGTGCTTCATGGAGGAACACTTTACTGCTTGAAGTAACGACTTTCCGTTCATCAAGTTTGCGTTTGAGCAGGGAGTCATTTGACTATGGTGTGCCACTGCGATAATAGAAGGGCTGCGGGTCGTAGCTTCTGCAGTGTTTGAGCGAAGGCACAAATTTAAAAGACAAACATTTCGAGGAGACAGATCATCAGAGAAAGAAATCACCAAAATGAGAAAAGAACCACAGTACAAAATGAGGGTGATGACTTGGAAACGACATCGTCAAAACAAAACAGTTAACATGCGTCTCCCGCGTCCCTCCAGGTGATTCATTCCCAATTCCTTAAAATCGGGGCGAAGCTCCAAACCAATTCCGGCACCTGCTTCAAGTTAACGATATCGAGCAGTGTTTATTTGCCTTTATACGATGATTTGGGGGTCCAACTTATGAAGCTAACGGGTTACGGCACAAGGGTTGTTCGAAGGCCAGTGAGACACGCCGTTAAACCCTCCTGATAAGATGACACAATATTCGATTGAAACTCATGTAAATGTTACACCTAGAAGTTACACATCCATTTCTTCATCAAACACAGTTTCAAGCCGTTGGATATAATTTCTTATGAATAGCTTCAGCCGATTTGATGGCGTACGCCATCTATTCCAATGGTCAATATCAAAAGGGGGGAGTTTAGAGCAATAGATTGTTACGCACCGCGGTACGAGTTGGATTACACGCCATCGAGTCGGGAATAACATTGCAACCTCCAAGCCAAAGGTTGTCGTAATCATGTACCTTGGATTCAACGTTGACAACTGAGTATGCGTTTAAGGCCTCCATCGTTTGTCTGCCATCTGGCATACGTGTCGTTCCCTTCAGATTTCGTTAATCACTCCTGGGGAACATGCGAAATAAATGTACCGTGATGTGGAGGGCGAGACCAGGACGCATAAACATAGGATTGGCGGCGGGCTTCGAGATTATAGAGAGTAGGGCAGCAAACAGCGGCCCAGAGTCCAACCCTTCTTTGACGATCTCCTTCTCCAACTTTATTAGAGGACCAAGCGAACGAACACTGAAGGACGGGTCTGCAAACATTTCTGTTTCCCCATTGATGGTCTTCTCAATTCTGTCTTTTATTTCTTCTCGAAACTTATCGCATTGAGGGGTGGCGTTGACGCAGGAGTTGCATTGGTATACAGTGTTGTATGTCGCGAGTTGTCTTTGTCGTTCTTTTACTGATTGGTGCTGATTGATAAATGAGCAGAAAAGTTGATCGCGTGGTTTGATGTCTCGTAGGGTGGTGACGTGAAGAGAGAAGGTCGGGATGTCAAAACGGACTTGTATGTTTGGAATACAGCTAAGGAGCTATCAGATTCGGAAAAAGAAAAGAAAAGAAAAAGAGGAAGGACGTACGAGTGATTGATCCTCGAAGCCAATTTTCCAATGTCACCATGCTCAGACTTTGCATCATCGATATTCAGTTCCTCGATATCGGTGCCGAATGAGTTGGTCTTTGCGATTCCATACGGTGATGGACCGTTTGGAAAACATCAGAAAATAAATGTGTCTGCGTCTTCCTTGGGCATTGCGCCCAATGTGAGTTGCAGGACCGATTGATATTTGGATTCGATCATCTCCTCTTCGGAGAGGCCGACGATGCGAATGGTCTTTCTGTGAAGACGACCTGGCAAACTATGAAGGCCGAGTTGGAGAAAAGGTCGATTCCCATGGGATTTTTTGTGTGAAGACGATGTTGGTTTCGTTAAGTGTGATCACGGGTAGGGATGGGTGTGTGTAGAAGTTTGGGGTGTCCATGATCGTTCTATGCATGTAGACGATTGTTCTTTGGACTTTGTTACTCCGACAGAGGGAAAGTGGACGACTGCGAATGGGTCCTCGAGTACGCGAGTTTTTCTGGTATACTTTCGAGGATGACTGTAGGGTTGAAGATAAGCTATGTATACGAACCTCGTATTGAAAAGTCATGGACTCACTGGTACCGACGACTGGTTCTGATAATTTCCCTGGACCTGGAAAAAACAGTTCGATTATAAGTAGATCAAAATTTTATGTAAGAAGACCGTACGAGAAGTAACGTCGTCTGGGGGCAATAACTTCTGCTTTGTCTGCACGGTCCATTGCTTTCTTTCTATTGAGAAAACCACGATCTAGATGTCAGAAAGGCGTTGCTGGTGCCTCTTTTTTTCTTTTAAAAAGATGGGATGCTTGGGCTTCTCGTGCGATTGAAATTGTGATGCAACTCATTTTTGACGTCACGAACGGGGGATTTCACGGTTTGCACAGAAAAACGAAATATACACTGGCGAAGACAATACTGTAGGTTTTCGGAATTCAAACTCAGCTATTCAGTTATTCCGAGTTCATTCCGAGTTCATTATATAACTCAGCTCTCCAGCTTGCCACCACACTTCCTTAGTCCCCTCGCTTTATCATGACAACAGGCGACATTCATGGTCCTGCTAGCAACTTTGGTAATCACAACTCTGGCGTGTTCGCTAACAAAGTCGATATCTATGGCGGTGTGTTCACGATGGAGAATCATATGGCGAGTTTATAGTAGTATCAAACTTTGATCCACACTGATCGGCTGGACAGAAAGAGGACCTCGAACGATTGCGGCCCTCGCACAGAGCTGACTACAGAACTGTTCTAGGACAGCAGGCCTTGAAACGTGAGGAGTGCAGCCCGGGAACTCGTGTCAAGATATTGGAAGTCATATCGAAATGGGCCAACGATTGCTCACCGCAGAGCCCGCCTGTATTCTAGCTGACTGGCCAAGCCGGATCTGGAAAAACCACGATTGCGTATACAATAACCAAACGTTTCGGGAATGCGAACGCCTTGGGTGGCAACTTTCTTTGCTCACGACAATTCGAAGAAACACGGGAAGCAACTCGTATCATTCCTACAATCGCCTATCAGCTCACTCGTAAATGCAAGTCGTATGCAGGCGCCTTGCATAATGCCCAAAATTTCGACGCAGTCCATCAAGACGTCCCCACTCAGTTGAGAGATCTTCTCGTTGGTCCTTGGCAACAATCCACACGCAATCCACATATACCACCGTACCTCATCGTAATTGACGCTCTAGATGAAATCAACGACGGTGGAGGATCAGTATTTCTGCAGGAACTACTCACGGTAATTGATGAATACGACCTGAGAGGTTTCAAGTTTCTCGTGACGAGCCGACCAGATCCTGAAGTGGTGACTCTCTGCAAGTCTTTCACTTCCGAGGCGGTATGTTGGCTACAAGACGTTCCGGTCGAGGAGATAGAGTTGGACATCAAGACGTACCTGGAGACCAAGTTACCGATGCTTGCCAGCAGTTTCGAGCTGGCTGAGCTTGTGCAGCAGGCCGATGGTCTTTTCGTGTATGCTGCGACGGCGGTGAAATACTTGACCCCGCATCGATCGATCACTGCCACGGAACAGACGAAGATGCTCAAACACCTTGTTTCCAAATCACACAAGCGGACCTCCATGAACGATGCTACAGTGTTGATCGATACTCTCTACCGGCAAATTATGGTCGACGCCTTTTCAAAGTTCAAGGATGATTTCTTGGCCTGCCGATTGCGGATCCTTTATACTTTTCTATGCACAGCCGAACGCACATCTACCTCTGTTGCTGCAGGACTCGTCGCGGAAGGATGTGATGATGTGGCAATGGCTGTTGTGAAGGAACTCCATGCTGTGTTATACACGCAGGGCGATCGGGTTTATTGGTATCATGCATCCTTCCCCGACTTCATTTATGATCCAGCCCGGTCGAATTTCGATAATCTTGCGTTTTGGTGTAACAGGCCTGTGCACCACAAACTTCTCGGTGAATCTTGTTTCCGTGTGATGAAGTCTGGATTGCGGTTCAACATGGGAGATATACAGTCTTCTTTCCTTCTTGACAGTGAGAATGCCGAGGCACTCTCTGAGAAGGTCAACAATAATATCAGTGCTGTTCTGAGGTACTCAACACGGCACTGGACACACCACTTGCCGTCACCCGAGTTGGTGAATACAGATAATCTTCTTATCTGCATTTCGGAGTTCCTCAAGATACGTGTGCTGTTCTGGATCGAGGCGATGAACCTGCTTGAATTACAGAATCACTGTACTCCAGTGCTTCAACATGCGCGTGAATGGGTGCTGAAGGTACGAATCATATGGCTTTTCGATGTACTTCAACAAGTACTGATGGTGTTTTTCAGTGCGGGAACAACTATTCAGAATTGGCGAGTGATATCAATGAAGCCGCTAATTTCGCTACTTATTTTACTGGAGGCCCGGCTGCCGAATCGACACCACACTTGTATATCTCGTCACTAGCAACATGGACACAGAATACACAGCTCTGTCGGAACTGGAAAAGACAATTCTCTCGGATCCCTATATTCACTCATACGAAAGGCAGAATTAATCTGCCATTGATGACGATAATGGTTGGGGCTGGAGGCGGAGCTGTTGCGCTTTCAAGAGATGGCAGTCACATTGTGACTGCCTCATTTGACGGAACTGTGCGGGTGTGGGATGTGTTCACAGGTGAAGAGTTGAGTGTGCTCGTGGGCCACACCGACTGGGTCCACTCAGTTGCATTTTCAACGGATGGCTTGCGGATCGTGTCTGGCTCGGAAGACAAGACTGTGCGGGTGTGGGACGCATTAACGGGGACAGAGCTGATGGTGCTCATGGGTCACACCAGTGGTGTCAGCTCGGTTGCGATTTCAAGAGACGACATGCGGATTGTGTCTGGCTCGTCTGATAGGACTGTGCGGATCTGGGATGTGTCGACGGGTGAAGAGCTGAATGTGCTCAGGGGTCACACGAGTTGGGTCAGGTCGGTTGAAATTTCAAGGGATGGGATGCGGATTGTGTCTGGTTCGGATGACAGGACTGTGCGGGTGTGGGACATGTTCACAGGTGCAGAGTCGATTGTGCTCATTGGTCACACCGACACCGTCAACTCAGTTGTGTTTTCGAGGGATGGGTTGCGCATTGTATCGGGCTCTCGTGACGAAACTGTTCGGGTGTGGGATGCATTAACGGGTGCAGAGCTGAGGGTGCTCATGGGCCACACCAGGGAAGTCAGGTCGGTTGCGATCTCAAGGGATGGCATGCGGATTGTGTCTGGCT
>Ga0307507_10010754_pt1 | contig 11724 bp, 10 predicted proteins | sample 7_EM_MG_FD_207223 | JGI IMG/M metagenome (GOLD analysis project Ga0307507, IMG submission 207223) | Populus trichocarpa ectomycorrhiza microbial communities from riparian zone in the Pacific Northwest, United States - 7_EM | ecosystem: Host-associated > Plants > Roots > Unclassified | place...
ACTATATAAGTCACAAATCTAACAGATTAATTTAAATTCACACGTATCCAAAATATTACAATCTTAATATTAAAAAAATGGATATTGTTTTGAATTTTTGGAATGAAACGACAATAAACGTGATTCCTTATTAATTCACCAATCAGCACTCATTCCTACCCCGATCTCCAGCACCTACTATGTGGGCCCATTTCGAATCTCAACAATCCAATGATGACGATCTAATCCAACAATAAACGACGTCGCACAGTACGAAACGAGATCGCTCCTTCCGCCCGCTGTCTCAATGATCGTGTCCACTTTCCACGATGAGATAGACACACAATCGAGCGGCCTCAGAAATTGGGGGTCGATGACGTTAGCCCTCGAAAAAATATATCTGCCCATGTGGCTTGCAGTAGCTGGTTTTTGTTTGTTATTTATTTATTACTACTATTTTTTCGTCGTCACTAAGCTTGGAGTGCTGTCATTTTTTTTTAGTCAAAGCAATGAAGGATCTTAGAGTTATTGCTTTCCATTTTGTTTCTTTTATAAATTAATTGTGTTGCGCTTTATATTAAAATAAGATTTATGAATTAATTATTGTTATATTAGCGGCAAAAGAATGCATTGTTAACGTATAAGATTACAAGAGCAACCCTATGCTTGGCCAAAAGGCTGAAAAGATTCTCCATTTTTTTTTTAAAAAAAAAAGTTAGTAAAGGTCACGGGTACTGCTCCTGTTTTCCATTGACGTGCGCGCGCTCTCTGGTATCTACGGTCTTTAATTTTAAATCTGGTTTAGTAGTGCATTTAAAAAATTAAAATGTTTTAATTTTTTTATCTTAAATTAATATTTTTTTGATATTTTTAAATTATTTTAATTTACTGATATTAAAAATATTTTTTTAAAAAAATATTATTTTAATGTGTTTTTTTAATGAAAAACACTTTGAAAAGCAACCGCTACCACACTCTCGAATACACTCTCAATGAGATTATAGCAGCTTGTTGGATAAAAAATTAATTTTTTTTATTTAAAATTAAATTTTAATATTTTTAGATTAAATATATTGATATTAAAAATAAATTTTTAAAAATAAAAAATATTATTCTGATATATTTTTGAGTAAAAAATACTTTGAAAAATAATTATTACTACAATACCAAACATGCTCTTAACTATTTAATTTAAATTATAATAAAAAAATTCTTTTTATCAATAATTTATAATAAAAATAAGTTATAATAACTTTAATTTAAGACTATATTCGATAAAAATGACTCACACAACTTTTTTTTAATAAAAAATATGGTATAAGTCATAATAATTAAGTTAAAAATTATGATTAAATCAATTTTTTTTATTTATTTAAGTCAAAATTTAATTTTAACCAAACATACCTATAATCTGTCTAGCTAAAAATAAAAAATAACTTAAATAAGAGACAACAAACATAACTTTAATAGGTTATGCTATTCATTTGTGCTCGAATTCTATCTCAAATCATAAAAAAAAAAAATCTATCATAATTACACAAAAATCTTGAAGGATAATTTAATTTAGACCCTAATTATACGGGGAGTAGTTGTTTGCATCATGTTTAAATATTATTGTTAGATTATTGTATTATAATTGAAAAAACAAAAAACATTATAAATATGTTCTATTTATTTTATATTTTGAAAATATAAAAAATCATTTTAAAACAATTTTAAAGATACATTTGCATGTCTCTTTATGCCTTTTGTTTTAAAAATATAAAAATTTATTTTAAAACTATACTCAAGATATAATTATTTTAAATCACTATATTTGTTTTTACAACTAAATACATTTCTTTTATATTTTTATTTCTATTTCTTCTGGAGAAAGTAACTAAACTACTACAAAAGTCTATGCTATATAAATAACCAACCAATCACTGTCTATTTCCTTCTCTTTAATTAAACTCGCTTCTTCCAAGCAAGCATTAAGCCACCTCTCTCTCTCTCTCACACAGATCTACAGTTACATAAGAATCATCCCTCGTTAACGCAAACAACTAATACTTCAATCATCCTCTCTCATTTTTTTAACGTCTATTTTTGCACTAGTAGAAACCATGGAAGTTGTTGATGCAGTGTCTGTTCACGTTAACGGGAAGGCTGAGATCGAGGATTTCGATATCTCGGCTGTGGTTCAACCGGAGCCTTTGCCTCCGATTGTGGCGGCGGAAAATGGAGATAAGCAAAATGGCAGGGAGATAGTGTTAGGGAAGAACGTGCACACCACGTGCCTCGAAGTCACGGAACCCGAGGCTAATGATGAATTTACCGGAGACAAAGAAGCGTATATGGCTAGCGTTTTGGCTCGCTACCGAAAGAACTTAATGGAAAGGACCAAATATCATTTAGGTAATTAATTGATTTATTTATTTTGTAACATAATTAGTGATACTACTTGTTATGACTACGCTACTTTTTAATAGCTTATGTTAATGTTTCAATTCCAGAATCTTGCTTGCTATTAATTTATTGTTTCCTTTTTTTTATGGGAAAACTGGATCTAATAAAACATTAGTTTCATGTTTATGCTTTGTAGACATAAATGATTGGTGTATTCTTTTTTTTTAAAAAAAAATTGTTATGTTTTTTTTTTTTTGAGTTATTGCCTAAACTATGGTGCTGGTTGCTGGGAGAGCCTGCTTGTTTCTGTGGCTACTATGGAATGTAATTATTTTGAGTTCTAACATTCATTTTTTTTCTTTAAAAAAATCTGTTATAGGTTATCCTTATAATTTGGACTTCGATTATGGTGCTTTGGGGCAGTTGCAACATTTCTCCATCAACAATCTGGGCGACCCATTCATTGAGAGTAACTACGGTGTCCATTCAAGACAGTTTGAAGTTGGTGTTCTAGACTGGTTTGCACGTCTTTGGGAGATTGAGAAAAATGAATACTGGGGTTACATAACTAATTGTGGTACAGAAGGCAATCTTCATGGGATTCTAGTTGGGTAAGTAGTTTTGTCGTGTTTCTTTCGGAATGTTTAAGGAGTTGAATTAAGTGCTAGAAAAGAGTGAATTGGCAACACATCTCAATTGTGCAGGAGGGAAGTGTTTCCCGATGGAGTTCTTTATGCTTCACGAGAGTCACATTATTCTGTTTTCAAAGCTGCTCGTATGTATAGAATGGATTGTGAGAAGGTTGATTGTCTGATCTCTGGCGAGATTGACTGTGCTGATTTTAAAGCTAAACTACTTGCTAACAAGGACAAACCAGCCATTATTAACGTTAACATAGGTATCCATCTCTCTCTTACATACCCACATGCCTATACATACACTTATGCATACTCATGCCTGTGTCTATATGCTTAGCATTATTAATTTGTTTTAATGAACCATTCTTATTGCAGGCACAACTGTCAAAGGAGCAGTTGATGATCTTGATCTTGTGATACAAACCCTTGAAGAAAGTGGATTTTCGCAAGATCGATTCTACATTCACTGCGATGGAGCTTTATTTGGACTCATGATGCCTTTTGTCAAACGTGTAAGTGATTTTATTGACTCCAGGTAGAAGATGATTTGATTGAGCATAGGAAGGTGTGATTTGTTGTGTATTCCTGAAGACTCTCGGAACATCATGACTCCAGTTGTTCTGCTTCACTGAATCACCTAGTTTAAATGTTTCTGGGGCGTCACAAGCCCCAGTGCACTTGGAACAATTTAAAATCTTTTATTACATTTATGGTCATTTTAATTCTGGAGCCCTTTCTCTTTGCTGGCGGTATATTTGATATGTTGATAAATAAAGTTGTTGAACATTATGGAAATCATTGATGGAAATGGAAGAAGCAAAACATTATGTTCATGCCACAACTTGCAGGGAACAAGAAATGGCCACATTTCATTTTGCTAGTGTGACATCATGATGTCATGGTGTCCCTGTTGTCTCCCCTGTAGCTTTTAAGTATGTTGCTGTCACATATTCCAATTTTCTGCATTAGGGTCTTGTAGAATTACTTTTGTTGTTAGTGTTGTGGTCCTGGTTTTCTCTGCGTTGTTCATTTTTGTTGGTGGTAAACAGGCACCAAAGGTTACTTTCAAAAAGCCCATTGGAAGCGTTAGTGTTTCTGGCCACAAGTTTGTGGGATGCCCAATGCCATGTGGTGTTCAGATAACAAGGATGGAGCACATTGATGTTCTCTCGAGAAATGTTGAGTACCTTGCTTCAAGGGATGCAACAATCATGGGAAGCCGCAACGGCCATGCTCCTATCTTCCTTTGGTACACGCTTAACAGAAAAGGATATAAAGGGTTCCAGAAAGAAGTACAGAAGTGTCTCAGAAATGCTCATTACTTGAAGGACCGACTGCATGATGCTGGGATAAGTGCTATGTTGAACGAGCTCAGCAGCACAGTTGTATTTGAGCGGCCTCTAGATGAGGAATTTGTTCGCAGGTGGCAGCTCGCTTGCCAAGGAAATATTGCCCATGTTGTGGTTATGCCTAGTGTCACAATTGAGAAGCTGGATGATTTCTTGAATGAATTAGTTGAAAAACGTTCAATCTGGTATCGGGATGGAGGAGTTCAGCCTCCTTGTATTGCAGCAGATGTAGGTTGTGAGAATTGTGCTTGTGCTTTGCACAAGTTAAGTATATTATCATGAGTGAGAATTAATCCACTCTATTGTAGTTGTTTCATTATGTAAGAGCACAGTTATTGTTTTTGGAATTTAGATATGTTTTTGAGGGTTTTCCCTGTTTTACTATGTTTCTTTATTTCCTTGTTTTCTTATCTACTGATGTCAAATTGCGCACAAGTCAAAATCGCCATTCATATGGAACACTTGTTAGGATCACAGGAGCTTCATGGTGATAAGAGCAGGCTGCGGAAACTGGGCGCTCACTAACTGCCTTTTTCTGGGTAGTTTTTTGGTCCGCCAGTGCATCCAACCATCCGAGCAAGTTCTTGATCTCCCTTACTAATCAAGGCAAAAAAATAACCACCCGTTGTTTTCAACACATTCCATTGTTGAGCAAAACAAAGACAGCATAAACTTAACCAAGGATGACTGGAGGGGCACTACAGTCTCAAATGGTGACTTATTCGGTCTGTGTTCTTCTTTTCATCACTTCTGATTGCCTGCAGTTCATTAGCTATGGAATCTCTGGGAGTTTCAAAACTACCATAAGCTCATGTTAGAGCAAGAAGAGGAATCATGGGAGAATGTATAGCTTATCTGCCTAGCTGTTGCCTTCTGTGGAACAATGAAGGATACAAGATGTGATGGTGGTCAGTCACATATTTCTTATCCTTTGAAAGCGTCTTGATATGCATTTCTCTCTGATATTCTTCTGTTGTTCCAAATTATACCATAATTGCTGCCTGCTTGTTTCTGATTCAGTATTCGCTGTCAGAGTATTAGCTGACATAACAACCACAAAAGATCAGGAGAGGATTCCAAAGATACTACTAGGAATTCTGCAGCAACTACCTATATGCGAAATCTCTACTCATCTATAGTTACTTTGAATTTCAAATCTCTTGTACTATCAAATATGCGTACTTGTTTTATTATTGTTCTTATCAATGGGAAATGGATACTCTAAAAAAAACAGATAATAAAAATAAATAATAAAAATAAGTATGTGGTGTTGTCACACTTTAAAATATAATTTAAAGATCTGGTTATAGATTTTTAGCTGATACACTTTATTTTAAAATAAAATGAAAAGACAAGTCTAGAAATGACAGGATACTTTAATAAGTCTAGAAATGACAGGATACTTTAATAAATACATATATATATATATATATATATATATTATTTGATTTGTAACCAGAAATATAGAAGATTTGTTTAGATGATATTAGATGAGAATATAGAAAGTTGCAAGGAATTATCAAAGGAGAGTATTTGATGACTTTGACAGATGATGCAAAGTTGGATGTGCCCTTTTAGCAGCAGCTTCTTTTCTTGCTCTTTCACGTCGATCAGCCTCAAGGAATGGATCATTCCCATCCCCTCGACGACGCTGGTCAACAAGACAGGCTGTTTTCATGGATTCGATATGTACTTCTGCTCTAAAATTTGGGAAAAGCCTCTTTATATAGAGAGGTTTGAGACTTTTTTTTTTTTAAAATTCCATAAAGCAAATAATTTCTTTTTGAAAAGTTGTCTGTTTGTTATCCTTTTCAAGTTGGAAAAGCTGTGGTTTTTTAAAAGTTTTTTTTAATAAAAATAATATATTTTTATATTTTATATTTTTTATATTAGGATATCAAAACCATTAAAAAATATTTAAAATAATTAATTTAATGTTTTTAAAACAAAAAAAAACAATTTAAAAAATACTTTAAAAAAAAACAAGTTAAACTACAAAATCAATGTCTTTTCATACAAAAAAAAGTCTGCAGAGCACTTTACAAAGCATGTTCAACCACGAAAACAAGCATTAATTTAACATCATTGTAACCTTCTTCATCTATCACCAAAAAAAAGAGAAAAAATGAAGCTACTAATCTCCAACATGACTGCTTCATTTGGTGTCCAGAAACGAATAAGCACTCAAATACAATATTATAAAGATCCCACGTTAAATTGTTTGCATTCTCTAACTCAACTCTTTGATTGTTAACTGTCGAGTGATCAGGAGATGAGAGAAAAGAAAGAACTGGAAAAGATACTCTCCATCAAGAACTGCAATGAGTTGTACCAAAGAACCCTGCAAAATATTTCCACCACCCGCCACCAAAACTTTTCTTCTTTAGAAGGAAAAGACTAAAAGAGAACTGGCGGAATAAAATATAGCTACCCTCAAGGATTTTATTGATGGCTTAAAAAATTGCATGCTCTTTTGCCATTCTAACTGTGCATGGATTAGAGGATAATCTCAGACCAAGGTGTACTTGTAGCTGGTTGAAACCAGGCAAGGAAAAAATATATTTCAGAGGAAGATATGTGGTGTTTAGTCCTACAATGCCAAAGGCTAATTATTCTGCACATGGAAGATTACAATAGTCATCCACCCGATTGTCTCATGAAGTGTCCTAATTTCTATGCAACATGTGGTGAATAAAATCTGTCCTAAGGATAACATAGCCTGCTGTGACGGGAGCCATGAGCACGTACTCTTTCACAACATTTGCCTGCAAACAATATACATGCTTACATATACAAGATGCCTACTTCGGTCGAATTAATTTCTATTTTGCAACATTAAATTCCAGCAGATAAAGTTCCCCAGTGACATTAGACCCTCTGGCTAAAGTTTGGGAAGCTAGGGCAGGGCTGCCCGTTAAGAGTCTGTCCAGCGGTGGATGACTGCGGCATGCGCATCTGCTGCTGTTGGTGGTGCTGCTGAGTTTGCTGGTTGCCAAAGGGTGATCTGGTGAGAGGGAAATTGAGGAGCCAGACCTCTATTGAAAGGGTTTCCATTGACAGCTGTAATCTGACCAGTTGCTATCTTAAGCCGCTGCACCTCTTCCCTTAATGCTTCATTCAGAGCTGCACACCATGGAAATGCATAAAACACCAATTCATCACTACCCTAGATTCGTCCCCTAAAACTACCGATAAGAAATTAGAAAGTGAACGTGTTTAAAATAAATAAACAAGAGCATTTTGGCAGCGTGCAATAGCAAAATAAATTTGTTCATATGGAAATAATAGAAGGTATTTCTCCTAAACAAATTTAAAATTTCTCCCATTTTAAGAAAAATCTCAAAGCATGGTATCAACATAATGCTTTTGGTTAAATGATGCCGAGATACAAACACACCTCCACCCAAACCCACCGGCACTCTCTTTAAGATTGGCCAATTATGGGATATTACATCAATCAATTGCTGAAAGAGGAATAAGTTTGCATACCACGTGGAGAGCTTAGTCTATGTCCAAGTATATTTCAATGTCAAACAATTAGAAAAATGTGATTATTTTATTTATATAGCCCCTATATGCCTCCAAAAAAGAAAGCACTCTTGTTCGAAATGCGTACCATCTCTAAGGTGTGCTTGTTGCTCCATAGCCTGTAATCGCAGTTTCAGTTCCTTATTCTCAACCGTCAACCCATTAGTGTCTCTCTGCATCAATAAGAAAAAAATATACACTAACATTAGCTTACCTCCATATTTTTCCGTATGTGTTTTTCCTGACTAGGTTTTTTTGCAAGTACTAACTAATGTGGTCTCTATAGATTGTAAAATAGTGTGCCACCAGGTGACTGGAAGGATATAAGACAATTCTGCATAAATTAGCACAATTTTGAACAAGAAATCCATATCATATAAAATCAATTTCAAAAAAGCACATGCAAATGGAACAAGAAATATTGCAACATTTACTAGAACTATATAGAACCTGAGCACAGTCCACAATTTATATATGTTCAATAAATATCATTGCATCTTACAGGAAATCCACAGATATGGAAAGTATTTGCCAGTTTGAAAATAGGAAACCCATCATTTTAGGAAAAGTCATATACCTGTCTAATACAAAGAATAGTACATATTTGTCAAAATACTTTAAGGTATCGATGAATGCACAATCGATATTAGACAACACAAATATTGTTCTGAAGATTAATAACTAGATAAGAGTGCAAACAAGAATCCTAAATAAAGCTGTAAATAACAAAGATTTTAGAAGCACACTAATCAACTTGACAATGGAATCTTGTCTGCGACTTAGATAACTTTCCAAACAGAGAAGTTTATCTTAAGATATTTTAAGAAAAACAATCCAGATTCAGGGAGGTGTTAGTGTAGGCTCCAATTTTACGCTAAATTTAGATGTATTAAAAAACTTGAAACAGAGCTTTGAAACGCTACTTTCTATGCATGGCGAATGCAGGATTTAATTTCATGTCCTCAAAACAATGCCCAAGGGACAAAATCATCTAAGATAACTAGTATCTTCACTATTGGTTCCAACTGATAGATTATGGACAGACATAATGGAAGTCAAGATGATTTGAAATCTCACACAGGTTCAGTACGTTTGACAATAAATGTTAAAAAAATTCCAGCTAACCTTTCAGTAAAGTTTCCAGGGGCATGTCTCGGGAGCTAAGGCTGATAAATACTTCCATGGGGGGCATTTATGGGCATGCAGAAACAGGGCGGTGCATAGTTATATTTATAGTTCATATCTATTGAAATTTCATTTGGATCCACATGTACTATGCATGTACACGTGTGGTAGCACAAGAACTACGATATGCAGTATCTTGGAATGACAGCAGGGAACATGCTTAAGCAGATAGTATTGAGTCAGGCTAGTGAGCATTGAACTCACAGTTTTGGCTAAAAGTTTTGAAATGATCGATTAATCACACAATTCTTCCCCACTTTGGCTGGAAAACAGATTTCTTGCTCAATCTTTTTCTATGAAATCATTCCCGAGTGCGTGCACGGTATGAACAGGATTTTTAAGTCCTGTAAAATTTTGGCCAGTAACCATTGTTTTTATTAATACAGATATCTGTTGTATGATAACACAAGCAGCCATTTTGGCTGACCCCAACTTGGCAAAGCCAGGTAACTTCTTTTCATCAAATCAACCCATGAGATCACGGTCATGAAAAACTGTTCACAAATGCAAAAAATGTGATCGGACGTAAACTTCCTATTATGGAATGGACATAGTTGAAAAACAAATAAGGCAGCATGTTGAGGCAAATGCCTCAACACAGCCCAATCATAAAGTACCGTAGCTTCTATACTTTTCCATCCAATTATACTCTAATACATCTCTCAAAATGGTATCAAATGAACTTGCAATCAAGAGATCAAAGTCGTTAATCACTCCATCAAGAGATCAGAGTCATTAATCAAGGGATCCAATGATTAGTTACACGTAAGACGTAACAAACAAAATATTGCAGGTCCATGCATTCCCATACAAAAAATCATAACACAATTTCAGCGAAAGAAACCAAATCTAATTATATTTATCAAATGAGTTAGATAAAGTCATTAAACAAAAACAAAATCCACTTATACCTGCAGCATCGTGACCTGTGCGGAGAGAGTGGTTGCTTCAGTCTGAAGCGTCTGCACCTTCCTCTCTAACTCACTAGTGTATTTGATTTTCCTCTCTTTCGACCGAGCAGCAGATTGCCTGTTGGCAAGAATCCTACAAAACAGAGACATTTCATTAAGAAATCCTCATCACTCTTCATTTTACTGAGCAAAATGACAATTTGAACAGCAAAAAGAAAAGCCTTTAGAGATTACAAAACTAATAACAACACATAAGTATTTTTCTATCTTTCTACTGTAAAAATGCAATAGTTAAAACATATAAGATATAGCTTAAGAAGAAAATTAAAAACAGTTAAAATTAATCATTAGAGATTAATTAGACAAAGAAAAAGAAAAGGCCAAACCTTTTAGCTCTTTTGGGATCAATCAAAGATAGCTCTGCAAGTCTATCAGGAGCCATAGCTTTCTTGACACCATCTATCATGAGAGACTCTGCCTCAAATGACCCGTCCATGGAATAACTATGCCTGTGGTGGTCCGCAGCCCTCTTTTCTCCCGCAACCGCTTTCCCACCCAACTTCTCATCTCCACCGCCGGCAGCCCCGAGACTCAAGCCATCAAAAAATTCGGAGTCCATAGACAAGCTCCGGAGGTGATTGACGGGTTTGGGCTTCTGATTCTGACCGTTGGATGTGGAGTCATCGGACAAGGAGTCAACAGCCACGGGAGCGGCAGGTGGAGGGTGAGTGGTGGTGTTGGGAGTAGGAAGGTCGTCGAGAGGGGGGAGGTCGAAGTCAGAAGCATCAAAGATGAGGAGGTCGTCGAAGCGGAAAGAAGTGTCGGAGTGGGCCCTTCGGTGGTGGTTTCCACGGTGAGGTGTCTCAGGCATCTGCTCTATGTCCACTATCATCGGCTGCTCCCCTCTGAACTTGGTAGGTTCCATTGTTAGCGGTGGTTTTGCTGGTGGGTGAAATGCAAAGATTGAATTTTGTTATAGTAATTATTATATATAGTCATACACTGCTCCACTTCAGACGGGAGGGAAGGAGGGAGGGGGGTTGTTTGGAGAATGGACATTGTTTTGTTACCTCGGTTTCAACTTTTTCACTATTTACCGTGATTACACACAGTATTTGATCTTAAGTAACTCTGCCCTCCAACCGACTCTACTCTTGCTTTGTTGCGGTGATATCTTTTCTAGTGTAATTATTTTTTTAATTAAATTTTAAACAATTTATTTATATTTTTTATATTAAAAAAAATCCCTTTCACACTTTTTTTTTTATTCACATCGGCATCCGTTTGTTTTTTTTATTTACAATTTTCTTTTAAGATTAAAAAAAAAAACATATTGAAACTAAAGCTTATTGAGAGAGATATTTATTGAAAAAATATTTTCATTACAAAAAAAAAAAAAGTTGTTCAATTGTCACCGCGTTCTAGTTGTTAGTAGTTAGACAGTTCTAACATTAGTGCTGGTGGTTAGCAGTTAAAGAGGTTGAGAAGACAAGTTGAATATTGTTGCTGTCGGGAATTGTTTGTAGAGTACACAACAAATCATAACTATGTATTTACGTTGAATTTAGCGGCTACACTAATAAGGTCATAATGTTTATTAGAATGGTAGTGACAATAATCTATGTTATATTTATTGGTTGGATTGAATTTTTTTAGATTTTTAAATTAATAAAAACTTTAAATTAATTGTTTTTAACTTTTTTGACATGCTAATAATAAAAATTAAAAAAATATTATTTTATTATA
>Ga0307507_10010755_pt1 | contig 11724 bp, 8 predicted proteins | sample 7_EM_MG_FD_207223 | JGI IMG/M metagenome (GOLD analysis project Ga0307507, IMG submission 207223) | Populus trichocarpa ectomycorrhiza microbial communities from riparian zone in the Pacific Northwest, United States - 7_EM | ecosystem: Host-associated > Plants > Roots > Unclassified | place...
CTTATAATGTTTCACTCTTTATGTTTAACTGTTGAAACATAATACGAATGGGAAAATGAAATGTATACAAACATATGAACTAAATTTTCTTACAAACTGATGTGCTAACTGATAAATGCAGGCCCCACAAATATTAAATGTTTGGTTAAGAATGAAAAGAGTAATTGCCAGGCTGTTTTGTATGAAAATTTTGTATGTATAGAATTGCTTTTTTGGATTACTTCATAATCAATCCACCATTGATAGCCGTACTCCTATATTAGGGGTGTTGCTTCAATGAAAATAAACTCTTTGCCCGTCAAATATTGGCTGCCATGTTTTTTGTTCCTGTAATTTATTGCTTCAAAATACTTGTTTAGTACTTTTGGATTTCAAGAATAGCTATGCTAACAGTCTGAATGTTCTTTGAGAAGGAAAAAGCTTACACATTTTAGCTCATCTTTAACATTGATAAATATAGAATTTATTTATTTATAATCTCATTTCTTCCCAGTTCAAAATAGTAACTTGATGTTCTTTCATCTTTTTCCTTTATTAATTTTTTATTTTATTTTCCACTAGGGAAATACACTGAGGAATTCTGCTGCCTTTTCATCTCCATTATCTGTCCCTGTTTCTCGCACTGCTAATGGGGCAGTATTGGGATCAACAAAACCCACATACAGGTAACACCTTTTCTGTAATTCTCCTGCACAATGTTAATGAAACTTTTCTCCTTTTTTTTCTATCAATTCAAGAACCGAGAACTGATTAGCTCACATCCACATGAGTGAAGGTCCCCATTGGCAGGTGTACTCAAACCACAGTTTGTGAAGGAGATATGCACCCTCTTGGTCGCGATTTCAGGAAAAGCAACAGAGGCACTTGCAGGTTTTCCTTTGCCTAAAGAAAAAAATGTGCCTGTTTCTCTGCATTTTATTTATAGCTATGTTTCCAGGAGTTTCTAGTTTTTTTTGTGTCAATCAGTACACAGAAAACTTTAGAATAATATGTTGCCTGATTATGTTGTTGTTTAAAGATATCTGGAAACATATCAACTGTGCTGCCAAGGGAAAAAAAAAACTATTACCTACAATTATCATGAAATACCTATTTCATATAATTTTGTTTCCAAGTCCAGTTACTTGATGAGATCCACGCTGAAGTATATTTTTTTTATTAGATTGATGGAAATTCAATTTCTATCATTAAGTGGTGAAGAGGTAGTAGTTGGAGGGACAGGGTTGTAGAGCTATCTGGGACTAAAGAGAGAAGATTTAGCTGAGGAGAGGGAACAATACCCCCACCCCATGCAACAATTTGAATAGCACAGCATCAGTCATCACATGCTATAACATCTGATATTTTAGCCATTTATTAAGGTCTTGAGCTTGATATTTAGCATTTATTTCCTCAAGCACCGTTGCCTTTGGAATTCTATTGGTTAGTTAATGAAAATATATTTTTCTTCACGTTTCTATTTATTTCTCATTGAAAAATGTTACCAGATAAGTTTGCTAGAAAATTGGTTAGTGTGAGCATCTGGGAGATGTCAGATGGTTATCTGTTTCTTTGTGACATAAGATATTTGATTCACTCTCAATCATTAACTGATCATTTCCAGGAAAAGTAGGAAAAATGGATACACAGTCCGAGAGAGAGAATATTGAAACTTATTCTGCTTCTCCCACTCAAGAGAAGGAAAGTAGTCTAAAAGGATGGAATGCCATAGAACACATGCCTGATGACTGTCTAAATGGGAACAAAGCAGAAAAAGATGGAAGCATTGATTCAGGTGATGTTGAGAATGCCAGGCCATCCTCCCCTGATATTGATTTGATGTGCCATGAAGAGGAGATGATGTTTATGGAAATGGGGTCCCCAATTGGAGTGGCACGGCTTTGTCAAAGCAAAACTCAGAAACCAGATGATGGATATGAGTGCTCACAGCTCCACGCAGAGCAGGAAAAGATCATCTTGACCAGTTTCCTCGATATTCTTAATACAGTGAGCACTTACGGTAGCATAAAAGTATGCCAATCAGGTATTTCCTGCGTACTGAAAAAACCATGCATAACGTGTTCAGCTGCTGCATTAAATCTGCTAAGATTCTCACATAATTAAACCTTTCCCAAAAGACTGGTTAATTTGGCTCTTTCATGAAAGAGGCATTCTCCAATTTATGCTTGCTGTTCAAGCAGTTAGTTAATATTTATGATATTCAAGATGGTTTGATGTCCTAGCTTTGGTCATTGGATGACGGTGTTGATGAAGCCTATTATTGCAGACTGCTGGTGCAATGATGAAAGAAAAGGCAATTAAAGATGAAAACTACTTTTGGAAACTCTTGAACCACTTTTTCTTGTTTTCAAAGTTCCAAAAATGGGTTGTCAGTTTTTATTTTCTTTAAGAACCAAAACAAGCAAGTTTTATATATTTTTGAAAAACAAGAAATCAAAACTGCAAATGATACCAAACCGCCCCAAATTACTCAATTGTAGCTCTCAAGCAATTCTCCCTCTGTGTATGTGAGAGAGAGAGACAGAGCTGATTGTCACTTTCACCAAGCATGGTGAAGAGATTTGATCTTTTTTGGTTGCTATTGAGCTCTTGTCAGGCACTGAAATTCACAAGTGATCTATGAGAAATGATCCTTCCTCTTTAACTTTCTGAAATAATGTTTTCTTCTTTGACCAAATGTGAAACAGGAAACCAAAAAGAACCTGCTGTGAGAGACACTGTAAAAACTGGAATTGAAACGGTAAATCACAGAAATGGATATCATAACAGAGGCGCAGCTACTCTTGTTTTGAATGGCGATCCTCCCAATAAAGCAGCATCACCAATTCAAAAAGGGCTCACAGAAAGAAGCACCATAAAAGCTGGAATTCAAATGGGTAACCATAAGGCTCATCATAGTAATGGCACTACGCAGTCTCCTGTTATCGCAAATCTTGCTTCCACTGTTCTTCCTATAAAGGCTGCATCCCTTGTTCAACAAGAATCTGTTGAGAGAGGCACCAAAACAGCCAGAAATGATATAGGAAATCGCAGTGGATATGATAATGGCACCGTGAAATCTCTTGTTCTAGCACCTTCTGCTTCTAATACTGATCTACCAGTAAAAGCTGCATCACCTGTTGAAAATCGAAAGAGAAACCCAGCAGGTAAGAGTTGCAGTTAAGGAGGGAAAAGTACTTTGAAGCATTACCAATTCTCTTTGCAATGTAGGAATGATATCCCACTGTTTTTTATTGAGTTAGTTAGAAGCTCACCTAGCATTTGAAACATTCTTGAGTACAGATTAGAAGATACGTATTTCTCCTTGTTTTATGCTATCACCTGGTATATGTAGTGATACTTGTAAATGATAAAGTATTTATGTCTCTCATGGCAATTTGGCTGTGCACATTAGTTCACATCAATTTGTAAACTCATTCTTCGATCTAATGCTGCATTGCATTTTTCAGCTTTCTTGTCTTTACTAGTAGAAGTTGATGTGTTTTCCCCTCCTGGCATTCATTGGAATAGATCAGCTAAAGGGTGATCGTTTTGTAAGCCCTTGATTTGGACGACCCAAAAAACAAGTATGCTCCTTGAAAAGGAAGTCATCGAGGAGCCCAATTGACTCGTTAAGCAATAGTGCTAGTGAAATTATCTAAACCCAGCCCCATGCTTAAACAAATAAATCTGTTAATTATTATTATTCTGTAGGCCAATGTTCCTGGAAAGACCTCTAAGCCTCAACATTGAATCCATATGAAACCATGACATCTTAACTGGGTCTTGGAGCCTAAAGGAACAAAGTAGAGCAGAGCTTTTTCATGTGGACATCAACTCCTTCAAGTCTGTTTTGAGTTCTGACCATTCAAATGCTAACTAGTATGTATGGCGCAGTTTTGACTTTCGAACATCACATCTCTTTCTACGCGAAACCTGCATCTCGCACGTGCAAAACAAGAAACTCCACCCGTGTGTAGACTCAACTCCCTTGTTTAAGAACATGCCCGCCAAAACAAGAAACTAACCACAAATACCAGACACAGACACAAATTGTAAGAAAAGCGAAGAGCGAGGTCAAAATGGAAAGAAGAAGAAGAAGAAGAAGCTGTTTTTGTTGTTAATGCTGAGAAGCTGAGGTTCGAATTCCTTCAAGTCCTGCGTGGCAGAAGAACTGCTGAAGGTTATTGATATAAACCAAACCTTGCATATCTCATTGTTGTTGTAAGATAAGAAGATTCGCCCATTGTGGGTGTACGAATGATGGTTTGTTTTGAAGGGGTTTGTCCATGATGTTTTTTATTGGTTTTAATATGCTTAATTTTCTTGAAATAAGGTTTGGTTTTCAGTTCCATTGCTTGTGGAACCTGCAAAGCCAATGAAGGATCCCTTGTTTCAAAAGAGAATCCACGACCAACTTTCAGTGAGGTTAGATTGGGGTCTGTCTCTCCTTTTTAGCAATTTTTTTTTTGAAATTATCATTGGTACGAGGATAAAGAAAAACGTTTAGAGTTTGTTGATGAGTTGTTTTGTTGATAGGCAATGAAGTCTTGTATGAAAGTAGAGATTGAAAATTCCTAGAGCTTAATCAAAGAGGAGAATCTGTATTTGACTATTGAGGTAAATCTTGCATGAATTGCTATATAATTTTGTTTCTATATTGTTAATCTTGCAGTACATTGGGTAATTTATTTAGTTTTTGAAATGGGTTTGATGCATGGGAGAAGTATGTTATTATTGTGTTGAGGTTATTGATAGGCAAGAGAGTACAGGCGTTTGTCAATGCTGTTTTTGAGAATGAAAGGGAGCAAAGAAAGAAAATGTGCTGTTGTTTTTCTATATAGCACATATAAGTGTAAAGAGTGGTTGCAACTTGCTCGAGGTATTTAATTGGTCCGAGTTTGTAAAATAGAAGATTTTATATTAGATTTTTTACTCCCCCTCAACTTGAACCTGATTATGCATCAACTAAACCCGATCTAATTGAGTTTCGGATATCTATTAGGTATCTATTAGATATCCATATTCGAACCTAAAACTAGAATCATAAAATGTGTCGTGCATTTGATAAATCTTACAAAAAATTAGATGGATCATCTTTTCATCAAATGATTCAAACATAGCAATTTAAAATTCATTCAAATTTGCATTGATGATATAGATTAACAATAGAAATAGACAATAAATATTCAGACAATAATATACTAATTGAGAGGGAGTGCATTTCAACTACCAGATAAAAGAAGTAGCAAATACACCTTTTAAACAATAAAAGGAGAACATTTAGCAACAAATTCTTTAAGTAAAACAGGTTCAATTCCAAGAAAATATTTTCTAATGACCACAAGTGTTTAACAAAGGTACTTGTTTCTTTGAAAAAATCTACAACCTATATAATTTCCCAATAAATAACCTTAAATATCATGAGATTGCATTTTCTATTAATATCATGTATTATATCTCATTTGTTATCATACAATTGAACATCAAACTAAAACTCTAACTCATACCCATCCACTTGATCCAACATTAGTGATATGGTGTGCATGAATAAAAATACATATGAGAAGTAAAATATTATATCAAACATTCCAAATTGAGATTTCATTTCCTTTATGGCAATAATTATTTTTATAGTATAAACTCCAAGCCTCCTTCACTACAATCAAAATCATTAAATATAGTGGCATAATTATTACAATTTAATGTTGTTCCATCTAAAATCAATGCATACAATAAAAGTTAGGAATATGTTCCAATAAATTGTTAAAATGCATATAACCATAATAAAACATAAATATTTTTTAATTTACCTCGAGCTTTAATATACAATAACCAATTTTATATTGTAGATACAAGGATAACTAATAAATCTCTAGCAATGAATTGTAGGATTGTGTATCTGCCACCTTGAACTTTCCACCATGTCAGATTATCAAAATCATCTTTTCTTCGCAAAACATCATCTAAATAATGATCCAATTTATTCAAAGCATGTGAACTTTTTGTTCTTTTCATTTGCATCATATAGCTATCAAATTTAGCCAAATCATAACTTAAATCTACAGAGCTAACATCTAAATGTTGAGTCATATATGATTGAAGATCACCTTCTTTTGCCTTGAAGCATAAAAACCCACCAAATCATAACAAAGACGATGAATCTTATCCTCATGCTTTGCATGTTCACTCCCGTGTACTTTAGGAAGATAACATTTAATCAAAGTCATTTTATATTGTGGATCAAGTACATCTGCAACTCCTATTAGACCATGAATGTTATCCTAATACTTATAATTTTTTTTCCAACATTTTGATTGTCATGTTTGATATTTCTTCAATATGATAAGAAATCTAATTTTACAATGTCAATCTAATCAAAGAAATATTAGGAAAGTATAGATTAGTCGTAGGATACATAATCATGAAAAACATTTATGACCTTATAAAATATCTTCAACTGATCACAGATTAAATTTGCAAACTCCCAATCAAATTCACTTGGAAAATTATTATATTGGGTTTCTGATTGCTTAAGTCGAGAAAATACATTTTTATAAATCAAAAGGTCTTAACCATTAAATATATTGAATTCCACCTTATTGGATAATAAAAAATCAGCTTTTTAGTTATAGGAATACAAACATGACAAATATTTTCCTCAAACTTTTCTTCTCTCTTAAGTGAAGTTGTCCAATAAAGTACACTTTCTTTGATTATTTCAATCCCCCTATTAATTATTCCCAACCTGTCTTTCACTATCAAGTTCAAAATATGAGCATAACACCTCGTATGAATAGAATCACTATTCAATATCAATGAACTAGCTTATAATTTATCTTTAAAATCATATAACAATGCATCATTAGTTGAGAAATTATCTAATGTAATAATTGGCAAGTTAATATCAACATTCCAGTCAATGAAGGACTCAAGTAAAACTTTAACTAGCACTTTTTATGTGTGTGGGCATGACACATAAATAAGTCTAAATCAAAACAAAATAATAAATATACATAATAAATAATTGCAAAAGCTACTAACAACACATATTAAATAAATCTTACCTCAATATATAACTTTGTAATTTTCATTCATCATCAATGAAGTGAGTTGTAATGATCTTGAACCTTTTTTCTGATAGTTCGAAGTCCACATGTTAATTGTAATTATTACTCTACCAATATTGTTCTTTAACTTGTGCATTAACCTTGCTCCTCATCATCATGAACTTTTAAAATGTCAATTTTTTTATGGTATTTCAGCAAGAAACCTTGAACAAAGGTTGAAGTGCATTCAGGAATCTTCAAAATCCAACATGGTCCACCATAAAAACTGGGTATTCATGTAAAATAATGGTACTCACAAGCTCTCTCCTAGATATCTCTTCATTAAAATTGTATGTAACTAATGGTTTACTCTCTTTTTATGGGAATATTTTTTTGTAATAATTTCTTGTTGCACATCATGCTATTTTCTCATATTACAAGTCATATAATGGCTACGTAAATGACTTGTTCTAGATTTTGAATTCCTAGAAAGTATCATGGAATAATAATTGCATTTTGCTTTGACACCTCATCCATATATTGCTTTGTAAAATGCTCCCACACAAAACTTCTTGCTTTTCCAGCATTAATATTCTCTTGACCAACATTGCTAACCTCCTCACTTATAGTGTTTGGTGTTGAAGACTTGTATGGTTTTGGATTAAAGGCATATTTTTCTGTTGGCATGTATTGAGAGCCATTTTTTTTTTTTTTGCCATGTTGAAATTCCTGAATCAAAATTGTAAAATACAAAGTTTTATTAGTTTCAGTATCAATATCTGTAATAAACTCATTTATACCATCGACCAACTCTCAAGATGTAGTTTATTAAATCTGTAACTATTTACGCTAATTTTATAGCAACAAGATTTCAGCAAATCCTAGTCCAAGTTCCCAAACTAGTTCAAATCAACTACTCTATTAAATATTTATTAAATGACATGGTACTTTAGCTTGTGAAAGGGAAGTTCAACAAACTTTAACAAACACATTAGATTCTAAAATTGGATGGGTAAAGAACTATATGGACTCAAATATGGACAAACTTCAACAACAATCGGGCCTAGATAATTTGGACTCAAATAGTTAGACGAGAGTTATAGATCGACCTAAAAAATCAAAACTTTTATAGGTGCAATTTATTTTGGATTCTGACACATCAGACACTAATGTAGTGGACTTTATGGAATGTAATGCAAAGAATTATCAAAATTTGAATCATGGTCACATAAACTCTCATAATGAGCCTACTCTAAAGGACATTCAATAAACATCAAAATCTCATGTGATACTAAACGAGGGTTGTAAACATCTACACCATATAAAGTTGAGAAGCAACAAACATATGATTAAATTTGTTAGTAGCACAGGTAGCATCCAGAACACAATAGATGAGCCAAAGGACAAGTATGGGGATTCAACAATTGAAATGGGAAATATAAGGTTTTTGAAAAAATAAATGATAGATAATAGAGGCAGCAGACAAGCAAGATGGGGTTGAAAACATATTGTCTGATTGAGCAGTTTTAGTAATTGAACATGGTATAAACCTAGAGGAATTTGTAAAATCTTCAGGATTCAGGTGCAAAAAAAAGAAGAGGAATGAGGAGTAACTTAATAACAACCCTACTCCCTAGTTGTTGGATTACTCCCATTACTTAAAAAAAGGTGTTATTAGGGAATGTATATGGACTTGGCTTGATTTCTAAGCATAAGTCTACGCCGAAAGCTATCTATGACAATAATGTTGTTTTCTTCTTAAAACAAAATTGTGTTCATATTTAGAAAATCTGGTTTCACGGCTGTGGTGGAACCTAAAAATATGAATAATTACATAAAAAAAGTAGAGAAAATAGGAAAAAGTATAATTTTGTCCTAAGTTATTAGCATAAAAATATCATTAAGCAGAATTGAACATAAAATAAACCACCCTTAGGTGCAAACTTACTGCTAGTGTTGTTGATTTCTTATTGATAGGTCTGCTGCTAGCTGTGATGATTGATGAAAAAGAAAGTGTGAACTGTGTGATGATTGATGGGAAGGAAGTGTTCACAATAGTTAATATATCATTTAGGAAACAAGAGTTTAATCACTCAAAAACATTATAATTTTTACCCAGCAGTAAAAGTTTGATATTTTTTTCAACAACAAAGTATTTATAAAACCATAAAAAAAAAAAACCAATATTAGATAAGGTAAAATTAGCTACCTACAAATGCCATCAATTTTTATACTAACTATCATCCATTGTCATATGAAACTTTTCACCAAATTCTACCTCTAGTATTAGACAAGGTAAAGTGAGAAGTAGCCCATAATGATAAAAAGAAAAAAAGAAAAAAAAGAGGCAAATTGTCAAAATGATAGATCCAAATATTCTTATATACAAATCCACTTGGCAGGAAATGATCACATAAGATAAGAATAAGAAACAACTATCTAAAAAATAAGCACAAAACATCTAGAATACGTATACAAAACCAACCATAAATATTATCAAAACATGGAAACAAAAAAAACTCCCTCTGTTTTGGAAGCAAATTGATGACATCTTTCTCTATTCCAATTCTATTAACCATATATAACAAGTCAAGAAACTTTTATCGGTCTTTTAGCAGGTACCCAACAACAATACTTTCTATAACAAGAACCAAAATACTTTATAACTTTTTTTAAATGGACTAATTAATTAAGTGACTCAAAAAAATTTTGAGAGCAAGAGAGTTAGTGAGCCTTATGCCCTTAGTCATTCCTAAATTACTTTATAAAATGGGTGTTTTTTTTTGTTTTACAATTGATTATTAACTTTCTTTGTTACTTATGATCAACAAGTCACTCTAAAAATAAAATCATGTGTGTGCAAAATTCAAAAAAATTGCTTGAAGAGCACTAAACCACCTGTTGAGTTTGGAGTTTTTTTCCAAACAAAACATGCATATTTAGTAACCCACCCATCAAAATCCACACATACCATCTTAGAAAACAATTTTTGAACATTGAAGCTTGTAACTATAAATAAAGGTGAGGAAGCAACTTACAGGAATAAAGAGACTACACTGCTATTAAGAGATCATAGACTAGAGACAAGAGACAAAGAGTGGGGAGGAGGCTGTGGGATAGAAGAGAGCAAATATGAGAGCAATTGTGAGATAAAAGGAAATTAGAGAATTAAGGTTTCATAGAAAATAAGCCTTTTATACCCTAATTTGGTTGAAACCACAAACTGAACTGATTCGGTTCGGTTTAGACAGTTTCAGAAGTTTGGACTTGACCCTGAACCAAGCCATAAATTTTTTGGGTTTTTTTAATTAGTTTTTCGTCAGTTTGGTTTTTCGGTTATTTTTTTTTTGTTTTCTTGGTTTTTTGTTCACCCCTACTTAGTATATGATGTTGTCATTATGCCAGAATGAGAATTGTGTTAATCGATAACTTTCTTGAGCTTATTCAAGAAGACATGACTTGAGCACAAATACTAACTCAAATAGACAAAGGGACTTATGCATTAACATATCAATACAACACCAATTCCCATGTCATAAACTTCCAAATAAGGATAGTAATGAGTACCACGAGCAATGTTGTTAAAATTGCGAGTTGACTCATAAAATCGTACGATTTTACGAGTTAAAATATATCTAACGTGTAAAATCAAACTAAAAACTCAAAAACCAGTAAAATCAGTCAAACTCGGTAAAATTGGTAAACTCACACCGATTTTACGAGTTTGAAATAAGTATAAAATTGTGCAATCTAGTAATCTGTATCTTAGCATTTTCATTGTTTCAAATTTATATCTTGCAAAATTTGTGCAATCTGATAATCAAGGGCTTGGTTTTGACTATAATTATTATAATTTTTTTTAACGATATAAGTTATTTGTGGATTTCATTTCCTTAAAATAAAAATACATATTCATTCTTAACAGTTTTTTATGTAAACTATTAACATATCAATTGATAATTTTCTATGTTTTAGCTGGCAAATATATAGAATAAAAGTTATAAATTGGCATGCTTGACTCTTGAAGTAATTAATGTTAAATGATCTACCAAAATTTAAAAGGACTCGTTTCTTGTAAATGGCAAAGTGAGTAAGTCGATTTGTCCAAAAAGTAGAGGAATCAATGTGAAAAAAATAAAGGTGTTTGGACTTTTCTATTGTTTATTTCATTTTTAATTTAATTGTGTTATATTGTTAATTACTACGTGACTGGAATTGTTAATATATAATTATTTAAAATATTTTACTTACGATTTTACGATTTGAGTTTACAATTCAAGTTTATATTGTATATTCCATGTCGTGTCAAAAAAACATTTTTGATAACCTTGCCCATGAGTCAAATTTCTTAATATTCATATCATATCTATTATTTATTGGATATAAAATTTAAATATCCATAAACTATCTATTGGGTTTTGGGTATTTATATTAGTATCCATTATCTGCTTATTATTTATTATTCAATAAAATATATATATCATATTGTATTAAAAAATATAAATATTCTACAAATATATCTATATAATATAAATATATATTTCATGTTACATTTGGATAATTTTCATTTTAAATTGAACACATTAACAATTAGATAAGCTAATTATTCAAAAAATACTCACCCATCAGTTCAATATCAGTTCAGATGCCAACTACAACATGCATACTTGTAACCACCATCGCCCTGCTCAACCTA
>Ga0307507_10010756_pt1 | contig 11723 bp, 3 predicted proteins | sample 7_EM_MG_FD_207223 | JGI IMG/M metagenome (GOLD analysis project Ga0307507, IMG submission 207223) | Populus trichocarpa ectomycorrhiza microbial communities from riparian zone in the Pacific Northwest, United States - 7_EM | ecosystem: Host-associated > Plants > Roots > Unclassified | place...
GCTGCGTGTCAAAAAAACACGACATAGGCTAGTCGGTCGAGTTGCTAAATGACCTCAACTGCGCGCCAATTGCGTCAACCACCAACCATTGAGGCCATTGAAAGGGTACCATATTTTGCCGATAAGGCTGCTCGCCTGGAAGGTGTACCATAAGCTAGATTATAGGGGAAGACTCCTTATAAATAGGAAACTTAAATAGCCGCTAAATAGCCTTAGAGGGGCCAATATAATAGCCCTATAAATACTGGCTTACCTTATTGCTGTCCGTAAGTTATAAGGTAGTGCGGTCGTTCCCCTTATATATATACTTATGGATATACTTAACGGATTTTACGGAGGCGCGGATCTTAACATTTATATAGGTATAGTACCTTGCGGTTAGATATGGGCTATATAGAATAATCTAGTGGTTGTCTATTTTAAATATAGCTCTAAGAGGCCCCGGTAAGCGGATAAAATACATCCGCCTATTATTGTAATGGCGGTATTCTGGATAGCCGTCCTTATGTATAATAGTAGTAGGGTTAAAAGGCTTAGGGTACCGCTTTAAGTAGGTTGGCAGAAGGCCTAGCCTTAGTAAAATTATATAGAGAGCTCGCGGATTCTAGGAGCCATAAGGGCCATAAATTATTATTAACTTCATAATCTTAGTAAGATAACCGGTAGGATTTATCCTTTGGCTGCGGAAGCTCCGCGGATATAAAATGGTTGATAATGGCTGGGTTTAGCAGCCTGTCGCGGTTATGCGGATATAGGAAGAGTAGTAGGTGCTAATAGAGTAGGCCTTATTTTTGGTACTTAATAGTCTAGACGCAGCTGTAGTACTAGCTAAAGATCTGCTTCCGTTTTAGGTCGTACAGGAGGTAGGTAACTTTTATATAGAAGATATATATAACTAGATTAGGCCTATCTGTAGTAGTCTACTTAGGTAGTAGCTTATGGGTAATCTTGTCCCACCTAGGGTTAGCGGTAAACGTAAGAAATATACTTAGATGGTTATATTTACGGACAATAGCTATTAAATCCTAATAGTACTACTTAATAAAGCGAGCTCCGCTAAGGAAACTTAATAGAAGGACTATATAGCGGCCTAATAAGGTAGGGTCTAGATTATTGTAGGTAAGAGTATCTGTAACGCCATTATACAGCTCCGCGTGAAGGGTTATTTAGTTAGAGCCGATCCAGCTAAGCTTAGTCTAATTATATAGCGCCCATACATCTATAATATACTGCTAAAATAGCCGGCAGTAGGCAAAAGGGACCAACTTAGAGTTAATATAGACGTATAGGTAAAACCGAAAGTACGTCTACTACGTTAAACGGTCTCGCTGACGGGCTTAATTAGAGTTATGTAGTTAAAAACCCTAGTGCCAGCTAGTATTACTACGAGGGAAGAGTAGCACGTAGTAAAGCAGTATATATGCAGTATACGCTAAGCTAATACGGCAGTATTATAGGGGTTTATTAGGCATACCACACTCTATAAGTATAATATTACGGAAGCTAGCATCACCGTGCTTATCTAGTATAATAACGGCCACCTTATTACTTATTAGGAGATTCTTATAGCGGCAATTAGCACTAGCCTCTAAGATAAGCCGTATCTATAGGTTTAAGATAGTCTAGGATAAGATTATTATAGGCTAAGCCTAAAGCTATTCCTTTATGGTATAATAGAGGGTAATAAAAGGGTTCCGTACCTTGGATAGTATAGTAATAAGGCACCGTAGAATAGTTATATCTAGCTAGATATTAGGATAGGCCTATGTCACGGAACCCGACCGCAGGGGCCTCCATAGGAGAACCCCGTGCTCTCGCGTACACCTCGCGTACAGCTTATGTCAGCTACGCGAGGGTATATCACCTCCTTACGCCCTTAACCCTTATGATCGATCGCGCAACGTCTTGTAGACTCCCTGAATACATACGCTTTGTAGCCATTGCCCGCGTTCCATAACATTACGTTGCGCCTTTTTCTTTACCAATGTTTAGCCTACAACTAATTCTACGTCTCCATAATACCGCAGACGCTGCCAGAAGCAGCGTGTCTATAAGTTACCTCACTTCGTACTCCTAAAGAATTAATGATAGTAAGACGAAATTCCTTACTAGCTATTATATCAAACTTAAAGAACAACCTAATACCTATATTAAAACCACGACACTAATTAGTCCTAGGAGGATTTGATTTATTAACCCTAGCCTTAACCCCTAAAGGGAAGCCTAGTGGCTTAAAAGACTATAACAACCATAAGGGGGATATTAATAATGTCTTATCCTTTATTAACTACACAACTATGGATAAATAAGCCGAAGGGCTACTACCTATTAAGATCGAGATATAAGATGCCGAGATATTTGTAAAAATGGTAGCACGAGAACCTAATAAATACTACCGCCTTCTACAGAACTACTATCTAAAGCTTATATAAGCTGAGATGCGTGCTGCCTAAGATTACAATATTATCCAAGACCTACAAGCTTATAAGGCGCTCACTAATAATATACGCCAAGAGATTAAAGACGACCTCTATACGTTTAAACACAACGTCTAACAATTAAAGAAGGCTGAGATTACACTTATTGCTACAGTTACCGAAAGAGAGGGTATAATCAAATACCTATAATCTCAGCTTAATGAGCACATTTGTAACAATACCAGACACCTCTCTACTGTATACAACACCACCTAAGTCTCTATGCCCCTGGCAACCTCACCTACTTAACGCTCGATAGAAGGTTAGCGCTAAGCAGCTTCACCTAATAGGAACCCCTACCACAGTAGTGGCGATAATAAAAGCCATAACAATCAAACCTAAACTACTACTATAGGGTCCAATATACGCTACCCCAATCCCCTAATCTTTAAGGGTGACCGCAAGGAATACAGCCACTAGAAGATACAAACCCGTAAAAAACTGGCCTAGAGCGCCTACCTTTTCCCCACAGAAGATACTAAGATTGGCTATATTATTGGACGAACAAAGGGCATCCCATTTAATAGGCTTTTTGCTTAATGGGAGACTAGCAGTTCTTAAAAGTGGTAGTCCTACTAAGAAGTCCTTAACAACCTTAACTAAATATACCGCAACTATAACCTAGTGGCTACTAGTTGAGCTAAACTACGCGCCCTAAAGATAAGTCCTACTAAATTATTTAATAAGTTTTATGTTAAATTCTAGGAATACACTGGAGTCCTTACCTAAGATAACGCTAAAGACCAGGAAGATCTCCTTAAAAAAGTTACTTATCGCCTCAGTCACGCAGCCGCCAGCCATAACTATAACAACGTTCACGATATGGTAGCAGCCCTATAGAAGATTAAACAACGGCTGAACTAGATTACTACTACAAACCCCTGCCTAAAGACCTCCTTATAGAAGCCCTCCGGACCTACCAAACCACCGACGCCTACTACCCTAAGCAATACCACTGGTCCTAATATCAACCTCTCCATACTAGCCTTCCCGAAGAAGCTACTAGATGGAGAGCGCGAGCTACTCTAGAAGCTAAGGCGTTGCTATAGATGCCGTTAAGAAGGCTATTACAGCTATAGCCTAAACTGCCTAATAGCTAGGTTTAGCAGCCGCCGTTAAACACCTAACCCTATACCCTAGACACCAAATACGTCGCTACACGCCGCTACCGCACAAGATGAAGATGTAGCAATGGTAGTAAAATTAGACACGGAAGCGGAAAATATAAAGTCCCAGCCCTAAGTTATAGGTTAGGATACTCTAATAATAAAGGGATCTATATATCGGCTTACTTAATAGATAGCTTAGTAAGAATAAAAGGATGGAAGTAAATAGTCTTACCTATAGAGGGAACTACCGCTAAGAAACAATATAAAACCCATTCTATAATTAACTGCGGAGCTACTAATAAATTTATAAATACCTAATTTATACGCACTTATAACCTACCTACCTTACCCCTTACCAAAGCCCGCGCCCTATAACTTGCTGATGGTAGTTGTACTATATAAAAGATTACCTATATGGCATAACTCTACCTAAACATAAATGGACACTAGGAGGAGCTCTAGGCCTATATTACACTACTTACGAACTACCCTATTATCCTTAGAATAAACTGGCTTGAATAATACAACCCCGCCATTAACTAGCAAAAGAGAGAAGTAACCTTTAACTCTAAATACTGCAGAGAGACTTGCCTAGGGTATGGCCTAGCCACCTCTATCTACTCCCTAGGATATCAACCTAGGGAAACCCTTATTACCCCACCTATAACTAACTACCACTATGTAAGCGCCGCGGCCTTCTACCGTATAGCACGTAGGAAAGGCTGGACCGTTGCCACAGCCTCCTAATCACAACTATATAAGCTTAATAAAGATTAGGACCACGTCCTCTATAGTAATAGGATAGATATAGTTAACCTCCTAGAAAACAATACCCCCATAGAACTCTATGGACTTTCACCCTTAGACTTTAAGAAGTTTATAAAGCTTAAAAAAGGACTTACTAATAAGGAACTCCGCAAGCTCCTCCCTAAGAGATACTATAACTTTATTAATATATGCTTATAAAAGAGCGCAGATATACTCCCCCTATATCAACCTAACGACCATGCCATTAATATTAAATAAGGAAAAACGCTGCCCTATAAGAGACCCTACCTAATATTAAAAGACGAACTCCTAGTTGTTAAAAAGTATATTAATGAGCACCTTAACAAAGGGTTTATTCGTCCTAGCATATCCCTAGCAGCCGCCCCTATCCTCCTTGCTAAAAAGCCAGGAGGAGGTATTCAATTCTGCATTAACTATAAAGGACTTAACGCTATTACGATTAAGAACCAATACCCTATACCGCTTATACGTAAGACCCTTAAACGGCTTAGCCAAGCCAAAATCTATACTAAACTTAATATTATTGCCGCCTTTAACCGCCTCTAAATACGGGAAGGTAACGAATAGAAAACCGTATTTGTATTACGCTTCGGCCAATTTAAATACACTATTATACCTTTTAGTGTATGTAACGGCCTAAGCAGCTTCCAAAGCTACATTAATAATGCCTTATGGGATTACCTTAATGACTTCTACTCCGCGTACCTAGACGATATACTTATTTATAGCGACGACCCTTCTAAGCATACTAAGCACGTTTAAAAGGTCCTATAGCGCCTTAGAGACGCAGGACTTTATATTAATTTAAAAAAGTATAAATTCTTAGTTATAGAAGTAAAATACCTTAAACTAATTGTCACTACTAAGGGTGTCCGTATAGACCCCGAAAAAGTATACATAATCACCAGATAGCAAACCCCCACCTATATTAAGGACGTATAAGCCTTCCTCGGTTTCGCTAACTTCTATTAGAAATTTATATACAACTTCTTAGGTGTTATAGCACTATTTACAGCAATAATGCAAACAAAGGGCCTTTCCGCAAAAGAAAAAAAAACATATTTACGTTTTATCTAGACGCCTAAATGTAAAAAGGCGTTCCAAGACCTAAAAGATACGTTTACCAAAGTACCTATCCTAGCTTACTTTATACCAGGACGACAACTCTACCTTAAGACTAACTCCTTAGATTACGTCAACGCGGGCGTCCTCTCCTAGATAGGCAACAACGGTCTCCTCCACCTAGTCGCATTCTACTCGTCTAAGCTTACACCACAAGAATGTAACTATAAGATCTATAATAAGGAACTCCTCGTAATTATATAAGCGTTTAAGGAATTCCAATTAGAACTCTCCTTAGTAGAACCTAACTAGCTAACTAAGGTCCTTACGGATTATTGCAACCTTGAGTACTTTATAACTACGAAATAACTAAACTAACGCTAAGTATGTTGGAATAAGTTCCTCTCTGGTTTTAACTTTAAAATTGCATATAGGCCAGGAGTATAAGGTACTAAGTCTAATAGCCTAACACGCCGTTTATAAGACCTTCCTTAGTTAGAAGATAACCCTTGTAATTAATTCCAACAACAAACAATCCTAAAAGTATAAAACTTAGCCCTAGGTATACTACCCAAGACAGAACTAACTGCCCCTTAGCTTTATACCATAGAACTAAAGTTATCCCCTAAAATCAACGAACTTATTACCGTAGTATATAACACCCCTGTTAACCTATTACTGTATTAACTAATTGCCGCAAAGATCGCTAGCACCCGTATACTACCTACTAACCTCCAAAGCTTAGGCTAGATTGATATAACAGCCTTAGAAGTAAAAGAAAACAGGCTCTATTATAAAGGCTGTCTATTTATCCCTAACTTAGAAGACCTGTAATAGTAACTAATCTAAATGGCCTACAACCTCCAATTAAGCGGCTACTTAGGCAAAGGAGGAACCTATAAGCTTCTTAGCCAATACTACTTCTGGCCTAAAATAATAGACTTAGTTGAACGCTTTATAAGCGCCTACCATAGCTGTAAACATGCTAAAGTATTTCACATAAAGTACTAAGGACTGCTATACCCTCTACTAGTACCTATACAACGATGGGCAGATATCGCTATAGATTTCGTTATTAACCTACCACCTTGCAAACAATATAGCCAAACCTATAAGAACATCCTTATAATAATATGCTGACTTATAAAAGAACGCCACTACGTCCCAACTAAATGCGTAGCCGTAAGCGATGTTGCCGACGCCTTCCTCCGCGAAGTCTACCAACTACATGGGTTACCCGACTCTATTACGTCTGACTAAGGCACGCAATTTAACTCTAACGTATAGAGGCGGATCTGCCAACGCCTTAGCATCTCCGTTAAGATATCTATATCCTTTTACCACGAAACTGTAGGATAACCAGAAAACGCTAACGCTAGTATAAAGGCGTACTTATAACAGGTAGTCGCCTATAGTCAGGATAACTGGGTAGACTACCTTCCGCTAGGTAAATTTGTAGCAAACAACTACGTTTTAGCTACTATAGGACTTACCCCATTCTTCGCGAATAAAGGATATTACCTATAATCCGGTATAGAGCCACCAGAGCCTATTAATAAGAAACTGCTATATAGAAAACACCTTAAGATGCTACTTGCCAATTAATATATAGACCATATAAAAGACCTACTCAACTACTGTAAAGGAGAGATGGCCTGGGCTTAAGCAAAATAAGCTTACTTCGCTAACTACTACAGAACACCACCACCTGAGATGCGTGTTGGCGACTGGGTATAGTTAAATACACGCAATATCTCCACACAGAGACCTATAAAGTCACTTAATCATAAGAACCTTGGCCCCTACCAGATTAAACAAGTCATTAATAGAGGAGCTACATATAAACTAGAGCTCCCGCCTACCTTAGCTACCCGTGGGATATGGCCCGTGTTTTACCTATGGCTACTACACCTTTATTAGCCTAACCCTCTACCAGGACAAACACAGCCTAAACCCCTACCAGTATTAATCCAAGATAAGAACGAAGACGAGAATTATAAGGAGTGGACCGTTAAACAAATTATTAACTCTAAATACTTTAGTAAAGGCAGAGGACGGCGGCTCTACTATAAAGCTACCTATATAGGATTTGACATAGATCAGCCGGAATAGCAACTATAGGAAGATTTTGAAAATATAAAAGATCTAATTAGCGATTTCTACTACGCAAACCCACAGAAACTAGGCCTAAGCAGAGATTTCATACCTAATCCCCTATAGGAGCCGTCACAGCTAAATCGTTGTATATTACCGTCATGTGACTACTCTGATGAGATGTTAAGGAACTTTAACCACTGGTCGAAGTTATCTAATTAGTCAGATTTTAGATGCTAAGGAGAAGCTAACCAATTAGGATTTTCTATCCCCAGAATAGAAAATCGCTATTGGCTTGCTTGCTACTAGCGCCTTAGTAATACCCTTGCACCTCACTAAGTCCCTAACAGCCTCCTTCCCCTCTATAGCCTAGTACCTTTGTATAGTAGCAACCCATAAGCTTTAAGTTAGAAGCACCTGTATGAGCCCATTATACCTATAACGATACTCCTTCTTCTAGATACCCCAAGCATTTCCCCCTATATGTATATAGCAACCACAGCGTCGCCGGAGCTCCGCCTTAATAGGAGGGGGGGTAGTGTCACGGAACCCGACCGCAGGGGCCTCTATAGGAGAACCCCGTGCTCTCGCGTACACCTCGCGTACAGCTTATGTCAGCTACGCGAGGGTATATCACCTCCTTACGCCCTTGACCCTTACGATCGATCGCGCAATGTCTTGTAGACTCCCCAAATACATACGCTTTGTAGCCATTGCCCGCGTTCCGTGACAGCCTATAGCTAGATATCTATAGTATAACTAGGGTTGTAAAAGTATAGCTAGGTATACCGCGGAGTAATATTAGTAGGAGGCTCTAGCGGGCCCTATAGATGGTAAAGCTTACTATATATTTAGAAGCAATTTGGGCCGCCCTAGGCTATACTATAGTTAGTAATAGTATAGTTCATGGACGTAAAAGCTAATACTATACTATATAAGCGGAGCCGCTCCCTAAACTGCCTAGTAGAAGTACTATGGGACTCTAAAAGGTTGCGTAGATATTTTGGCGGAGGCTAGAATAGAGGGAGGTATATATTACTATGTTTATAGTAGGCTTTAAACCGTGAATTGCTGGGCTGTAATATACTAATATATTTATTAATCTAATGTAGGGCCACGTAAAAGTTATAGGTAATATTTATAGGACTAAAATCTAGCTGCTCTATAATAGGGCGGACCGTAGTAGGTCGCGGCTGGATTGATATGGGCGGTTATAGCTGGATTAATACGGGCGGTATAAGGGGAGAAGTGGTAGTGGAAGTAGTAGCGGCTGTAGTTTAGTTTATAGGCTGTAGAAGGTCCGCTAAAGGTTATTAAAACTGTCTATTTCTTTTCTCCTATATAGAGTTAGAAAGGTAGTGGGTTAGAAGAGTAGATAAAAAATTAACCTTATAAGATTTATAGGTCTTATACGGAGCTCTAAGACAGTTTATTATAAAGTTAGTGGAAGAGTGATACTGCTTATAGGCAGTATAAAATAAACAATTGGAAGGTATTTAGGCGGTAGATAGGGAGTAGTATTTAAGCAGTAAGGATAGGATTTTGTAAAGCTTTTATAAAGTATTGTGTAGAGTTTTTATGGAGCTTCGTGTAGAGCTCTATATAGAGCTCTGTGTACCTCCTATAAAGTTTTCTCCGCAGAGCTCTAAAGCTTTATATTAGTATAGTAGTACTTAACCTTTAGATATTTTAATAAAAGTTATACCATTTTAAAGCGTTTTGTAAGCTCTATAAGTCTATATAAATAGAAATTTTATATATTTAGTATTGGGGGGTGCACCGCAAGTATAAGGAGTTTATCGCTCGGTCGCGAATTAATAGGGTAGTATGTGCTTAATTAGGTGACCCGAACATTTCTAGACTAATTATAACTCTTGCTTAAAATTAACTTAGTATATATAAGATAGTGGCGCCTAACTTAAAATATAAATATCTTTATTAACCTATGGCCAATTCTTACTATTTTAGTGCGAGTAGAGAGCTTTTAGCCAGCTTTATGTATAGCGCTTGACGGGTATTGAGAGCGCGGCGTCGCTGGCGATTGTAGATCGACCGTGGATATGGGGTAATATCTATATGCTACTAAGCGCACGGGCCTCCCGCCTAATAAATCCTTCCTTATATTCTCCCTAACGTAGCTAACCAGAAAGTAAGCTACCCTACGAAGCGAGCTACATAAGAATATTCCTACTATTTTTTATTTTATAGCAAATTACACCAAAATTAAAAAGCCTAGTATATTACACGATACCAAATCAGTCCTTGCCCTCTCGCGAAGCCGAGACTACTATATAAAATATTATATAAGATCTTTCTTCTGGTGTTAAGCCGTTAATTCGCAAGGCCTCTAGCGCCCACGGAGCATCTAGATCTACTGTTGGATATTGTCTTACTGGCCGTCTCTTACAACACGAAGCTTACCTAGGTTTATTGTATCCTTTATAAGAACAGTAAATTATTAAATGGATCCATAAATATTAATCCTGGGGCCTTCTGTTAAGGGTTAGTATGCTTTTAGAAATGGCTTATTTCCTCTTAGGAAATAGCCAAACCGTAGGTAAGCATTGGGGGCAGAGATTTGTTTAACGCCACGGTCTTAGTACTATATTAAGTTATTAGCTTAACTGCTAGAGAGCTTAGAATAACAATCCAGTAGTTATATATAATTGGTTTATGTTCTTCCGTGCCGTTTATAAGCAATACTAAGTTAAGCATTTAAAATTCATTAGCAACTTTAACGAGAAGGGGGTGATGCTAGGCCTTATAGTAGTGGCTAGGGTGATCGTATTGGGCAAGACGTATAGGGAGAGGTTAAAAAATCGAATAGTTATACAGCTAGGCTCTTATAAGTTAGTATCTATTATTAAGACGATTTCCACTGACGGCTCTCTACTGCCTGCCTTCTTAATTTGGAAGGCGCAAACCTACCTGGAAGGATAGTATTAAATTAGTAAGTAAAATAAGGGCCTTCGCGGATATATATACGCCACCTCCTCTAGTAGGTAGATAGACAACTCCTTAGGTCTATATTATATTAAACATTATAATAAATATATAAGACACCTTGTGGAAGATTCCGACGGTAAAATATAGCAATATCGTCTGCTTTTAATGGACAATTATTCGAGCCACCTTACCTAGCAATTTGTTAAGTATGCGCTTACGTACGTATAAGATCGTCCTGGTGGCCCTACTACCTTATTTAACTTATAAGCTTTAACCACTAGATATAGGTTGTTTTAGGCCACTTTCTTACTACTATAGGAAATAAGTAGATGACTTCTATTGATATAGTCACTCAGGCGTTAATAAGGAATATTTTTTAAAGCTCTACCCGAAGCCGCGCATATAGGTATTTACCTATAATACAATCTACAGCGCCTGGAAAGCTATAGGCCTTCTACCTTATAACTCTACTACTGTCTTAAAGACTCTTACCTATATAGAGCCTTCTGCAAGCCAGGATATAGAGTAATTAAATACACCTACTACTTTATATACTCTAAAGACGCCAAGAACTATAAGGGAAATTAAATCTCTATACAATTAAATTAACGAATTAATGACCGCGCGGCTTGACGGCCTGCTTAAGACTCTAACTTGACGACGTCTTAAAAAGCTATTTAAAGCCTTAATAGGCTTCGCAACCGACTCCTATATCTAAAGGAAAGAAAATAAGAAATATTAAAGCTTTTATATTAACAAGAAGTTAAGCAGGCGACGCCTTAGTAAGGGTAGAGTCCTTAGTTAGGAAGACGTTAATTAATTAAAATTTAAAGATCTATAGAAGCAGGAGGCCTCCGCACAAAAGTTGACTTAAAGGGAGTATGAGGAAGGAACGACTCTACCAGAGCTTGACGTCGCTATGTTAAGTAGAGCCGTTCTAAACCCTAGTGAATATAATTAGGATTAGGCCCACCTCTCTTATATATTTAGGTGTGATCCGCAGCCTACAAATAAGTGGATTAACGGGTCGTTAATCTGGAAAGGGACGTTGCAGGAATATGGTAGTCGCCTGTGTAATTGGTTGGCGCCAGGCTTGCGGAGGATAAATTATCCTATCCGGTCGGGCGGATAATAATCCTATCCGAGGATAGCCCGGATATCGGATAATATCCGGATAATATCTGGATATCCGTAAAATTTTAACTACAAAACTAAACCTTTACCCCCTATTGTACGACGCTATAAA
>Ga0307507_10010757_pt1 | contig 11723 bp, 11 predicted proteins | sample 7_EM_MG_FD_207223 | JGI IMG/M metagenome (GOLD analysis project Ga0307507, IMG submission 207223) | Populus trichocarpa ectomycorrhiza microbial communities from riparian zone in the Pacific Northwest, United States - 7_EM | ecosystem: Host-associated > Plants > Roots > Unclassified | place...
TCACGAATTGGATCTTCTTGAATTTTTTAAGTAGATTTCTTTTCTCCATTGCCAGCCGGTAGCTTTTTCCCACTGGGTTTTGACGCACCCGGCGTTCGGATTTACTTATTAACTTACTAACCTTTTTCTTTTCCTTTTTCCTCTTTTCTTTTTTTTAAAGCATGGGAGGGTGTAATCCTGGTCCAGGATTACTTACGCCTAGTGTCACTCGTATTTGGACTTGTTGCTCCACCTTCTCCCTATTTATATCCTTCTCGTACGCGCTATTGCGCTTGGACTCTTACCACCACCATACCATACCCATATCGCTTACCTCCACCCATATTTCCCTCTAGACCTTCAGAAATATATATTCGGTTAATTTCTGTTGGTCTGCATTGTGAGCAGTGTAATTCTATCCCTCAAGACAGACTTACAACAGATCGGCGTTCCGGGAGCGTTCATCTTACAATGCTCACATCCCGGCGTAGACCTACGAATCAAAAATATCTAGATCTGAAGATGATTGTTTATTTCACCCTTAATGGATAGTTTTCAAATCATGGCTACCTCAACAGCTAATTCCCAAGCTACGACCACCCCAACGACGATATATGCGCTTATCAGGAGGCCGTGCGGATGCCAGTGGATGGAGGTGACCATAGTACTGAGGGCGCCCATTCAGGCGAAGAGCGGCGTATGTAACGATGCCGTGGAAGTGCGTACTGGTAGCACATTGGAGCATATCAAGATGGAAAGGGAGACGACGGCAGGCTGCAGGAACGACAGGGGTGGGGGATGATTACGTGTGTGGAATGGTTGGTAAGCGACTTTTCGCTCTAAATGTGCATTTCAATGTTTCACGAGATCACATTCCAAATTTTGAGCTATGTAAAGCTTGCTTCGTCGGCTAGTTCTTCGGTCCCGACCACATAAGAAATCGGACTCCCTTCGACCACGGATCTAATGCCCTCCTCTGCGCGCGATACGTCACACACTCATTCAGGTGCCAGTGTGCTACAAGATCAACCCGAGTGCTTGTCGTCCTTACACGACTTGAATATCAACTACCGACTCCAACTTATGTTTTAACTTTCAGGGCACCGATTATTCTTCATCGCCTTCATGGTCGCCCACAGGGGGGTCACCGGTCACTAATGCATCGATGCTGATCTTGAATAAAATAGCAATTCCGACAACCCCCTTGTACGATTTTCTTTTCGAAAGACATTTTATGACTCCTCTAAAAACAGGTCTCCGGCAACGCCTGACAGCTTTGCCGATATTCCCGCTGCAGTAAAGGTAGATATTTAAGATGGTTGGTCAACCGGTCAAGGTTTGCGGTGTTGACTCGTCGCTGCCGCAATTCAAAAAACGCGGACTTCATGGGGTGGCGAGCACCCACTCTCCGGTCACGATCATCGGAACTCTGTACAAAAACTAAGAAAGATAAAATTTCCTGCATGTTATGTGCTAGGTCACGTTGAATCAACAAAAAACGAGATAATCTAAGAAAGAGTTCAGATGAGAAAGTAAGTCGCAGGGTGCAGGTAGTCACATTGAATAGCAACTAGAAAAATGGAACGGCGGATCAGCACAATCGAACAGTTCAAGCGAAAGACAGGATACTTACAAGCCAATTTTCCAGAAATTACTTATTAGAACCAGATTACATCCTCCTATCCACCACCGTCGCCACTAATGCTCCCCTCGAACGCAAGGGACACAAACACACTCTTCTAATCACCAAGGGTTTCAAAGTCCTCTTGTTCATAGGGAACCAATCATGTCCCAAGATATGCGGCCTCAACATCCGTCGTCCCCCGCCTTTGTATTCGACGTTCATGGAGGTCGATGAATGAGTGACGTTGGTGGGGTATACTTCTGTTCCTAAATCGGAGGAACACGTGGTTCAGTTTGACGGTGAGGGGAGAGTGGTGAGGGGGTATCATGGGAAGGGATGGGATGGTGTTGCGGATGCCACGGAGGGGCCTGGGAGGATTGTGAGAGGGTTGTCGGGGGAGGCTGTGAGGATGCTCGAGACGCCAGGTTCATATCCTTCGACACTTTTATTCTTGTGACAATTTCTCGTAATATCAACAGACCCCGACGCCGTTGAAAGGGACATGAAGCAATAGGCTACCGCTCCCTCGCCGTCATCCTCGTGCACTCCTACACCTACCCAGAGCACGAACACGCCATCGGCAACCTAGCCCGCTCCCTCGCGTTCACCCACGCATCAGAATCAGCACACTCCTCCCCATGATCAAGATGGTTCTGCGTGGCGTGTCACATAGCATCCAACTGGCCTCGTAATCTTCAGGAGAACGATACGACCTAGGAGCACTTTGCCTTCACAACTCTGCTTGTCGATGTCGACCTCGACGATGCTGATCATCCATGGCACTGGCTCTCAGCACGTAGTGGACGGCAAGAAGCACCAGCCCATTGTCGGTCCTCGATGGGAACACAACGACGGGCTTGCTGACGAGTGCCGTGTGGATGGTTAGGGACCCTGTACTATTTGAGTTTGATACCCTCTCATACCGCCACCTGTCGTCGTCGACGAGGTGATGACGACTTGTCGCGAACGACGGCGGCGAGCGGATGTCGTTTTTGATTGGTAGGGTCTCCCTCTTTCAAGTAATGGATTGATTGCGGTGCCGTAGCGGGATAGTGGTGGCAGTGGTATGCAGGTTGAATGTGGGCAGAGAGATGGGGATTGCCCAACGAGGACGGACGACTTGCGGTGTATGTTGGCGAGACGAGGGGAGCGTATGAGGTGGCTGGGAACCCCACTGACACTCCAAAGCCTGAATCCCACATGGTGCTGGTGCCTGCGCACAGAGCACCTTGTGAATCCTCTCCATCCGTGGACTGGGACAGCTGCATCGTCGGAGAGGGGTATTAGGCGCGTAGGGGATTGATGTACAATGGCATTTTGGTTGTCGTTTTTGCCAATGATGGGGTGCTGGTGAGTTCTCCGCTCGATACATGTCCGAGTAATACTTACAATGTGTAATAGGACAATATTGGCTGCCCAGCCACGATCAACCACGTGCGGAGATGATAGCTGTCAGGACTCTTGATTGGCTCTCATCGTCGTCATCTGGTTCCCACTCGTCGAGAGGAAAAACTCTTCCTGTCTTCTCTCGCCGTGGATCAGTTGAATCGTTTCTGGCCTCTGCAATTTTTGGTTCAGGTCGTCGTATCACCGATACACGTATTTATTAATTGTGTTCTGTCAGTTTCCACTGTTTCTTATCCAATTTCCAAAATAACAAGAGCCTTAGCCCAGAGACTCACTTTCTACGTGGGTCACGCTCTCGCCTAAAAGCCCTGAGGTGTTGGCTCGCCGGTTAACTGCATGGCCATCGCACTCGTTCATCATGATGATGGCATCCATTCTCTTTTCTTGCGTGTGGCGGCTGAACTTCATCGTATACGTAGACATGATCAGCAAAACAGTAATTGAAGAGATTAGGCTCATTCCATGTATGACTCCCATTGCTCTCCAGGTATCTTCCATTCCCTCTTTTGTTTTGTGGTGAATATTGCATCTATAGACCTCGTCTTGCTGTACAGGATCACATCCACGCACGACATACGTCATGCCGCACCCAAACTCAACTCACTCAACAGGTTGCAAACCGTGATTCCTCAACGGCTAACCCCCAAACCACGACCACCTCAATACCTGACAACTTTGCCGATATTCCCGCTGCGTATCCTAAAACCCAATGACCTACCTGGATGACGCCATCCCGGGCCCTCAAAGCTGCAGAACACCAGATCAGATAAATATATACAAGTCGAAAATGAGTAGTAGTAAAGGCAGATATTTAAGACGGTTGGTCAAGCTTCAAGCTTCAAGCTCCATGGTATTGACTCGTCGCTGCCGCAATTCAAAATAACGTGGGCTTCATGGGGTAGCAAGCCTCCACTTTGCAGATCTTGTAACTAGTTTAAGTTCAAAAGGAATTCCAATCAAAAAAACAAAACTAATTTTCCTGCACGTTATTGGGTCGCGTTGTATCAACAAAAAAAGACATGATCTTTGAAAGAGTTCAGGTCAGAAATAAAGTTGCAGGATGCATGTAGTCACCTTTATGAATAACTAGAAAAAATGGAACAGCAGATCAGCAAGATCAAGCAGTTCAAGTGATGATGGTAAAGCAGAAGACAGGATACTTACAAGCCACTTTTCTGGAAGAGTTTTTTGCAAGGTAGCAATACCATTCTATGGCAGATGGCTTCAGCAGAAGGAGTATCTCAGGAGAGATCAATAAATACCAGCAACAACATAACTGTGGCGACATCTCTCCTTCCTGGAAATACCATCCGTGTAGAAAATCTCCCCTGTTTTCATTGAGTGCCAAGTGGGATTCATGCTCCCCAAGTCTAGTAGGTGACCTTCTAGAACAACTTGGAACAGATATCATTGTCGCTCACCCCAATCGGACATTGCTTCAAGCTTCTCTGTGAAGTTTGAAGGCTATATTTCTGTCATTTCAATCCAGCCAAGGTGTTATTCAATGACTTACTACCTTCGACTGCACTTGAAGGGGTTCATTTATCTCATGCTTGTGTGTCTCTTTCGCCTTTTCCCATCCTTCTCTCACCTCAGCAAGCTCATGCGCGTTTTTTCGGTTTGCTTCTTCAAGCTCATGTGCGTGGGTTTGGTTTGCTTCTTCAAATTCTTTCTTGATCTGTGCCAATGCTTCCTTCAGCTCTCGAATCTGGATCTCATTTGGATCCTCGTTGCCAGATGAACCTAATTGAAATCTCCATTATAACAGAGTCCTGGCGTTTCATTAATTCTCACCATTTTTCGTTCCCAATTCATATGTAATTGCTACAGGCTGGTCTTCCTTAAATCCTGGGAATGTATCAGAGAGGAGGGTGAGCAGATCACTGTCATTCATGGCAGAGTCACAGCCCTCATCCTCAAATAGCTGAACATTATAGCCCGATACAGCTTCTTCATTGATAATGTGATTTTTCAAGGAAGACACAGTGTGAGGCGGGGGCAAAGAAAGAGTGTTGACATGGCCCAAAGAGGGATTGTCCTCGTCAAAAGATGTTTTTGAGACAGTCTCACCATAATCGTCATAAACACGGTAGTACACTGAAGATTTGTAAGGTTATTCTTGGGCGAAATGTGATAGAGCCTCACCGTAATGTTGTTCATAATCCCGTTCAAATAATTCTTGCGATTGCGTTGTGCTAGAGGCATGTGATCTCTTCTCTGCCGCATGTGTGTTGACAATTAGCGCCACAGGATCTACATCGGATGGGCCTGGTCCAGGTGTCCCTCGAAACAAGAGCCGGGTTGAATCATCCAAAGCCGTGTTATCTGAGAGTGATTGGTACATAGTGCACTTTATGAATTCTAAACCCTCAATCTTGCAAAGATATTTCGTCAGAGAGGCGGTGGTCTGAGGGGGTCTCACTGATGTTGACACGATCCGACTGATAAAGCAGTCGTTCGAGTAGATAGGGTGGTTTGATTTGAGTGGACCATCTTTGGTGTATAGTCGATAGTATACTGTGCGGGTGAGTTGATAATTATAATCTAATAAGGGAGAAAGAAAGGCAGACTGTGACGAGCTCCTGGTTTTACTTCAGGAATCCACAATGATCGTCAAGACACAACAGTGCATCAAACAAGTAGCGGTGGACACTCACTGGCTTGTTTCCACCCCTACCATCCTGCGAGAAACCTTTCCTAGAGGGTTTTCCGTCGCCACTGTCCATCGGTCTTATTTCATCAGTGGGCATTGGGGGTGCTGGTGGTGGCAAGATCAGAGAATTGTAGTTAAGCATAACGGAAAACAGATGGATTGCGATAAGAATCGGCGATCAGGGGCTTACAGAAATCGGTGTATCAGGCGTGCATGAAGCGTGGAAGGTGTGCAGGAGCATTGGACAGGAAGTGGCTTACATAACGACAAGCTTAGAGTCGGAGTTCTATTTGCGTCCCATCTTACATGACCATCCTACTATTTTAGAAGTGTAATCGCGCCGTCAAACACACAGCGAGCGAACACAAAGCAAGACAAACCAAGGTCTCACACCAAAGGCATCTGTCCTGTCTTGGTGATCCCAACCGGAGAGCATATCCTCAAAACAGGGCGAGTCTCTTCCAAACCATGGCCTCTCTACAATTACTCATCAGCACCAGATTACCTCCGCCTCTCCACCACCGTCTCCACCAACGCTCTCCCCAAACGTAAGGAACACAAACACGCCCTTCTAATCACCAAGGGATTCAAACCCCTCCTGCTTATAGGGAACCAATCCTCTCCCAAGATATTCTGCCTCAATATCCGTCGTCCCCCGCCTTTGTATTCGATTGCCACGGAGGCGGATCAACGAGCGACGTTGGATGGTATACTTCTGTTCCTAAAGCGGAGGGACACATGGTTCAGTTTGATGATGGGGGGAGTATTGTTCGTGGGTGTGGTGTTGCGGATGCGGAGGGGCTGGGGAGAATTTTTTGAGATGGTTGTCGGGGGGAGGCTGTGAGGATCCTCAAGATAGCAGGTTCGTATCCTTCAACACTTTTATTCTCGTGACAATCTCTCATAAGATTAACAGACCTCGAAGCCGTCAAACGAGACCTAAAGCAAAACTTAAAAGGCTACTGCTCCCTCGCTATCGTCCTCGTGCACTTCTACACCTTTCCAGGGCATGAATGCGTGATCGGCAACCTAGCCCACTCCCTACGTATCAGAATCGGCACATCTCCTTGTGATCAAGATGGTTCCGCGTGGTGTGCCCTCAACAGCAAGCGCGTACCTCATATAGCATCCAACAGCCACGTCGATGGCCTCTTAGGATGATATGACCTAGGAGCGCCTTGTCTCCGCAACTCTGCTCGTCGATGTCGACCTCAACGATGCTGATCATCCAAGGCAGTAGCTCCCAACGCGTAGTGCACAGCAAGAAGCACATCTTGCACAGTGATGGCCCCATTGTTGATCCTCGATGGGAACACAACGATGATTGTTGATGAGCGCCGTGCGGATGGTTAGAAACCCTACAATTGGGTCTTATGCCGCCACTGGTCATCGTTGATGAGGTGACGACTTGTCGCGAACGACGGCGGCGAGCGAATGTCGTATTTGATTGGCGAGGTCATCCCTCGTTTAAGTAATGGGTTGATCGAGCTGCTGTAGGGGGATAGTGGTGGCAGTGGTATGCAGGCATGTGGGTGGAGAGATGGGGGATTGCCCAACGAGGACGGATGACTTACGCTGTATGTTGGCGAGACGAGGAGAGCGTGCAACACCAAACCCCCAAGGCCTGAATTCATGCTCTTGGCTCAGCCGTATCGTTTTGGTGCATGCGCACAGACCCTCGCCAGCCATGGATTGGGACAGCTGCATCGTTGGAGGGGAGATGTAAGGCACGTAGGAGTTGTACGCTGGCATTTTCCTCATCATTGTTGCTGATGATGTCGGTCTGATTGGTAATGGTAAGTTCTCCAGCTTGATATGTGGCCGAGCGATGCTTACAATGCTCTGATTTGGTTCTAGGACCCGTCAGGACATTTGCGTTTGTGTTTGGATGGGTAAGGTACCAAGTGAGTAGGGCCACGAGAAGGTGGTGGATTGGTAGAGGAAGAGCGGGGGTGGGGATATCTCCATCCGCACTTGGAGGGTTACTGTATTATCTGGTGAGGCCCTGTCCGCGAACCTGTCAAAAGGATGGAAATAACAATTAATAGGACAGGTTGAGCACGAGCGGGTAGCTGCCAGGACTCTTGAATGGCTCTCCATCATCGTCATCTGGTTCCCACTCATCGAGAGAAACAACTGTTCCAGTCTTCTCTTACCATGGGTTAGTTAAATCGTTTCTGGCCTCTGCGATTTTGGGTTCCGGTTGGCACTGTTTCTTATCCAACTTTCAAAATAGCAAGACCCTTAGCCCAGAGACCCACTTTCTATGCAGGTCATGCTCTAGCCCAAGCTTGCAGCCCTGAAGTGGTGTCTCGCCGATTAACTACATGGCCATGACATTCGTTCATCATCAAGATGGCATCCATTCTCTCTTCTTGCGTGTGGCGGCTGAACTTGATTGTACACATGATCAGCAAAACAGTCATTGAAGAGATTAGGCTGATTCCATGTACAGCTCCCATTGTTCTCCATGTTTTATGGCGAACTTTACATCTATAGAACTTGTCTTGCCGTATACGATCACGTCCATGACCTACGTTCACGCTGCACCCAAACTCAACTTACTCAATCGGTTGCAAACCATGACTACGATATATGCGCCTATCAGGATACGGTGCGAATGGAGGGAGGGGACAATAGAGCTGCGGGCGACGATTCTCAGACAAGGGCGTGGGATGACTATGGCGCTGAAGTGCACACTGGTAAGTCAGTTTCCCGCTGTGTGTGTTCTGTGATGGACATTCCAGGTACTAAAATCTCAGCCCACAGCTGTGAATCCCTGTACGCTGAAATGTGAAATCTGCTCTTTCTAAGAAGTGATTAGCGATGACGATGACGATTGTGGTTATGAACGGTCATTGGAGCATATCAAGATGGCATGAGAGCCGACGGCAGGACTGCAGAAACGATTAGGAGGGGTGGGGACAACTAGGGGACATGTGGAATAGTTGGTAAGTGACTTTTCGCTCTAAATGTGCATTTGACATACCTTGGTGTCTGCCCATAGCCTCCAGATTTTCTACTTCCTCCCAATGTCCACAACGAACAAGATCCCATTCCAAAATTGGCCTAAAGTTTGCCTCGTCGATTAGTTCTTCGGCCCCATGTATCCTCGACCACATAAGAAATTGGACCCCCTTCATGGCCACGGATCTAATTCCCTCCTCTCCGCATGATACATCACATACCGGTTTATCAAAGAGCTGTCACCCTCACAAATCCCCCTAGGCATGCCATTACCACCCCTTTTTGCTTACACTCTCATGCGAACGAAGATTACCGGAGTGCTTGTCGTCCTTACGCAACTTGAATACCTACTGTATGTGTATAATTTTTCGTCGCCTTCATGGCCCCTCATTATCAATTTGTTGAACTAAATGATCTTGATCTTGAATGGAAGAGCACCTTCCACAACCTCCTTGTGCAAATTTATTTACCAGAGACGCTTTATAAATCCTCTGAAAACAACTGCTCGACAATACACCAGTTCATCTCCAGCAACGCCTGACAGCCTTGACGACATTCCCACTGCGTGTCTGAAACCCAATGACCTACCTGGATAATGCCATCCCGGGCCCTCAAAACCAGATTAGATAGATATATTCCAAGTCAAAAATGAGCACTGGTAAAGGCAAATATTTAAGATGGTTGGCCAAGATTCACGGTATCGACTCTTCTCTTCCGCTATTCGAAGTAACGTGGGCTTCATGAAGTGGCAAGCATCTACTTTCTGCATCTCATAACTGGTTCAACCTCCAAAGAAATTCCTGAATAACTGCTTCATGGTCGTTGAAAAAAAAAACTAAATTCTCTGCACATTAATGGGTCGCGTTCAATCAACAAAAAAACGACATAATCTGCGGAAGAGCTCCGGTCAGAAATAAAGTTGCGAGATGCATGTAGTCACCTATGCCAACCACTAGAAACAATGGAACAGCCGAAAAGTATGATCGAACAGTTCAAGCGATGATGGTGAAGCAGAAGACAGGATACTTACAAGCCAATTTTCCAAAAGAGTTCGCTGCCAGGTAGCAGGCATATTCTAGTGGACGACTTCAGCAAAAGTAATAACTCAAGAGAGATCAATAAATACCACAGTCATAGGTGCCGCTCCACCAATGTTTCCCCATGGGAATACCATCTGTTACGAAAATCTCCCCCATTTTCATGGAGTGCCATCTGGTATCTGGGCGCCAATCTAGTAGGTGACGTTTTAGAACAACAAGGAACAGATATCATATTCACACACCCGAATCGTTCTTTGCTTTGAGTTTCTTTGTGAAGGTCGAAGGCTATATTTCTGTCATTTCAATCCAGGTAAGGTGCCATTCAATGACTTACCAGACGTTGAGTGAGCAAGGATAGGGCTTCATTTATCTTGCAGTCATGTGTTCGCTTTGCTTCTTCAAATTCTTTCTTAATCTGTGCCAATGCTTCCCTCAGTTCTTGTGTCTGGATCTTGTTCGGATCCTCGTTGTCGACTGAATCTAGTTAAAATCTCCATTATGACTGAATTCTGGTGTTCGATTAATCCTCACCATTTTTCGCTCCCAATTCATATGTAATCGCTATAGGCTGGTCTTCTATAAATCCTGGGCAAGTATCAGAGAGGAGGTTGAGTGCATCACTGTCATCGATAGCAGACTCGCTGCCCTCATCCTCAAATAGCTGAACATTGTGGCCTGATATGCCTTCGGACCTGATGATAAAATTCTTCAAGCAAGATACGGTGTGAGGCGGGGGCACAGAAAGAGTGCTGACATGGCCTAAAGAGGGATCGCTCTCGTCGAAGGACATTTTTGAGACAGCCCCACCATCATTGTCGTAAACGCGGTAGTACACTGAAAATTTATCAATGTAATTCTCAACAAAACGTGATAAACCTTCACCGTGGCGCTGTTCATAATCCCGTTCCAATAATTTTTGCGATTCAACTGAACTCGAGGCCTGTGATCTCTTCTCTGCAGCGCATGTGTCGACAATTAGCACCACTGGATTTACATCGGATGGGCCTAGTCCAGATGTCCCTCGAAACAAGAGGCGGGTTGAATCGTCCAGAACTGTGTTATCCGAAAGTGATTGGTATAAAGCGCCTTTTCGGTGTTCCAAATCCTCAATCTTGCAAAGATACCTTGTCAGAGAGGTGGTGGTCTGAGGGGGTCTTACTAATTTTGATGCAATCCGACTGATAAAGTGGTCGTTTGAGTGGATAGGGTGGTTCGACTCGAGGGGCCCGTCTTTGGTGTATAAGCGATAGTATACTGGGCGGGTGAGTGGATGTAAATGCCAATTATAATCTAATAAAGGAGAAAGAAAGGTGGACTGTAAAGAGCTCCCAGTTTTACTTCAGGATTCTACAATGATCGTCAAGATGCAATAAATGAGTAGCGGTGGACACTTGCTGGCTTGGTTCCACCCCTACCATCCTCAGAGAAAACTTTCCCAGAGGGTTTTCCGTCGCCGCTGTCCATCGGTCTTGTTTCATCAGTGGGCATCGGGGGCACTGGTGGTGGGTAAGATCAGAGAATTGCAGTTCGGCACAACAGAATACAGATGGACTGCGATAAGAACTGGCAATTAGACACTTACAGAAATCGGCATGTCAGGTGTACATGAAGCCGGTGTGTGTGCACTTGCAATGTTGCATCAACAAATGTCTTACATAACGGGCCATTAGAAAAAGCTGTGCTGATAAATGCTCTCATGAGTGCATAGTATCCTTATATCGTCGTTGAGGTGGTCGTGGGTTGGTAGTTAGCTATTGAGATAGTCATGGTTTGCAACCAAGTGAGTGAGTTGAGTTTGGGTGCAGCGTGAATGTAGGTCGTGGACGTGATCATATACGGCAAGACAAGTTCTATACTTAGATGTAAAGTTCGCCACAAAACATTGAGAACAATGGGAGTCGTACATGGAATCAGCCTTCAATTACTGTCACTGGGGAGAACTGGCTGTTTGGCCAATGGGCACATGAGTAGGCATATGTTGATTGGAGGCATTAATGCTCTCCCATATTCTTCCCATATGCCTACCATGTACATTTAAAATTTAATTCAAGTA
>Ga0307507_10010758_pt1 | contig 11722 bp, 7 predicted proteins | sample 7_EM_MG_FD_207223 | JGI IMG/M metagenome (GOLD analysis project Ga0307507, IMG submission 207223) | Populus trichocarpa ectomycorrhiza microbial communities from riparian zone in the Pacific Northwest, United States - 7_EM | ecosystem: Host-associated > Plants > Roots > Unclassified | place...
GATTGTCCGAAACCAGATTGCCCAAAACATGATTGTTTTATCAAGGCGGGGGAAGACCCATCACTCGACAAGGCTCCAAAAGCAGATATAGGTTCGGCTGGTTTCTCTGTGTTTGGATTGTTTGTCGATTGAAGTTTGCTAAATGCGCCAAATCCAACAGCTGGCTTCACAGGTCCTCCAAATCCAGAAGCAGGTTGCGCACCAGACTGAGACGCCGGGTGCGTTGAAAATGACCCAAAAATACCCCCACCTGGCTTTGCATTCGACACGGATTCAGTGGATCCCAAGGAAAGTCCACCAAATGAAGGGGTTGAGTCTGACATCGATGCTTCTCGTGTTATACTACTACTCCTGGACGGAAAGCCAGAAGCCCCAGCAATCGAAGGAACATTGTTCCCCGAGCTGCCCTGTTCAAATGAACTTGTACCACTTGGACCGAATGCTGATGGATCACTTCCATACCCCCCAAAGCTAGAAGAAAGGTTTGGGTTGGACGACCCACCGAAACCAGAACCTGTTATCTCCTTGGTGTTAAATCCTGAAAATGCACCAAAGGAAGTCTGGCCAAAGGCAGGGGAGGCTTGCGACGGTGATTGACCGAAGGCAGAGGTTGGTTGTCCGAATGCAGGGGGTTGCATGAAAGTCGACGGAGATTTCTGTTCGAACACGGCTGACGGCCCAAGTGTACTAGTTGTTGTCTGACCAAAGACAGAAGCAACAGGTTTCATAGAATGGCTCTCTTCTGTGGACATCGAAGCGTCTATTTGACCGAAGTCCGACGTTTGACTTTGTGACCTCTGGTCAACGAGAACACCAGCAGATAAACTTGACGGCGTGACCATCAATGGGTAGGGCTTTGAGCTATCCATATACCATCCTTGCAGTGTCCCATCGTTAAGGTACGCGTACATGATAGGGGAGCCAGTGCTGGAATCTGTAAGATCGGCATTGAGGGCAAGCAACATAGTGTCCTCCATTGACTTATCCAACGGCAAACTTATAGGGTTATCTTGCGATTGCTGATACCATTGGCTTCCACCGTGGGCTACGACCTCCAGGTCCACTGACGACCTGTCACATACTATTAAGAGTGATTTTGTATCGTCCACATTCGTTGGATCTCCATCCCATCTTGGCAAAAATAGCGTATAGGCACTTTGTATGGGTCGGTCTGAGATGGGAAAAGGATGCGTGAGGGCGTAATACACCGCAGAGGAAGACTTGGTGTCCAGGGCAATGATGTGGTGTGATGGGCCTGTTGGTGAGGAATAGCTTGTTCGGAAAGTGTGCCCAGGCCCTAGCCAATCGAGTGATACAAGGTTCGCGTCCGCCGTAGGCGGGATGTGTTTATGAGGGCTAGATTTGTTGGCCAAAGAGTATGTCAAAATATCGCCGGTCTGCAAGCCGATTGCAAGGTGTTTGCCCTTGGGAGACCAAGAAACTGACGGTCACCGTTAGACACAAAAAAAGAGGAAAAGAGGGGCAGCATACGAACTAGCGATGGGATTCGGGCTCAAACCATCCGCAACCCAGCCACCTTGTGACTGTAACCCCAAATTCAGCAGCTGCACCATGCCATCCCCAAGAACGGCAATGATATCAACCAGATTGGACTCTGTTCCTGGATTTGGCAGGATTTGGCGAAGAGGACCAGACTGGAGTTGGGAAATGACTAGAGGAGCAACAATCCCAGAGCCTGGACAAAGTAACGCGTTTGCATCGTATACTAACACTGAGCCCGTCTCGAGTCCGACCACCAGATGCGTGTCACGGCAAGCAAACGTAACAATATTTGGCCTACCCTGCAATATAGGTAGTGTTCGCTTTGGATGCAACAGATTTTCGCTGCCTTCTTTCGCTGTCCTGCAGGCCGAGCGTAACTCATCAAGAGTTGAAAAGATAAGCTCTAAGTGTTGATAATTGAATGTCAGAGTAATTAAAGCAATACAAGACACAAACCAAATGAAGAGTTGTTGGATTTTACCGCAACAAACCATCCTTTGGCATTTGTAATGGCGAGCAGGCTGTAGTGGGTCGAAGGCTCGGGGTTAATGGCTCGGGATAGTGAAAGTCGAGTGTGTTTGTTCAACAAGCGAAATGATGGATACTGTCATGACGAAGATTAGGGAAGAAAAGAAGAGTAGAGCAAACAGACATTGAAACCGTCTGACAGACACTCCTTGGGTGTTGGTTCAAATTGTATTTGAGACTGGTTGGGACGGGCTAAAGGCGTCAACGCATTCATGTTGAAGTGAGTTGGGTCGCGTTTAGAAATTGTGAACGGAGCCGCAACTCGGCGCGTCGGAGTCGTTGTGCAAGAGTCACCGAATTCGAAAGGTTTGTTGCCCCACAGCACGTGATGTATTTATTGACCCTGATGTTGCCGGAACGTATGTAGAGTTTTTAATTTCTCAAAAACAACTATTTCAGAATGATGGTCAAGATATTCTGAACAAGCTTTCTGCAGCATTTGAAACTCCCAACAGCGACAATTAAGCGCCATCTCCGATCTCGTCGCGAGCTAGAGCACTTTGGGGATTCAACGAAGCTGGACAGGTGAGGTTGTTCACATTCCGGTTGATCTGAGTAGTCATGGACGACATTCAGGACCCAAACGATCTTTCCTTCCGGGCTGGTGATATCATCGACCTCATTGAAGACAAAATCCGGACTGGTGGACAGGTCGGTGCAATTGGAAGGAGGGAGCATTTCCTTCCTCATATGTGGAGAAATTGGCGAGGGTGACCACTCCCCCTCGCACAAACCCCTTTCTCTACCAAGAGAAATTTCCAGTGACATCTTTGGCCCAGCTTCGCTGCCACCATACCCATCACCAAGCCAGTACCAAGGAACGCCAAATCAGTATCAGGCGCCACCAAATGCCAGGTTAGGATCAAGGTAATCCATATCCCCAGCATGGGGCTCCCCCTCTGCCTTCCAGGCCAAGCACCGTTATTGTGGAACAACAGCAAGCTCCGAAGAAACATAAGTTTGGTGGAAGTTTACGAAACACGGTCCGTCCATGTTTTGTATATTATTCCCCCTTGCTTAGCATATGGATAGCTGGCACATTCCGCCATACGTGGTGTAGGATTCGGAGCAAGTGTGTTCCATTCAAAGATCGATAATCTGTTTGAAAAGACTCTTGACAATTGTCCTACAGGGTCTGCAATTAGCGGAGGTATAATTGATGATATCCAGACCCAGATTTGATTGACAATAGAAGTGTTCGTACGTCTGTCGTCATGTCGCAAATTCTTTTTTTCTCACCTCCCCTTTGCAAAACTCTTACCATAAGTTTCAGCCGCAGAAGCCGTCTCGGATACTTGGAAGAAAAACAGCTTGGACCCACTCACTGGAGTCCATTGTCAACCCAAGTTTCTCTGGACAAACCGAGACCCTGTCCCAAAGACTGGCCTTATGATGACGAGTTCTATGTAAGTTCTTGGTCTAAGTCAAGTGCAGTCATCATAACAAAACTAGTGATTCTGTCGTACAAATGTTCGCCAGCACATCGTACCGAATGCATCGCTTCAGAACATCAGCCTCACCCACCAAAGGCCTAACTACAGATAAGTACGATCTCTATAGATAAAATTGCCGAAATTGCGTACACCAGGTCAACGCCATACGAACGGTATCCCGGTCAATTGACGAATATCGCGGATGTCACCGAAGCCTTGAATCGGGATTGAGTACAACAAGTACAAATATGGCGTCTATTTAATACAGCCCAGTGGCATCCTCCATCGATTGTGTACTCTCTCAATTTTATGTGCCTTATCACTTAACAACGACGAGAAAAACTGCGTCTTACTCCCACATCACTCATATCCCAGCCGTTAAGACGGTTACTATCTCGCTCCAACTCTTTGACTCTGAGCTCTGTCTGTATCCGTTCTCTGCAAAATGTCACTCCATCCTGGTTCTGTGTTCTGCGACAGATCTTCTCGCAAACGAGCCAGACAGATTTCTGAAACGCCTCTCGAGGATCCCACTCCTTGGGAGTATCATCCTACATACGGCGTCGTTCATCTCGCGGGTTGTAGTGTCTGCGATGCGTACACCACCCACCTAGTCGAGGCTGAACGACAATCATCCTTCCAACTCGCCTTGAAAGATCGTGATCGCAAGCACGATCTTTATTTTTTTGATGGCGTAGGCGAAGGCCGTCGTCGCCAGCGCGATGACGATGAGTACCTCTATGAAGAGCGGGAGCGCTATATAGATGAACGCAATGAGGCTTTGGAAGAGATGTCGCGGTATAAGACCGCGTGTCACTCTATCCGTGTAGAACTTCGCTTGTTGACAAACCAGCTTAATTCGACTCAAGATGAATGTGCTGCCCTTCGCCGTTCCTTGGAAATTACAACTAAAAATCAAAAGGTGGATCAAACTCATCAATCCTCGACGATGGAAGGAATGGAATTGGACACTATCCCCTCGTGCCCACAGGATTCCTCACCTCAACCCAATTCCACACCTACTCCGACTTTGATCTCGCCACCCAAGGAAGAAGCGCCATCAAATCCTAACCTCGATGAACCTATTCAGGCCCGCCCTCAGAGCTCGTCCGCTTCTCGAGGTCGCTCCACGTATGTCGCAGTGGCTTCCTCCCAACATTCCGTTACACCGACGGCGATAACAACTTCGAAGCGACCAAAGGTTTCTCTCTTCGATCATCGCGTTGCTAATTTGCCTGCAAGGCCAAATGCTCCTCTTTCACATATTGATTCCAGGCTTACGACAGCAGAAATAGCGAACGGTCATCAAGCTGCTCGCAACCCAAGGACCATTGGCCAACTACAGTCGCTGATGATCGCTGCTCACAAACCAGGCAATGATGGGGCACTTGCAAAAATCAAAGCGTTGTGTGCCGAGGCTCACTCAACACCCCGAGAGTATAAGACAGAACTTCAGAAATATCTCTTGTCAAACTGGCGGAATCCAAACCTATTCACAGAATCTGCTCGCACCGTACCTCTTGTTCCAGCTAAAACGAACCCACGGATGGACGATCCTGTTGAAACGTGGTTTACATATCTTAGTACCCACCACGGATCCTGGCCGCGCGGTGTTCGTAGAGACTCTCGCAACCGTCCCTTCATGTCTGACCTCAAGGCTAGCCGCACCATCGCTCGGCTTCGACCAGATGTTGATACCGCCGCAACTGTCGCTTCTCGATCAGAATTTTTGACATGCGTCACCGAGTTATTCTCCACGCCTGGGGTTTATAAAAAATATATCGAACAAAACGGTATAACAATTGCTCCAGCTGCATCCTATCGCCCATATCCTGGCTTCGTACCCATAACACTTGATGCTATTATTCGCCACTTTGCTGATTGTGGAGTCACGGTGGAAGCAGCTGCTGAAGAGTTTGAGCCTTGGTCGCGGAGTTATCTAGCTGCTACTCCTACTCCTTTGAATGGCTCCCGAGCTAACGAAAGTGGTATCTCCACTAGTTATGTTAACGATCGATGAGGGATCTCGTCACTAAATTCTCGGTGGGCACTTTTCTCCCCACAGCTGGATTGCCGAACGATACTGGATTATCTCTCTTCTTATCAATTTGTACAATCTGTCGACTCGTCATGTAGAAGCTTGTGTTACGTAATTAAATATGTGTTCCGATTTCACACCGTGATCTTCACATTCTAATCTAATCACCATTTCCTCAACGAACTATAGCTCACTGACTAACATGGCATCGCTCTTTAAACATCTCCGGGTTCATCAGATATTCGGGGCGAACACCGACGTTGGGAAGACAATCTTGACAACCGCTCTCGTTCTTGCATCCGCGTCGAGAAAAACTGCTGTCCATTATCTCAAACCTATTAGCACAGGACCGCTAGAGGAAGCCGATGACCAGTGAATGTCTTGAATAATGCGTTGCTAAACCATCACTAACAAGCCCTGTAGCCACGTCAAACGCTATGGCCGGCATGAAGGAAGTCTCATTTCTGCTGAATGTTTGTTTCGCTACAAAGAGCCAGTTAGCCCTCATCTTGCCGCGAAATTATCTTCTGGGGATGAGCTAAACCTTGTGGGTATCTTGGTTGAACAATTTATTTAAACATTTTTCTGACAATCGTTCCAGCCCTCTGACAAGACATTCATCAATGCCATTGCGAATCGTATTCGAAGATGTGCGACAAACACCTGGGAGCCCGCACACATGTACGTAGAGACTGCAGGAGGTGAGAGTTACTTCGTTGTGAGTTATTCACACCTTTGGTTGTGAAGTTGGTTGACATCCATTTTATTTAGGCATCCACAGTCCCACCCTCTCGGGCACAACCCAAGTAGATTGCTACCGGCCCCTTTTTTTGCCAACTATCCTTGTTGGAGATTCCAAACTTGGCGGGATATCTACGACCATTGCATCATATGAGGCGCTTCTTTTGCGCGGATATATTATTGATGCCATCATACTCTTCCGAGACCACTACTATCGAAACTGGGAATATCTGAATTCGTATTTTCTAGAGCGCGGTGTGGAACTTTTCGTGGTCGACCCCCCACCACCCATCCTGCCTGACCCATCAAAAAACTTCACAATCACTGAAAGCTACTATCAATCAATTATCTCTTCAGAAAAAGGGGATGGAATGTCTGCTATTATGAATCATCTTGATTCTAGGCACAAAAATCGCCTTAACGAATTGGAATCCATGCCTAGACGTACCCTCGACACCATTTGGTGGCCCTTCGTTCAACATGGTTCTATTCAAAAGGAGGAAAATGTGACTGTAATAGACAGCGCTCACTCCGATTTTTTCAGTGTAATGAGACAAAATGCTTTGCACGACAAATCAGTGAACGAAAGCGTTTTAGCTCCAGAGTTTGATGGATCTGCATCTTGGTGGACGCAAACCTTTGGTCACGCCCACCCAGCCCTAACATTGGCAGCTGCAAAGGCTAGTGGTCGCTACGGTCATGTCATGTTTCCAGAACATATACACCTCCCCGCATTGAAATTAGCTGAGCGCCTCGTTCACGACGGTCCCGGAAAGGGCTGGGCTTCGCGTGCTTTTTTTTCGGATAACGGCTCAACCGGAATGGAGGTGGCTCTGAAGATGGCCATAAGAGCTTTCTCCCTCCGACATAAGTACGAATTGGAGGGCAGAAACAAAAAGGAACTAGGCGTTTTGGGATTGAAGGGAAGTTATCACGGTGACACGATTGGAGCTATGGACGCCTGCGAGGAAGGCGTTTACACATGTGAATGGCACAACGCGAGAGGTTACTGGCTCGAGCCTCCAACGGTCGGAATAAGGGATGGAGATGTTATCATTTCTATCCCGTCTGCATTTTCTGCATCCATGCACGGACACGATATGAAAGCAGAATCCCTCTCTTGGGTTTATGACATCGAGGCTCGCTTGTGCTCCCCCCTTGCTCTGATGTATGGATCATTTATCCAACAAACCATGGGAAAACTTGAGCAAGGTGGCCCAAAGTTGGCTGCCCTTGTTCTTGAGCCTCTTGTTATGGGAGCTGGAGGAATGATCTTTGTCGACCCTCTTTTCCAACGAGTCCTGATTGATGTGGTACGAGGAAGGCGGTCAGGGCCTTCGTCCGAGTGGTCAGGATTGCCTGTTATCTTCGATGAAGTGTTTGTTGGGCTCCAGCGTATCGGAATGGAAAGTACTAGTGCTCTGCTGGGTGTTCATCCTGATATCTCCGTGAACGCAAAGATTTTGACAGGCGGTCTCGTCCCCTTAGCAGTGACTTTGGCTTCACACTCCATTTTCCAAGCGTTCTTTAGTGGTAACAAGGCGGATGCTTTGTTGCACGGGCACTCCTATACTGCCCACCCAATTGGATGCGAGGTGGCAAACGAAACGCTCTCACTGATCGATAAAGTCACAGTCAGTAACAACTGGAAAGCTGCTCAAGCGAAATGGGATAAGCCTGATGGAAGTCTGGGAAAGGTTTGGAGTTTGTGGGATCCCGTTTTTGTCACGGAGCTCTCCAAACTTGAGAGGATTGATGAAGTTATGACGATGGGATGTGTGTTATCCATTCATTTGAAGGACGCATCTGCTGGTGAGATTCGTTTTGTTCCGTACGCTTGAACGATTTCTCAAGTGTAACAGGCTATTCCTCCAATTCTGCCCGGGCGTTGTTGGAACCACTCAAACGTTTCATGGAAATAGGTCCAGAACTCTCATCTGCCCCTGGAGGTGCACCATTCGGGATTCATTTCCGGACACTAGGAAATGTAGCCTACTTTATGACGAGTCTCAATACATCGCCTTCGGTTATTAGTTCTGTAGAGGACAGGATCTGGCAGGCCATGACAGAATAAATTGAAACATATACTGCGTATTCTAGCTTCGCCAGTACTGAGCCAAGTCATGTATCCTATCGAGAACCACAGTAAGGTAAGATGTCTCATTCAGTAGGTCCTCAAAGTGCTTGATGGCGTCTTCTTCCGTTAGATCTAACCGGAACTTCTCTTGAATTTGTTCGTGAACATCTCGATGTTTGATGTCTGGGATATTCGCATCCACCATTAAAGATACCAAGTTCAAGATAAGATTGGCGCTTTTCCGAAGAATAGTGAAGGCGGTGAAGCAAAAGTTCTTAAAGCGCAGATAATGAGGGGACTGAGGTCCCCCCATACAGTCGACCATCTCCTTGCAAACCTTTACAGGTGGTGGGAATGGTTTGGGATCTCGCCCAAGAATATATCCAAAATCGACTACAAACCTCGTCAGCCAGAACTCGAGCATGATGTGAGGTCATACCATGAAAGAAATGACCTTGTGGAATGTCAGACAGAGGTTTGAATCCGAAGGAAAAGCCACGTACCATCGGGAGCAACTAACAGATTATCAAGATGACGGTCCCCGACTCCAAGTAGGTACGTCACAACGCAATATCCCGCTGCGCCAACATCAGTCTGTATTTCACGCAAAACCTGCTGGCGAAACCCACCACAGCTGCGTACAAAGGTATCAATCACGCTTGGTTCGACGCCCCAGGTGCCTACACTCCCTTCATCAGGATTACTTACCCTAAGGTAATTCAACAGATTTCCATGCTCGCTACAAATAGCTGCAATAGTTTTGCTCGGGATAAATTGGGCCATGCCTTGCAATGGGCCTGTCGCGAGAACGTTGTAAGGGCTTAACTTTAGGTCTAGATTTTCCTTTCTCAACAATTGATCCATCAGAGTGAAGAGTTGGATGACAAGTTGATCCTGGCGCATGTCATCTCCATCTTTGAATATGATTGGATATTCTGAGCCGTCTGAGCATTGAAAATACAAAAGGAGGGGGTAGAGGTTAGACTTGAAAACCGAGGATTTTTCGGCAATTATTCCAGTGACTTCTATTGTCGCGTTGAGGGGAAGTGGCAGCGGGGGCATCGAAGCAAGATTGTTCTTCGAGTCTGAGATAATTGACCGGAGCTTTTCAATTTTCTTTGGTCGTGGGTCTTTCGATGTGCGGAGATCTCGAGCGCGTTTTGCAAGTGTATCGACCATTAACCCCTGACGGCGCATGAGCTCACGCCTCTCGGAGCCATTGTCTGACTGACATAATAGTGTAAAACGGATGGCAGAGGTTACTCGTATACATACCTCTAAGATCTTGTTCATGAACCTGTAAACGACGCGGCCATACATCTTTGCCATCACCCTGTCTTCGAGTGCTACTTCAACCATGAGATACCAGTAAAGTCTGTTGCCCAAAACTGGGTTTTTCACCCCGCGTCCGATGAGAAAGTCGGTCAACCCACTGTCGTCGTAGGAGATAGCACTGGTCGTCGATCTTGATGACCGCTGATCGCTAGCCGTGCTCTCAAACTTAAGGGATTGAACAAGTTGCAGGAGGTAGAGCAGTAGCTCCTGTGATCGAGTTGCAATTCAATTGCTAGATCCAAAGCCAATATGTGAACATACGTCATCGTCCGCTCTGCTGAGTTGTTTGACTGCAAAAGCTCTGACTCTCGAATCGAGCGTGCCTGGTCCTAGTAATTCCAGTGCGTCGTCCGTATCGATTTCTGTCCATTGAGGCAGCAGTTCCTCCACAGCTTGCTTCACTTCCGATGAGTCGCGCCACGTAACCGACTTCAAAAACTTGGTAAGACCTCGCTTGTCCCTGGCTAGGTAGAAACGAAATTTCCAGATGAGGTCCTTTTCTTCCGATGTTAATTGCTGACTAGGAGAGTAGTTGAGGATTTGCTGTTGAGATTTTCAGAATGAGAATGAGATGGGTTTGCCTCAGCTTACTCCCAGATCATCCCTAATTTTGGCATTGGGTTTCAATTCCCTATCGTAGGGGCTGCTTCGGTGACTTCGCACTAAACGACGATGTTTGTCCTCAACTGGATTTTCATGCATAACATCCGGATCGACGATACTCCATAGATTCGCATCATTATCAAAGGAAGATGATATTGAAGGTGTAGCGGGAGGTTGAACGACCGCCGAAATGATTGTAACTGTTGACGGAGGAGGGGCAACTTCCTGAATGGAGGGGTTATTAAGATGATGCTTAAGTTGGAAGGTGCTTTACCGGTTCACTAAATATGACAGGAAAATCAAATCGTGGCAAGTCGACGTAGAGGAAGAGATCGTCTGATTTCTCCGTTTCTGCCTAGGCATGTCAATGAATTTACAATCAACCACCTGTTAGTCTTACTGCATGAATCTCCTCCATCTTTCTGAATGCCATTTTGTCAAGCCAGTCGGACTTTGGAAGGTCGCCACGCTCATACTTCTTGACAAGCTACGCCCGAGGCAAGTGAGCTTCTGAAGTCATTTAGCAACTAGGATGTCACCTTCTCCAAACGGCCCATCTCATCTGGTGTGGCCATCTTGCTGGGTGTTGTTGACTCGACCGACCCGTCCGCCTCCAATCCAGGCCAAAGGAGCAGACGGTGCTTTCCACGTCGGAGCGTCCTTGTAGTGTGTTAGAACTACAAATGTTACAAACATTATGCAGGAGGCTTACCACTTCTTTCCAAACAAACGAAATGTTGACCCTCCTACCGGTACGGCCGTTCTCGGTCCCCCTATGTCCCAAACAGTGAAGGTGATCTGCGAGCTTAGTGGTAAATCACAGTAACGGATTGGTAGCGTGATCCATTCATTCCATCTACAACCATCTGGTTAATACCCCAAAAGGAAGGATAAAAAACGCACGTATATGCATTCTTGAATGATTTAAAGGATGTCCGGAAGGGAATGGTCAGTGGCTTGTTATCAGCGACAAGCTGGCAAGTAACGTAAAGATCTGAAAGTGCTCTTCAGCCTGTCGTTATTACACTCTTCTAGAACAAATTGAAAAGACATACGGTGATTGAATACCGTGAAAGCGAAGCTCGGGGTGTTGTAGCAACTCCGTGACAGACTTTGGCTGTCGAACGCCTTCAAGCTGAGAACTGTCACTTATTGAATAAGAAAATTTGCCATGCGAAGAGATACGAACGCACATTCTGAACGTTACAGGGTGCTTGATGTCTGACAGCTTTGCAAAGGTGAAATCATCGCGATTGTCTTTATCCATGTCCCGGTAAGAGTTGCAGATGGCCGTACTTAGTTGACTCTATGCTTAGTCAAAGACGTTTGAAAGCAATAAGGCCATACACAGATCTAGAAGTCTAGAACGTCCCCTTTTTTTGTTCCAGTACATCGAGTCATGAAGCTTTCCAGTGAGTCTTTCCCATCGACGCCAATCCTTCTTGCTCACTGACATCTGACGAG
>Ga0307507_10010760_pt1 | contig 11721 bp, 13 predicted proteins | sample 7_EM_MG_FD_207223 | JGI IMG/M metagenome (GOLD analysis project Ga0307507, IMG submission 207223) | Populus trichocarpa ectomycorrhiza microbial communities from riparian zone in the Pacific Northwest, United States - 7_EM | ecosystem: Host-associated > Plants > Roots > Unclassified | place...
ATTCACATTGGGCTCACACACACTCTGACATTTGATGCACATTTCACATTGGGCACACTGACATTTGGCACACATTCAAATTGGGCACACTCTGACATTTCGTGCACATTCACATTGGGTATACTCTCACATTTCATGCAGAGCCCACTCACACACTAGACACAGACTATTTCTGACCCTATCAATGGCAGAAGATAAATGGGTGCAGTGTATGGGTGCCATAAACCCCTGCCAAACTGGGCTGACTCATTGTATGGGAGGCTCTTTTTCTTGTGGCACACCCATAGCGCATCACCCACCTGAAGCACCGATGGCCACAACAATGGCATTGGCGCAAAGTGTGAGTCATTTTGAATAGGGGCGCCCATTATTGGCAGGCGCGCACCTGTTCGGCCCAGCCATCACTAATGGATGATTTGTTAATATGTCGGCCGAGTCCGCTGGCCCCATATGGTATGAGGGATTGTCAAGTTCGGTTGGCCCATTAGGTAAGGGCGGGGATCACTGTCATATGTGTAGTGTATCCAAAGCTTCGCCGTCTCGTCCAACCGTTAATCTTCTCAAAACGATCGCTGCTGCATCAGCCTCCGTTTCTTCCCTTCCAGGACCAGCCTCTTCTGCTTCTACATCCAGTTCACACATCCATTGCACCCCCAAAAGTCAGACAAAGGAGGCCAAACTCCAAACCTCGCCTCTAAAATCCTCCCCACATAATTCCACTCGTGATTCGCCGTCTCGTCACTCGCGGAAGCCTTCGACGACGGCTGTCTCTCCGGTGGTCGGTCATAGGGGCAACATGTCTCATATCTCTGAGGGCAACAGTGAAGAAGACGACGTTGAGCTACTCCTCGCCCCAGTTGCTGCGCTCGGTGCCCCTACTCCTGCTATGCGAACGATCCAGAAAAGAAGGATTACCCCGCAAACTCCCACTCGCGACATCAGTAACCTTCCTAGTCGAGCAAATCTTTCGTATGTTTCGCCTCTTCCCCCCGATTCTAATGGGAAATCCTCTCTTCGACCGCCCCAACAAGCTGGGGGCGATAAAGTCGGACGCGGCTCAATCTTGTCCTGGGAGCAGCTTGCGAGCGAGGCATCCAAGACCCTCGGAGAGGACGAGCTCGGGTATCAGCTATCGAACATACCGGCTCCTTTTTGCTCTGTTGCCGTCTCACTTGCTTCTAGTCAGCTGGATATTCCTGAGAGTCACTGTCTTAGTGCTATTGATTCTCCAGGGAGATATGGATCAATTTCTCAAGTCCTATTGCCTGACGTGACGCCCTCGCCCGCGGTATACCAGATTTAGTCTTTCCCCAGAATCAATGACCGTAGATTCTTCAACTGCTACCATGCTGATGTTGCAACTTGCAGCTGCCGAGAATATAGCCAAGGAACGTTTACAACAGGTGCAATCAATGGAAGAGGAGATCCATCATCTCAAGCAAGTGCGTTCCCATGAAATGGAAGAAACTTTGAAGCAAATGGAGTATATGGAATTTCATGGAAGGTCGGGCGACGAGAGAGCTGTCTAGATATCGTCGCTAGAGGACCAGCTTCGGCGCGTGTTGGAGCATAAGGATCAGGCGGTCGAAGAAGCCGCTGCACGTACCCGAGAGGATGTCCGAATGTCTCATGAATCCACGTTGAAGGCCACAACGCCGGATTTTTGAAATGGCAGGTTGCGCTCATCTAGCTGTAGCGGGGTGGGCCTCTGTTCAGGATATGTGCGACATTGAGGTCGACATCATCAGGGGTGATAGGGCAGTTCTTGCGGTTCTCCTGGAAGAACTGAATCAGATGTGCAGCACATTTGCTTGATTCCTCGTATGCTACTCTTTTTCCCCCTCCCTTTTCTGTGGCTGACGATCTCCTGCCACTTTGTAGGTAATTCCTTATTCATTTTTTTCTACGAAGCATCGTTTGACACCATGCATACCCCTTATCGCACTGATACTTCCTATTCTTGAAATAACCAACTATTTTCCGAGCTACAATTACTACAATAGTACAATCTACGTTGTATACACTTAGTGACGGGTCTCCTGGGCCTCGATACAGGCATCCAATAAACACGCATAATTATCGGATGGAGTTGCTTCACTCAGACGCTCCATAACGGCTGTCAAAATTGCTGAACGACTGATGAGAAAGTCAGATGAGGCTATTGCGAGGATTGGTTGGAGCTCACTCGATAGGCCCATATGCGACCTCCACCTCGCAATCAAGGGATCTAATTGACATTGGCCAACGACTGAAAGTTTCGAAAGAGAATATAAAGGAGATGAATGCCTTTCCCATTATCGAGGGAAACATCACCATCGTCCTTGCCTTGAAGACCTGGGATGATTGAGAGACCTCAACCTCGATGGGGTACTTGATATTAAGGAATCGGAGCTGTGATCGAAGCTGCGCGCAAGATGACCAGTAGTCTCCTAGTCGATGAACAATCTGTGAATCGATTCAGTATGATCGAGAAAATTGAGAAATTAAACGGGTGCACCTGACGAACATTACTATCGTCACTTTCGACGACAAGCTGTTTCGCGCTGCTCAAGAGGAAAGCACTCAATTGCGGAAAATCGTCCTTGTACCGGTTCGAGGCGTTGTCGAAGCGTGTGATTTCGATTTTGCTGACCTGTGGTTGGAAGTTTCTACAAGGGATAGAAACGTGGAATATCGATGCGTATACGTATTCAAACAAGTTGGCTTTAACTTTGGTAATTCGGAACATGTGCAGATCTTCCAGTGCCTCTAGTTCATCTGTTTGTATTTAGTAAAGAGTATTTCAAAAGTAGGATGGCCAAATTTACCCTTCAGGCGGAATACCTCGGGTCGAGTAGAATTCTTTTGGATATGCAGAAGGCGTTCGGCTGTGGCGATGGCAGCTAAGGTCTCCTGCTTATCAACCTCCGCTTCTTCCAGACACTGTTGCAGCCAAATATGCTGGTCATCGCCTTCTACAATTTCTGCCTTCAGTGCTTCTACTTCAATGCTAATGAGAATGGTCAAAACAAAATATGACGTATAAATATAGTTGGATATGCGTACTTTTGTTCAACAATCTCCGCCTTCAGCTCGTTGAGGTAGTCTTGATCGCACGCCTCGATTTCAGCTACTTCTGCTTGTTCTTTCTCCAGTTCTTTCATGATCGCCTCATATTCCTTCTCCAGAACGGGGACAAGATCATCTGCTGAAGCATTCAGCCCCTCCAAAGCTCTCGCATCCTAGCATAGAAAATTAGGAAGAATCTGGACGGAAGAATTGCGGACATACCGATTCAAGTGCTTTGAAAGCCTTCTCGCCAGTAAGACGTAGACCCTCGACCCATTGCAGCTTCCAATCATACCAATCTGACTTGGCCAAACCCCGCGTGTTCGTCCGTATCAGATTGAGTTGGTGCTGAAAAGAGGTCAATACATTATTAATGTATGTTTATCCCCCAAGGCTCACGAGTAGTTCCGCCTGGCCGTCTTCATCTGCCCGCGAGAACTCGACAAAGAGCTCGGGTGTAACCTTGGAAGCTTCATCTTCCGCATGTGCAAATACTGTTTTGCTCTTCTCCATCCAGACTTCGAGGTCCTTGGAAACACGGGAATACAAAACGAGTTGTGGAATATCAATGGCCATTGCCGCGACGTATTCTGATAGTGGAATATCAGAGGAATTTCGTGCTTGACGGGTAGGTTGTTGGGAAGGATGTGTTGATCGTCTGGGAGCTGTTAATTCATCCATGAACTTAATCCCAGTCATAGAAAAGAACTGGCTAATGGAAATGACGGGCTATCAAAGGACATGAATTAGAATTTGTTGAAGTTGAAAACGAGAAAGGATTTACAAGGTCATCTTCAAAATATTCACCTTGTTCGACACCTTCTCTCCATTGCTCCGTTGCGTCGACATCCATGTCTGCTGCTTCATCGTCCCCAAAGCCTGAGGTGACTATCGTGGAAAAATGAACGACACTCGTCGTTGTGGAAGGCTGCACCAGGAGGGCAGCTGAATTAACCCAAGGAGAAGTCGTGGTAAGCGATTCCCTCGTTGGACTAGAAAGAGCCGGCTGTTGAGTGGCTCCACGAGTGCTTGGCAGAACTACTAACTTGTCTACCTCTCCAGCTTTTGATGTCTCTTTGCCCTTCTGACTTACGCTTGCCCGATCCCAGGCAATAACAGGGGTGGAGCCGACGCTAGCGCGCCCAATACCAGAACCTAACTTTTTCTTTGGTGATTTTACAGTCGTCAAGACATCTTCAATACCCTTATTTTGGATGATTGAAGGCACAGGAGCCAGACTTTTACGCCGTGCATGATATCCTGATGGTCTCCTTACGGCTGATGCAGTTTGTGATGCAGACGGAGTGACTACGGGAGCTTGAAAGAGAGCTTTCTTGCTCGGAGAAAGCGGTTTAGGTCTGGCGGTATTCGTTACCATTGCTGCAGCAAGCGATTCCGTAGAAACATCAGCCAAACCAGCTAAACATCTTTCGGCCGACGCTTGAGATTTCGCAGGACTAGGATTATTCTCCACGTCTTCGTCGCGTGGGCGCTTGTTTGGTTGACGAGAATCTGAGTTGAAAGTCGCAATTTTCTTCGGAGATGGACGTGTAACAGGTGGTGCAAATGTGGCAGAGAAAACGGGCTTAATTTTTTTTTTTGCTGGGGAGTCAAGCTTAGAAGTAGAGGGTTTCGATTTAGAGGGGGAAGCTGATGCCTTCGGGGAAAAGGAGAATGGTATAGGAGTTGTGGCTTGCTTGGTTTGCCCTGCAGCGGATGGAGGTTGGGTATCCACACCGGCCGGGGGAGGCTGGAAGACGGATGGCTTGAGTAGCTGTTGCCCAGAAGGCCCACCCAAATTCTGCTGAAGCAATGATGAGCGTGGTATCGAGCTTCCTTTTGGGGCAAGAGTGGCATAGATTTCAGACTCGTCCATTGTGGAATCTTGATAACCCATGCTCATACGTGCGTTAGCCGCGTCGCTAAGGCTAGCACGGCCAAGGACCTTGCTTATGTTCATTGTCCTATCACCGTCATCGGCATCGGCTTCAAAACTACCATCGATGCTCGAAAAGGTTTCGTCGTGTGGTAGATGCTGTACCATATCATCGGGGGTATCCTCTTCATTGTGGGATGGGTGGGATAGTGAATCCCGAGCTCGCATCAACCGTTGTACCGCATCTCCCAAATCCATACCATTATTAGCGGGGTAGTCTTGATCATCGTCGGATGTTGGCATGGGCTCGATAGGTGTGTTGCCTGAATGTATTGCCTGTCTCAAGGCTAGCCAAGTTTCGTCTTCATGAGCAGGGGGGCGAAGAGATTGGTTCAATGGAATGGTAAATTCCATAGCCCGGGAGCGTTCAGAGAACGTAGCTGAAGTCGAGGGGTCGTTGCCAATTGATGATCGAGCTTCTTCGAGATCATCAGATAGCTCGTCTTCAGATATAATGGAAGATCCAACTTGTGATAGAGGTTGACTGCCTCCGAGCGAAAGGGAGCGTTTACGTAGAAGCTCTGCCTTGATCACCTCCGTCACCTCCATGTCATCATCTACATCGTCCGAGCCCTCATCTAGGATTCCCGAACCTGCTGTGCCAGACGATGTAGGAAATGTCAATAGCCTAACCGAAGTAAGGTCCATATCTCCGGCTTTCTTATAACGAACAGAACTAGAGCGCTGACCCGCAACAGGAGTGGGCCGATGATAAACGTTCTCGTCCGTGACGACATTCTGATGGCTAGAAGGTCCGGGGTCAACAACGGGAGATGATTGGGAAGAGCAAATGCTATTGGTATAGTTGGTATCTGGTTTCTTGAAAATGCGGACATGGACATGTTCAGCAAAGCTGACGCGTCGATCAAGTGGTTTCCGTGAAGTATTGTCATGAATTTTTGCACGATAGTCTTGAGTCATATCCATCGACTGCGTAACATTGATATCGTCAAGAATGGAGTTCTGCGATTGAGCTGGGTTCTGAGAGGGCTGAGAATCCCATTGACTATCTTCGATGTTGAAGAGGTTGGTGGGCGCTTTGAGGATACTCTTTCGAGGAACCTAAAGAAACTGAAATCATGAAAGCAACCTTGAAGCAACCAGTGTATAATACCACTAACCAGTGAACGGCGAGCTTTCGCCAAGGGGCTAAGGCTAGCTCCAGGAACGATGCTGTGAGCTCGACGCCTTCCTTTTGGGACGATAGACCGTTGGTTGAGATTGGTGATTGTAATAGATTTTTGGCGTTTGGGCGAATCCTTCTTGATTGCCATGGTTAACGGAAGTAAATGAGGTAAATACAGCGTCGTGATCATATATTATATAATGCACTGGCTCGCTACTTACCTCAGTCGTTCTTCTACCCGGCTGAGGGATACTCTGGGTTTGTTTCCAACAGGTTACGGACCTATCTGGATTCTAGATAAGTACCTCGCCGTCATTCCGACCCTTTATATTCGTTTTAATTCACGATGACCCTAGGCGATTCCCTTTCCGACAACCCTGCGTCGGCCCCTGTATCATCCCTGCCAAGTTCTCTGTCACCCCGTCCTAGCCTGTCCGACTAGCCCCTCCTAGCCCGTCCTGCCATAGGACCCAGTATATGTGCCTGCCTGTTTGTTGACGGTCACTCACGTTCAACTCGATGCAGCCGCCCAATGCTCCAGAACTTGTCAATCTCCCGGATGAACTCCTCGAAAATATCATCCATCAGGTCGAGAGCGAGTCCCTTGTGCAGCTCAGCATGACCTGCAGGAGGCTTCACTTCCTCGCCTTGCCCATCGTCTTCGCCCGAGCCGACATTCACGACACCACATCGTTCTTTTTGTACGATCCCCCAGCTCATATCTTGCATGCACTTCGGCTCGCTTTATTTGTTCAAAACATCGAATCACTTGGCATCGGCTTTAGTACTCACGATGATCGACTCCTTCCATATACTCATGAGCTCCGCGGGCTGATTTCTCGCCTGCCTTCTATGAAGAGGTTTTACTTGAACTTTTCATATTCGTGTTTTCCGCCACCCACCGTCCCCGATCCAGCATGGCAAAGAGAAGTTATTCGCCTTCTGAATCTCATTGTCAATAGGTCATGCACACTTTTGTCGGTGGCTGGAGGAGACAGAATTCCACTTGATCCCCGGGTTGATGCATGAGCTATCAGAGTCCAGTCACATTCCATCATCAACTCAGTAGATCTTCGATTTAGGCGCCTCTTGTGGAGGATTAACCGGGCTGTCGGATTTGTTATTCCTTTCAATTTGAAGCGGCTGGGCGGCCGCTATGGACTACGCGAGTTCCAAGCACTGTCCATCGTTCTTTTACAACCGCCTTTTCTCAACTGGACAATATCCACCCTCCAGAACAACTCCTGGACTGTTACCGCAGTCTCTTTCAAGAATGACGATACTTATCATAGCAAGCACATGGCAAGATATCCTCTCAAATATCACTCTCCCATACCTATACAAGTTTGAGATCAGCAGTCTGGGCTTCGAACACCGAACGGTCCCGTTTTAAGAACCTCCTCAATTTCTTGACCAGACATCCTTCAATTGTAAACCTGGAACTATACTCTGTCTGAGTCTGTCACCTGGCCGACAGCCCATCATCAGCCTCGGAAGCTTCTCCCAGCCTTGGAGACGCTGAGAGTGGATCCCTGGTTCACTGTTTGGCTTTTGAATCGTGAAAAGGCTTCTGAGCACCTCACCTCATTAGGTCTGGTGTCAGGAGTCTACCCTCTATCTCGGGCCTTTGATTACAATGCCTTCGATGGTGTTCTGAACCGAATTCCTCGCAGCACTCCCCACCTCGCCACTCTATACATTTCGTTCTACCCAGAGGCTGGCGTCGTAGAGTGGCTTGACAAGCATGTGTCACAGGAGAACAGCCCGGTCGCCGCTCTCAAGAGCATAACTACTCTCAACCTCTTCCACTCTGGGAACATGTGGCGGAGAGAGGTGATGGCTTTGATACCCCAGTTCATAGCGCGGTTTCCAGGGCTTCAGCGTTTCACCTACACTTCAGCGCCACCTAGTGTAGAAAGAGCGACGCAGAGATCATTCATCAAGGAGATTAACAGGGCATGCCCCGGAGTGACGGTTGATATACGTTGAGCCAGGCTTGTATTGATATACAGAAAATTGTTGAGGGTCTAAGCAATGTTATAGTTCGCTACAGGCCTCTTAGTATTAAGCAAACATTATCTGGAGTGAGGAGCAACTTGAACGCTGTTCCAAAAGTTCGTGGGCTAACCCCTTTGACGAAGACTTTGCTGTATGCATTCCCATGACTTTCCTTTGCACGGTATTCTTTGATCTGCTTTGAAAACAGCGTTGCCACCGCCTGAAATGCCCAACCCTCCCAGACCGAACTTGCTACCAAAATCAGATCGAAGCCTTTCTCCAGTGCTCAGGAATCCAAACTCCCGCTCGCTCGCTCTGTCTTGTCCCATGACGCTGGCAAACACGTTTCTCCTCTCTGCTTGCTCAACAATCACCGTCTCAGTGCTGAAATCCGTCTGGCCAGTCAGGACGGACATCCTATCCCTTTCTCTGTCTTCTTCATATTCCATTCGTAGCCTTTCGGAGTCGACGTCGACTTGAACGTTGACATCAGAGGCCAGCTGAGATGCTTCACACTCGGAACTTTTTGAGACGGGGAACGTCGTTCAGGGCTTGGGCTACCAACGCCCCTTGGCAAATCCTCCGCTGAATTGAGACTGTCCTGGGAAGTCATGAGTTTGTGGGGCGAAGACTAAGAAGAAAGTTGCAAACCTCTACTTCAGCTCCAATGTCAGTCCTTCCCAAGATGACGAGATTGACTTCGGAGTTGCCTATGGGTGCGTTTACAGAACCCACGGAGTCATCACATCTCGATGAAATGTGGATCTCCGGAGGAGATTCTTCCTGTAATGAGCTATGGGTCTGCACCCCATCAGGACTTGATTTGTAAGAGGATTCCGCTTGGATTTCTGCGAGGCAATAATATAAAGACTTGGTATGAGTCAAATACGATGTATATACCGTTCAAAACGCTGAAGCGAGGGACTAAACTTATCTCTGTTGGGCCGCTTCATCGGCGAGGGACTGAGTGGTAGTAGAGTGACGTCATCATCTTCCTTTTTCTCCTCTTCCTGGGCTTGTTTGATTCTTTCCAAATGTGTCAAGCGTCCTGAGGGCGGGGTGCTTCGCAGCACGCTGGGAGAACGACGAGGCGGTGTTGCTGGAGGACCTTGGGGGGAGGCATGTGTTGGGAGGTTGAAATTGAAAGGGTATGATCCAGGTGTATGGTTGCGCTGAGGAGAAAGTGGTCGGCGGGGAGAGTCATGAGGTGAAAATCCTGGAGGTTGTTTTGCTCTGGGAGGGTTGTTGTTGGCGGTGTTGAATAAATCTTTCAACATGGTGGCTCCTCCCGAATGGAACGCCATCTTCAGTGTCCAAATCCGTGGTATGTCTGAGTGTCGTGGGGGGTACTCGCGTTGGATACAAAGCTAGAGTCTAGAAAAATTGCGAGCATTGGGCGAAAAAAACAAGGCCAGTTATGCTGGTATCCGGATCCAAGGCCATCAGAGAAGGGGTAACACCTGCACTCCCCGTGTCCGGTATTTGGATACTTTCGTAGGACTCATTTTGGCCTATTACTTCCTCATGCGGGTGATCCCCCAGATGCCCGGCTGCTCATCATCAGCGTCATCATCTTCGGGCGTTCCCTTTTCTCGCCACCACTGAGACGAGGACCATGCATCCTCTTTGAGACGAGAGATGAACGACCAGGCGAGGGACCTGGGCTTATCGCAGGAGAAGGATGTGCACTAAGTGAGGCGGGAGGCTGTATTGAGGTGGCGGAAGGCGTAAATGAAGCCGGGGGTGTTCTGGTGAGGACAGGCGAAGATGAAGGTCGGGTATCGGAGCTCGTGCGTTGACGCAACTTGAAAGGACTCTTGGTGACAGCTTCCTTTTCGATGAGATTTTGGAAACCGTTACTTTGTCTGCGTTCTCGTTTCAAAGCAAACGGAGGCTCATTCTCGTTTTCTGCTTGCTCATAAAGAGAAAAAGGACGAGATTGCTTCTCACCTGAGACCCGTCGGGTGGGCGACGAGGTCGGGAAGGTGAGGGGGATTGGGACCAGGCGATTGGACGAGGTAGACGGGGTTGGGATCTGCGATTTAAAGGGAGACTTCGAAACAAGGTTGTTGTTATGAACATGTTTATAGCTTGATGAGGAACGGCGGGCAATTGCCGGTCCTCTTGGACGTCCTGGGGAATCTCGTTTCGAGATGCGAAGTGGAGAGGTAATGGATCCTCCACTAGAGGAAGAAGAAAGGGAGCCACTTGTTTGTGAATTCCAACCCATACCCGACTCGCGCAAGATAGAAGACTTGATTGGGTCAGGAGAGTTCGAAAGCAGTCGATTATTCAGGGAAGATTTATGGTTAGCCATAATCCTCGCGGTTGTCGTCGCCAATAAATGGCTGGTCGCTGTGTCAAGTATTAATTTGCCATAATGGCGTGGCGAGAATGAACGCTGATGAGGGGGAGAGCCAAGAACTTGCTTGAAGAATCAACGAAATCCACTCGTGAGAACTTTACCCGTCGTCTTTGACATTTGTCCCTAACCTATCACCATGTCGTTCCAAGGCCTGATATCTGGCTCTGAATGCGCCCCCTTGTCCCAAGTGCTCAAACATGCTGAAGGAGAGAGTTTGCAACAGGTTCGCCAAGGCATCTCCGAGTCTGAATCGTCAACGAAGTACCTCTCCCGGAACATATCCTCAACGTTAGTAGATCTAACGGGATTCTTCATCGTGGAAGACAACGGCGTGCATTTATGACATGAACCTGCTTCATCTTTAAACTTGTTTATGCTGCACGGTGCACCCACAACTCATCCAGTTCCAACTAGCCATGTTCGCCATCTCAGCGGCTGGAACAACCGAGGCAGGATAAGGTAGAGGTAAGTACGTACGGGTAACATACCAAAGACAATGTAACTAATTGTCCTCCATAGCCAGGCCAAAGCACGAAATTGCATATACAACTACAATTACACCTTACTCCGTACCCTCACGACGATGAGCTTCTCTTCAGCGTTATTGGGCTTCCATTGTGAATCGAACCACATGGCCAACAATGTGCCCCGTGACTAAATGTGGCCTGGGGACAAGATGTGAATGATGGGCCACCCGAACCCCCTCGGCGAAAGGCAAAGCGCAGAACCCCTATTCCTATAAAACGGCAAGTGAATCTTGCTAGCAACCCCCCCCACTTTAACCAATATGTCCTCCAGCTCCTGCCGTATACCTGTCTTACCCTACGACCCGATCGATGCGGATCGCGACGCGTCGCGCTCAGCCCATGAGCATGCATGCGACATTTTGAGACTATGTCAAAGACTCTCCACCCAAGGATCTGCCTTTGGCGCGAGAGAAGATTTGGACGACACGCAGCTACCAATGCTGCGCTTCGTTGAGACCGTAATTTCCGCCTTGCCAACCGAGTACAACCTCCATGTAAGTCCTTTCTTGAACGCGCTTGATTGCTCATCGAATCGGCATATATAGGAGGAACATGTGGCAGCAAACATCTCAGAAACTCGTGTACGTCGTTCTGCGCTCTGGGTTCATCTATGCCATTTGTTCAAACTATGTTTTACAGATCCGATAATTGTTTCACCATTGTTGAGGGCATAAACCCTGGTGCCGAAGTACTCCCACCCGTTCTCATGAAAGGACCATCG
>Ga0307507_10010761_pt1 | contig 11721 bp, 12 predicted proteins | sample 7_EM_MG_FD_207223 | JGI IMG/M metagenome (GOLD analysis project Ga0307507, IMG submission 207223) | Populus trichocarpa ectomycorrhiza microbial communities from riparian zone in the Pacific Northwest, United States - 7_EM | ecosystem: Host-associated > Plants > Roots > Unclassified | place...
GGTTGGGGGTTTTTGTGAGGGTAAGTCAAGGGTAGTCAACAGGTAGAGTCTCAAAATTCAATATTATAATTAGCAGCATTTGCTGAAAACATGTCTATCTATCTTATATAAGAGCCACGTGAGTGGCATTTGCCGAGAACAGCAGATACATGACATCAACAAACAATCAGTTTCCTTCCACCACCACCTTCTGCAACCACTGTTTGACTGCCACCCACCACCACCATGCATGCTAACAACAACAACAACATGGCATTGCCACGTCACCAGCTGGATGAAGCATGACGGCTCATGGTGACGACCTGGCATGTCAACAGATGTGCCATGTCATCCAGATGGTGACGATGCCTGTCGTCGTCACTGTCCCCATAATTTCAGGTGAGCAGCAACCCCCTCTCATTTTCTCACTCAAAAAGCAGGGGCCACATCGAAAACAGCGACACGGCAACCGACAATGGACCAACAACAACAACATGTGATGTATACGAACAACAGACAAGGTTGAGGTGAGCACCATAACCCCCCCTGCCCTGCTCCTTTTTCACACCAGAAACAGGAGCCACATCGCCATCGGCGACGTAGCAACCCACAACGGACAACAAAAATGAACGAACAACCATGATGACAAATGAACGTGACAATGACTACAAATGAAGGACAATGACCTGGCACGTCTGTTGACGTGCCACGGCATCCAGACGGTGATGACGACAAGTGTCGTCACTGTCCACATTGATCCAGGTGAGTGATTCCTGTCCCCTTACTTTTGTTAACATGAAAGCAGGGCCATGTAGCGATGTGTCAACCAACAATGGCCAAATGATGACCAACAACAATGAACAATGCTACAACATCTAGGTGAGCAGTATAACACCCTTACCCCTTTCCTCTTTTCACACAAGAACCAGGGGCCACATCACCATCAGCGACGTGGCAATCAATTACACAAGGACAACACATGAATAGGATGAACAGTAGACAACGACAATGATGAAGATGACCTGGCACATCAACGGACGTGCCATGTCGTCCAGAGAGTGTAGTATGTACTGATCAAATAGACTATGTAGTGTACATTGTACCATGACCCTCATGTCCACCTGTTGTGGGTTTCCAACCCCCAAAACCCTGTGCAAACCCCTACCCCCACCCCTGAAATACCCTTACCCATGGAAAGGGTATGGGTTTGCATCGGGTAAGGGTAAAGCTAGGTGCGAAAACACCCACGGGTTACCTGTGCCCATCACTACTAAGAATAGATTGCATATGAAAATTATAATTATGTTCAAAGCTGCAATGCCAGATGGAGCAAGAACTCAGATTGGATCTGGTTGATTGTGAAGGTCAGCCATATCCCGAAGGCCTTGGCAAATAGCTGAGATCAGGTATGTCTTTCTGCATCCTGCATTCCCATTGATGTTTTTTTTTTTTGTTTTCTAGAGATTTATGTGCAACAAGTAGTCTAGGTACTAAGATGCACAGGTAGCAGTAGGCTACCCTTAGATGTAATTAGGGCAGTCGGGCCTTCACGTTTGTGAATATGTGTGTGTTATGTACAGCTAAAAGGAACAGGGAATGTATAGGGTGATGTGTAGGGGTCTGGGGGCCAGGTTCCAGAACGGTTGCACCATGGTGGTGCTAGGGAAGGGGGCAGGCGCCATGGTGCCCGCGGTAGGGTGTTGACCAGAGTGGGCAGTGGGGTCAGGCTACTGCTCATTGTCAGAGGTATCCTCCTCTGAGTCTATGTCCGGGGGTTCTGGCTCTTCGAAGAAGGTGGGGAGGCCTTTGGGTGTGTACTTCTCCCCAGTGAAAGTGAATGCTCCTGAGTCTTTAATGAAGTCTGCAAGGGCAGCTATGCCTTTGGGGGTTCCCAGGAGTTCTGGGAGGGTGAGTTCATGGTAGTCGCTTAGTCCCATCGATGTTGAATAGCTTTTGAGGAGGATTGTCATCCTCACCCGCTGTGAGTATCTCTGAATACGCTGCCATGAACTCGTCATAGATTGTCCATTGTTCAGCCTCTAGAGTACTAATATCAATTCGAGGCATGTCATCTTGTTGCTGGGGTGCTTCATGTTTTTGCTCATCAATCCAAGAAGAGAGCAGGTTGATATTGTTCCATCGTTCATGGGATGCATGGATATCCCAACTGTCATCCATCAGCCAACGACCTAAATCTGCAGCCCCATACAGAGGTATTTTGGAGTTAGGTCGAAGTCTTGCCCATGCCTGCCAGTCAGCCTCGTCCATTTCCTCAATGTCAGGGTTAACCATCTCTTCCTCTTCTTCTTCGTCAAGCTCTTTGTTTTCTTCATCCCAACACCGCAACATATCCTTTCAGTGTATGTGTTCAGCTGCGCAGCATTGAGCATATACCTCTGCCCATGGTTGGTCTTCGTTGTCGTGTATGGCCTTCAAATCACGAAATGGATGGTGCAGGATGATCTTGGTGCAACAGAAGTCGTCATAGCAGTCGTCTTCAGGATTTGGAGAGAATTGAGGGTAGACATGTAAGACAATGTCAGTTTTATCTCTCTTCTTTTTCCAAGTTGATTTTTTCCAAGCGTATTTTGTGAGGACATCCTGTAGTGACAAAGCTTCCATGTCGGGTGATTGACCCATATATCGTTGCAACCAAGACTCTGTTGTGACTGAGGTCTCCTCACCTTCATCAGTTGCAACTGCCTCTTCTTCCATCCCAAGTTCGCAGAATCCACCCTCTGCACCAATATATACCATTTGGAACGTTGTAGATGCCCAAACAAGAGGGATTCCAAGAAGTAGGTGAGCTGTTTCTTGTGCCGAGTATGTCCTTTCACCAAGCATCTTATTCAGCATCTTTTGGCAGGCTGACTGGGCTGTTCCTTTGTTGTCCATTTCATTTACAATGCCAGCCAGGAGCTTGGGAAAGGCAGGTGCTTGTTTTTCAGCCTTTGACGTGTATTCTGCAATGTAATTGATTGCTGCTTCTTTGCTCAGCACTGGTTTCAAGTTGATGTTTGCACGCCAACCGAGTATCATGGGCACGTTGTGGGGATTCATCAGCCAGTCATTCTGCTTGGGTTCAAACCGGACATGGCCTTTACTATCCACGCCAACCTGAGCATCCTCTCGCAAAGACATTGGGTAATCAAATTGACAAAAGACTTGGGGTTCAGTGTGTCCTGGTACTTTTCGTTTAACGAGGCAGTATCCTGCCATGCATTTGGTATGCCGTTTGGTCCAGTTCAATAGATCTGCTAACTCTTGTTTTGTATTTTGCAGATCATCCCAAGGTAGGCTACAGGGGTGCTCGCCAAGCAAAGGCATATTATTGTCAACTCGAGGAAAAGGGCTTGACACAGTAATTATGTGATTCCAGTATTCGATGAAATGACCCATTTTGATTGTTTGTTCATCAGGGATAATTGCTTCTGGCCTTTTGAGCAAATCCCACTCAATTTCATCAGCCTCTGGCGTGTCTTGTAACCAAAGGAATCTATGTATGTGTCTGCTTCCTCTTTCCTGCCACTCAAACCGGTACCAGAATTGACGAATGCCAAGTAATGGAACCATGAAGTATTTGAAGTAGACCTGCAATTGTTGGTCCAGATATGCAGCTGTGATATGAGGGTTGTTGTTCAACGCTAGACACCTCCTTTGGCGTGCGAGACCAGGATCATGTGTAGGGTTGTCTCCTTGTGGTATGTGTCGGTGGAGGTCAGGCCACTGTAGATTGGCTGCACTGAGGGTGAAGAAGACATGTGGGGAGCCTTTCTTTCAAATCATGTCCATGCATGACAGCAGGCCAACCAGTAAGCACATGTTCCTCAGAGCTTTGCACCATAATGGATCATCTGGTTGGTGATGTGCTGATCATTTTCCAATAGCATTGTTTGTATGTCGGCAGCAGTCAATCAGCTTGCCTCATGTTGCTGTTTCATGAATATTTTTGCCTGACTCCTTGTTCTGCTTCTTTGTAGTGTATTAAAGGCAAACCATGGAAACCTTTGATGCTGGGCAAATCAACTGCCCCAAAAGCGCAGCAAGTGGGCAAAATATTCTCCAAGGTCTACCTTTCTCAACCTTGCCTGATAGAAATCTCCCGCGCCATCTGGAAACAGTGTTGGAAAAGTTGTGGAAAAGCCTTGGTCATGTAACCTGGAGTCGACTCAGAAAGTGGTGTAGGATCGCAAGGAGGTGTGTTTATCTTCAAGCCATCAGTATGATAGCTGAAGTATGATAGCTGAAAGATCGCAATGAGACTTACAATAGTTTGCTGATAGTGTGCTGCGCGGAGCACCTCTCTGGCACCCTGCCGTAACTGCTGAACTTCCAGGCACTCAGGATTCCCGAGGTCAAGGACACCCCCTACAACAAGCTGACCATCTACGTCTCCAACATCACCTGGTGCTGCTGCTGCATCTGGTCCAACTGGCATTGCTGGCCCACCATCTTGTCTGCCTTCTTGGCACACTGGGAGGTGATCCGTGACAGAACCATTTTCAGGTAACTGGTTCAAAGCATCTTGATTGATTCTCAAGTTGGCATATTCGGGATCGTGTGAGATCTTATATTCCAATGCTTCCCTGACTTTCTCCTGCCAGACAATAAAATCAACATGGCGGTTCAATTCGACATCTTCTTTCTGAATGATCACAATGTCTGTTTCTTCAGGTAAACATGGTAGTTTCATTGCGACTTCTGAAATGTCTTGATGGAAATTGATAATGTGATCATTATAGCACAGTTGACGACCCTTTGTCCATCGTACTTGCATATAAGACTTAACACAGGCAATTAACATGTCTTCCATGTCAGTCAGTCCAGATAAACAAGGAGGGATGTAGTGCACTAATCAAACAATTCAGGTCCTTATTGGAATCATTTATGAGGATAAAAGTGCACACCAGGATGTACTCCATTTTCCTGAGACCATTTTTTCATGGGGTCCTTGTTGCAGCAGCAACTTCCACACACTCCATCCTTCATGTCCAAGGTCAATATTCATCAAATCTACACCATCACCAAAGACTGCGTCAAATTTGTCAATTGCTGTGGCTGCAACGCCCTCTGCCCCGTCATCTCCAGCAGCGGCTTGGAAGCCATCATCTACAGCGAATTGCTGTTGTTCCGCAGCCTGTTCGCAAAGTCATGTTCTATGATTGAGGCATGCATGGCAATTTGCACGTATTTCCCCATTTTCTGCAACAATCTTTGACAGAAACCTGATGTTTTCCACCAACACAATAACGCTGGCCTTAGTTTACATTCAAAGCATCAACACATGTGTGCACAGTGCATTCAATGGGATATTGGTGCGCATACACATACCCTGGGACTCAGCCTGAAGGTGTTTCTGGTAAGCCCGCATTGCATCTTTCTCACAACAGTTGGAGCAGGTCTTGTTTAGCAAGTCAGCCTTTTTTCTTTGCGGAAATGCTTTCTCTTTTTGATTTTATTGCATCATGAACATCTCTCACACTTCTGGCAAGGTCAACACCGAGCAGAAGGGTCTGCAGGGTCATCAGACATAGGAACAATGTAGTCATCATGGCAAAGGGTGCATATATGATGCTTTCGGGGAGGAATACGGATTGTGAGTCCCCGTAGCACTTGTTCTTCTTTTTCTTCTGTGATTGCCAACAGTCATGCCCGCCGTTGAGCTGCCTCTTCCACCTCATTCATAGCACACAAATGACACATATCTTGCTGAGAATCCCATCAATGAGGAGTGTGGGGAACGACCATGATGCAAACACTGCATATTCCACTGCTCATGTGATGGGTACCAAAGGAGAGTGTTCTAACTGGAGGCATGGTGGATGAGCATAAATTGAAGAAAAGGAGTTAAGAGCAGAGTCGAAACACGTTGTATCCCGATATGTACATACAATGTGCGACGTGACACGTCAGTGAAAGGATGAGTTTTTCACCCCTCCCTCTTTTTGTAAGGCCAGTATATACGCTCCTAATTCTGTAATACATGTGGTCATTGAGTGTACCAAGAAGCAAAGGCGAAAGAAAGATACTCTTCAAGCATTCTCTGTCAATTCTGCTGTCAAAACAGGGGCCAACAGCACCACATTTATAAGCTCAAAAACCAAGTTCAAACATGAGAAATAGGGAGATTTTTTTTGATAAACATACAGAATACAGCTTCCCCTGCTCATATATGTAATTTTACCAAGATTGAAAGAGAAATGAGCAAGGAATAGGACCTGCAAACCAGCTACACTTTTCTTAAGAATTCTGCGCCATAAAATTTGGCTTTGTTTGTTCACCATTTTCACCCCTAGAGAATGATTGCTTGCTTTGCTCGCAATAAGGAAACGGTCACTGAAGACTCCAGGGATCTCCCATGTGTGCATAGTATTACTGTTTCTGGAAATCGTCGGGGTGTGATGTGACTCGATTCCGCCACATTTTGACCACATTTTGATCAGTGCCTAAGATCCGATTATCTTCACCTTACAAGTCGGCGATCAAATGGAAACCCACTAGGCAATTTATCTGGGTTATATATTTTAAAAATATTCTCTAATATTTCTACCTTTTTTCTTGTGCCTCACTACTAGATATATTATTTATATCTTCCCTTTTTCCTTACATGATCTAAGCAAAACAATTTACAATTATATTCTGGTAAAAAGCGGTCAATAAATACTAGACAATCTGGAGAATAAATTTCAAGTTCTTTCAAGTTTTCTCTGGCACTTTAAATCAAAACAAGATTTTATTATATACTTGTTTTATTCACATTTTTCCCGCCACACAAACAAGCCAACTCCCACAGTGTCACCATTTAGAGATGAATTCTGTGTCCCATCACATCGCGTGACCATCACTGTAACCAAATTTTCCCTCGTCTTCTTCCATCCATCCCATCTTTGCAACATCACCACAAAATGGCAGCAACAGTGGCCATAGCACCGCCAGCCTCCCCGTTCTCCAGCCTCCTCTGCTCCTCCTGCTTTGCCTCCTATGACCCGTACATCTGGCAAACCTACTCCTCCCCGCAGCCTGCCTACTCCTCCCATGGAAACTGGGGGCTCAAGTGGCCCATCTCCCCTCCATCGTTGGAATGCGTTTATAATGCTGAAGAAGTATGAAGAGCACGCACAGTTTGTGGAGTGGAGCCATGCGGAGAGCCAGGTGAGGTTTGTGAGGAGGGTTGAGGGGATGAATGTTTTGCCGAGGGTTGTTAGGGGGACTGGGTGGGTGAAGGGGTTGGGGTGCAGGAGTTGATCCCGAATATAGAGGCAATGAGTCCTTGGGAGTTTGAAAAGTTTTTGGCACAGTTAAGGGAATCTAGGGGAGAGTTTGGGGAGCATTTGAGGGGGGTTATGAGGAGGCGCGGGGGTGATGGGGGAGAAGGGGAGAAAAGCATGTTTGAGCTTGCGCTTCAGAATGCCAAAGAGACAAATGATCATATGGCGTTTATTGGGATGCGGACCGCGAAGGAGTATCGGTGGACCTTGCAGGATGATTTGAAGGCTATCAAGGATGCGCAGTCTTCCACGTACTATTCTACCTGTCTCAAGCACTACCCCATCCACACCACCACCAAGAACGGCAGGGGATGGAACCCAAAAATCAAACCACAACCCCACCACACCGGCGGGCTCCTCTACTCCCACCCAACAATGCTGGTAACGTATTTAACGACAAAGCCGCAGGCAGGGATCATCCTCCAGGAGAAATACATCGATCAAGGATGGTTTAGTTTAAAGATGGGGGTGGAGGACGGTGCGAAGAAGGCATTTGTGGCTTCATTTGGTGGGTTGTTGGCGGAGATGGGTGTTAGGGAGTCTGCGAACATGCCTCCGCTTGTGTCCAATGTCAACTCTCATGCGGGAGGGGCGATGGGAGAGGTGGAGAAGAGTGTGGCACAGATGAGGATAAAGAGGCTGGAGCTTGAGAAGCCCGTGCGGGTGGTTGGGAGGAGGGGACAGGGGCTCAAGGGGGTGGGTGTTCGAGCGAGTGTGATGGTGGATGTGCTGCATGGGGAGAGGGCAAGGGAGAATGCATTTAGGCCTGGGAGTTGGGAGTATGTTCAGGCTGAGAGGGTTGAGACGAAGCCAATGAGGGTGGTTAATCTTGCTTTGAGGGTGCATGGGATGGGGAGGAAGATGTATGAGGTGAAGGAGAGGACGCAGGAGGAGAAGAAAAAGGGGAACATCAGGATTCTCGGCCTTTTGAGAAATACTGTTAAGGGTATTAAGAACGGAGAAGGTGAGGGAGGGCCGGAGGATCTTTAATTAAGGCTTACACTGAGTTTGAAATTTTTATTACACCTCAAATCAATGCGACTGACACGACTTTAAGAAATGCATCCCGATGAAGGCAACGGAGCATCTGGCCATCCGAATCACCACATAATAATTGTGCCTTATGTCGGAGATTTCTTTAGCCGGTCACAACCGGCTCACATTCTGACTGAGTTTCAATGCTGGTTTGAACCTGACTTGCAATAGATTGCCATCAGGTCAGGGCGTTGAAAGTATTGTTGCCACGGCTCGGCTCAAAACGGCTAAGCCAGTCAAGCTGAGCCGAAAATAGCTGAGCCGAGCTGATATCACGGCTCAGTGACAGTGGTGGCTCTGCTCAGCTCTGAAGCTGGCTATCAACGAGCTTTAACTGGCTGAGCTACAAGCTCAGATCCGAATTGGGATGTTAGTGTTTGGAAGTCTGGTCCGGTCCAGTCTTTTGGTGCCCAGTGCCTTAGACTGTAACCATAACCAGTCCTCCCAATTTGAGAAACTTCAAAAACCGAGACCAAACCGCAACAGACCAGTTTTAACTGGTTCTGGTCTTAACCGGTTTGTAACTGGTCTAGACCGGTCTTTGTACAGGTCAGGTGGTCAAGAAACAATAATATTCTAAGTATTTACATCTAATGTATGAGGGGTCAGCGTACACGACTTGGTAGTGATGTGTACAGGTAACCTGCGGGTGTCTTCACATCTACCCTGGGTAGATGTGAAGACCCTGGCGTGTCAATGGGTAGACTACCTGTTGATGCACCAGGTTGTCATCAACCTACACCATCTGTCATTGTTTGTCCATGTACTGTTGTCGTCATTGTTCGTGTGTACACCATCTGTCGTTGTTTGTCCATGAATCATTGTCATCGTTGTTCGTGTGTGTGTAGTTATTTTTCATGTGTGTGTAGTCGTCATTGTTCATTGGTTATTGTTTGCCATGCCACTGACGGCAATGTGGCCCCTTCTTCTTGTGTTAAAGAAGGAGAGGGGGAGAGGAGTCGCATTGCTCACCTGGATCATGTGGATGGTGACAATGACATGGGTATCGCCATTCATCTGAGCATGGATGGAAGGGTGAGCCAGGGGGGATCAAAATGCAGACTGGTTCTGCCACATACCTTGCGGGTCTCCCTCTGCTCGGGTCTCCCCTCGTGGCCATTCGTCGACGGTGGGGGTGGTCCCTTGTGGCCATTCATGTGCACTTGTTGATTGTGGTGGTGGGTCCTTGTGGCCAGTGGGCCATCATTGCCATTCGTTGATGGTGGTGCTGGGCGCCCATGGATGTTTGTGGGTGGTTGTCGCCATTCCTCGATCGTGGTGGTGGATCCTTGTAGCCAATCATTGAGGGTCATGGTGGGCGCTGGTTGCGTTTCGTAGGGGTTGTGAGAAGAGAGTGTGGTAGTGATGTGTGACATCATGTTCGTCACCTCACCCAGTTGTTACCTGGCATTTTCCAAGGCTCATATACTTCCAGTAAAATAATAGTTTGAAGTTTTAAAATACAAATATTTAACATAAGACCAGCCTGCTTTTGAGGCTTGAAAGACCAGTTAAGACCGGTTTTAACTGGTCTTTGCTTGGTCTTCAAATTTTCGAATTTGCGATGAACCGAGACTGGACCGTGGTCTGCGGTCTTCATCAGTCTTGATCATTTGCAGTCCTGATCAGTTAAGGTCCAGTTCGGTTACAGTCTTTTTCCAGTCACGTAACCGGACTTCCAAACACTATGGGATGTACATCACACTTGCATAATACTGGGTGGTTTTCCATCCAGAAGAACCCCAGTTGTCTTAAATAGCTGTGTATATATAATTTGTACTTGATATATCCTTTTTCTTTCAAAAATATAGATGGTACAGATGGATTTGCGAAGGGGTGGATATCTTGGTGCTTTGTTTACATATTGTTTAGTATTGTCATGACAAGACCTAACAAAACAACCAGAAAAGTTCAATGCATCAATAGCAGCAAAGTTTTGGTCCTAAAAGTTTCTGGAAGCAAAGAATACATCACACAATATTCACATAATGCTATTAAGAATGGTTTTTGAAGTTTCCAGCACAGAATTAGTTTATTTTCCGAGGCACCTGCCTGTTAAGGGTGAGCTATCAGTTTAGCTAAAAGCGAGCTGAAGCTGCCCTGAGCAAGCTGCAATAACAATAGCTCAGCTCAGCTGTGAAGCTGGAAATGGCAGCTCAGGGTCTGAGCCAAGCGGAGCTGAGCGGCGGCATCACTAGTTGAAAGGGTCCTAGTTCGGTTATAACTGAGTATTGATGGACCAGATCAGTTACAACATGATCATATTGGGCATTGCATCTGTGTAATGATAGATCATTAATTTCAGAGATAGTGGCCTGATTACCTCCCATTCCTCTTTCCCAACCTCACAGCATGTCCATGGAGCATCTACATTGTGAACATCTCATTCTCATCATCTTATCTGGCCAAATGGCAACACAAAAGCAAGCCAAGGCAACAGAAAAAGCTATATGTGAGTTCTGTGGGCAGGGGTTCAGCCCTTATGGGATTGGATCACACAAAAAAGCTTGCCAGAAGCGACAAGAAAATGAAAGGGTAGACCAACAGGTTGTCGAGAAGGAGCTGAGGGACAGGAAAGCCAAAGAGGAAGGTGCATGATTGTTTGCACTCCCTAACTCTGTTTTGATATTTGATTCCACAGCGGAATTGCTTGTGCTTGGTCAGCACATGCTCGCAAAGGCCATGACAGCACCAACACATCCTAGTATGTGTAATTTAGATGTTTTCTGGCTCTAATATGCTAACAGGATATTTCATCAGATCTTTTGAGACAAGAAACAAGTGGGGAATCACACCAGAATGTTGGCCTGCTGAGTTTACCTGGTATTTCTACTCTCTGTATCTCTCAGCTAATTCTGAAAGGCCTAATTTTACAGATGATGGGTGGGCAAATTGGGAGACTCGTGCCACATCACCTGAACCACTGCCACTGCTTGCATCCAACATGCTTGATCAGTCCAGACCTGAACTGGCTCATTGTATTACACCACTTGAAGATGACATCAAGACTGAGTATCATCCACACAGCGGCCGCACCACACACACTGATCATTTCAATGAATACGGATTCCGATCAGCTGAGGCTCCTAGGCCAAAACCACTTGATGAGCCATGGCATCCCTTTCGTTCTCATGTTGACTTTGAGTTTGCAGAAATAGCTCTAAAGTCTCATTTAAATAAGAAGACGGTTGATACACTTATTGCAATCCTTCATGCATGCTCATTGTTGACATAATCTACGTGACATTATCGTCACAATGGTAACTAAGGAACAATGGGCTATTATTAGCCATTGTTCTACATTGTTCTACGTCAAATATGTACACACAGTAGCACGGACCATCCTGTAGGGTATATAAAGGGCCAGCTTACGCCCTCATAATATAAGTCTCATACTTCTAGCTAGTCAGTTGCTTAGCACGCCTCTCACAACACAACA
>Ga0307507_10010762_pt1 | contig 11721 bp, 6 predicted proteins | sample 7_EM_MG_FD_207223 | JGI IMG/M metagenome (GOLD analysis project Ga0307507, IMG submission 207223) | Populus trichocarpa ectomycorrhiza microbial communities from riparian zone in the Pacific Northwest, United States - 7_EM | ecosystem: Host-associated > Plants > Roots > Unclassified | place...
ACAATAAAAAAATTAGCCCATTATATTTTTATGGATTCTTTTAGGATTGTTTTGTATTTTTTAAACATGTAACTTAAATGTAATATTTAATAATTGAAATGTATAAAATATTACTTGAAAGAGCCTATAATTCTGAGATGTTTGCAAGATTTTAGTTGTTTTAAATATGTATTTGGTATTGTGATTTATGATGTTTTTCAATTAAAAATATATTAAAAATGATATTTTTTTAACTTAAATGTAATATTTAATAATGCATATGGGTTTGGTAAAAGAGAATGCAAGATATTGATTTGCTTAGTTTTTTTTTTCTTCAATATATATATATATATATATATATATATATGAATGGTTAATTATTAATATTAAAAGGGAGAGAGATCATATTTAATACTCATCGCAACAAAGAATGAATTTGACCGTTGCATAAAAAATAAAGAGCTAACCTTGACCACCTCTTAAATGAGGTATAAACAATTTAATTTTTTAGAGTTTATTTGTCTATTATACGCGGTATATCATGTTTCAAACTATGTGTTCAAATGAAAAAAAATATAAAAATAATGTTTTTTTATTTTATTTTAATCATAGTTTCAACTAAGCATCACACCGTAAACAAACAGAACCTAGGGAAGTGTTTGGTGGTGAACATCAACAATCCATAAAGGAATGGTTGTGTTTACTACTTGACGCCATACTGATATGAGGTTAAAAAATAAAATAAAAATAAAAGTGAATCATTATAAATTTTAGTTTTTGAGAAAATATAAGGTTGTTTTAAAAATTAATGAAGAATTAAATGTTAATGAAAATATAAAAAAAGGTTAGTAAATTATTAGCAATTGTTTTTATAAAACAAAAAACTAACCCACAACACCAAAAGAATTAGAGTTTTTAAAATGTTTTATTATTTACATAAATAATAAAGCACTTTGATATATTTTTTAAGTTGGTTTTTAATAATTCAGTGTTGTAGCTCAATTGATAACACACAATAAAAAGCCATGAGATCATGGATTCAAGAAAATAAAAATTGATGAAAACAAAAGAAGAAGAAGAAGAAACCACAATAGAGCCAGACACATAGGTTTAGACCCTTTTTGTTTTTGCGTTTCAAAAATGTTTTTAAAAAAATTGAATTTTTTTTGTTTTTTAAATTAATATTTTTTTAATGTTTTCAGATCATTTTGATGTACTGATATCAAAAATATTTTTTTAAAAAATAAAAAAAATAACATTTTAATGTATTTCCAAGTAAAAAACACTTTGAAAAACAATTGCAACCACACTTCCAAACGGGCTTGCACCTCTAGGCTGCTTGCACGTCTAGGCCTATGCTGACATGATCGTTTTCTCTATCTCTCTTTTTTTAGGCACTCTAAATTTTTATTACCAAATTTACTTACTTTTTAATTTTAACATAATAACTAAATATTTCTTTTCTTTTGTGTATCTGATATTAAAATACTAATAATAATAATAATAAATTGTTCATGAAAATTCAATTCATTTTTTTTTATTCTTAAAATTTTTAGATAGATTTTTAACATGACTTTTTATCATATTTGTGATATTTTTAGATTTCAATTACACATAAAATATGAACATACTATTTTGATATTTTTTTCATATTATTTTAACAATTATAAAATAATGTTTTAATAGAAATAATGATTTCAGCTAAAAGCCTTGTATTCGCTAAGATCAACAAGAGATATATTAATAAAAAAAAATTATTTTAATTGATAAAAAGATTCCAAATAATTTTATTTTCAGGTTTAATAACAATAACAAATAATTTCCTAAAACACATATTTTTCCTAGCATTTTATTTATTTATTTTTACCTTTTAGCGTTGTAAACATACAAACTATTAGTAACTATGACATAAAAGTAAACATAAATATTATAATATCACATATAAAATTTTAAATTTAATAAGTCACTGCCAATCACACTTAATAATTCACTTTTAAAAAAAAAATTATATTCAATGATGATAGTTATTAGAAAAACTAAATTCTTTCTTTAGATATTCATAAAGACGCATAATAAATTTTTTAAAATATTAATCTGAAAATTTATATTTAGAAAGTCCATAAAAGAAACATCCCATATATAATCTTTGATGCAACTACTCGAGATTCTTTCTAAAAACTATATTATTAAAAAAATTAAATTTAAAACCAATAGACACTGTTGGGCTATTCTGGATTCCCTGATTTGCAAAATTATTTTAGGCATTGTTTAATATCAACTGCTCACGATTTCATTTTCGTAATTTTGTTTCAAAATTAGGAAACTAAAAAACAAAACTAACTACTATCATCATAATTTATTAAAACCATTTTATTAGTTTTTTTTAAATAAAACATTTATGAATAGGAATAGGAGTACTTTGGATGAAAAAACTTGTTATTTCGGATACTTATTCAAATTATTAAAAATTTATTTTCATACTTTGATTTCTAATTTATCCATATTTGATTTGTCCAATTAAAGAATCAGGTAATATGGAATTACACTAACTTTTCACCCATTATGTTATAAACTTTGTTTTTCTAATCTAAAATACTAAAAATATTATTAGGAAAAATTACCCTAACTATTCTATAATTTAGTCATTTTTACATTTATCCTCTATATTTTAAAAAATTATAATTTATATATTTAATAAGTGTAAAATACACTAAAATTATAGTTTACATCTTTAATAAGTGTAAAATAGAATAAACTATATGATGATTTTTTATGTAAATTGTTACGCACACAATAAAGTATAGGATGTAAATTATAATTTTTTAAAACATAAAAGGTAAATATAAAAATGACTAAAATATAGAAAAATCATGATAATTTTCCCATATTATAATTAACTAGCCTTAGGATAATTGTTAATATTCATTTAATACTTCTATTCAATTCATAAGATTTTTTTTCTTAGAATTTTATTATAAAACTTGATAACATTACTATATAAATTAAAATTATTTAATATATTTAGTTAATCACTTATATTATTCTTTTATTTTTAACATAATTTAACAATAAATAAAGTTTAATAAATAAATTTAGATAATCTTTAATGAGCGATCTTAAAACACTAAGTTCAACCTTCCCTTTTTATCATCTTGATTTGTGGTGCAAGTAAACATATTCTCTACATACATAATTGTTAAACTTGATTCGGAGATTAGATTATGAAAGATACCATGTCACTAGGGTTACTAAGTCAATGTCAATTATTTTTGTTTTTATTAAAATGGTTCTATTTTTTTATAATTTTTTTTCTATTTGATAAATCAATTGAGATTTTACATATTATTATACCTTATGATAATTGTGGATAAATATATTATGATAATTTTACCTTATTAACCACGGATGAAATAAAAAGATTATTAGATATAATTATATATTGTTATATATTATGATAATTGTGGATAAATGTATAATTAGTTTAATGTATAATAAAATGTTATGTTGTTTTAAAAGTTAGTGTACAATTGTTATTTGTGATTTAATATATCATGTGTTGTTTATGTAAATTGTGTTTAATGGTAGAGAACTGATTTTTATTTATAATTATATAAATTGTTGTTTTTTTATAGGAAATTAAAAGTAGAATAGACTATTTTTAGATATATATATATATATATATACATGTTAGAGGAGTCGAGTATATAATCTATAAAATGCAAGTTATAGATAATATCTATGAGATACGAGTTGCAAATAATATATATGATAATTAAGTTAATATATAAGATAATTAAGTTACATGTGATATTGGCGACTTGTTTATCACCTATGTCATCTGTAAATATTTAAATAATGCTAAATTTCTAATTATTTTTCCGTTTTTATTAATTTACATATTAATTTTTTATTTTTTTTAAAAAATGGGACGACTTACCAAAATACTCCCCTTTCCTGCACCCAAATACGCATACACAGAGGGCAGACAGGACAGAATACTTCTCTGTTCTCTCTTCTCTCTCTCTGTCTTTCCTGTATCACGTGACCTCTCAATTATAAAGAAGGAAAAAGTAAAGAAAAGTTACTCTTTTTTTACCAGGAAACCAAGACAAAGACACTTGTTGTCTCTCTCTCTCTCTCTCCCCCCCTCTCTCTGTAATGATATCTATCTATCAATCTTAGGTAGATACAGACAGCTCTCTCTCTCTCACTCTCTCTCACTCTCTCTCTCACTTACTTATGTCTGTTTAGAAAGAGAGAGAAGCAAAGAGCAAAGGCATCTCTTTCGCGTACTTGCTGTTGCTCTCAGGCTCTCAGCCCAGAGGAGGACACAGAGAAATATAAAGGGACCCTTTTTTTTTTTTTTGTGTTTTTGTGAGTATAGCTCTGTGTGTGTCTTTGGTTATAAATACTAAAGAAATGCAACAGCACCTGATGCAGATGCAGCCCATGATGGCAGCCTATTACCCCAGCAACGTCACTACTGATCATATTCAACAGGTTTCTCTCCTCACCTCACCTCTCCTCTCTTCTCACAGCTTCTTTCCACCTGCTTTACTATCTCTTTTTTCCCAGTTTCCAGTGCTTCAGCTTTTGTTTTCTTACTTCTTTTTCTTTTTTGGAGTTTCTTGTGTGCTCCCAAAGTCCAACTGTTATTGACTATATATATATCTTTTTTTTTCACTATCTCTTTGGTTAGTTTTCTTGTTTGTTTATGTTTCCTTATCATTGACAACTCCTTTGTGCACTTTACTTGTAAGATTTGATGTGTATTGGTTTACAAGGTTGTTCTTTTTTTTGTGTTCATCTGTTTTTGCAAGTGGGTTTTTATTCCTTTGTTGTTTCTTTATGTCATATATATGCTTTTAGCTTTTCTCATCACTTAGGGCTCATCATTTATGTCCTGTTCATACATATATATTCTCCTTTTTTGGTGGTAACTCTCTCTATAAGAACTAAAGTTTGAATCTGTAGACTATTTGGTATTTTTCTAGTGGAGTTGGAGGCTGGAGGTCAGCAGCTTATACATGACATAAATAGCATCGTGTCGCTGATTTTTGTTACTGTTTCATGCTTGTTGTGTAACTAGTGTTTATGGTTTATTCTATGTTGGATATATAATATTGATTGATCTTATTGTTATTTTAAAATCTAATGTCCTTCCTCCCTTGGTTATTAATTGGATAGACTAAAGATGATTGGTGCCTTTACCAGCTACCATATGGCAAAGAGTTGGTGCTTACCTGTCCATTTAACCCAAGAATGGAAAGTGATAGTAACAAAAAAGAGTTTTTGTAACAAAAACAAATATTTTACCAATTGATTTTACAGCTGGGAGTTCAAGTGCATCTGATATGTTTGCTGCATTAACTTTTTAAGGCAGAATGTCAGGACTCAATTTTCTTAGCTTTTCCTTTTGATGTTGATGTTCATCGAGGCAGGATTTTGTTCTTGAAATGATGATTTACAATGGAAAGGTTTCTTGTTTGATCAAAATCAAGCACTATAAGGAGATCGTAATGAACAAGACTAACAATGGTAAAAATAGTACCCACCCCATTAAGATGATCCATTGTATAGGGCCTGTTTTGCAGATTCTACAATTGATTGCAAGTAACCGGTTGTATAAACTATGAGTATGTATGTATAGGATTTCTGTAATGTTTTGCTAAAGTTGGCCTCTTGGTGCACCCATTTTTTCACTTAATTAATAACCTTGTTTTGGCTGCTGGCCTGAGTCCTGTAGCATATCCTTATTCGTTTCATGAATTGCTGTACATACCCTTTATCATAGGTAGGTTAAGCATTTCCTAGGGAAAATGCAAACGTTAGGCACTGTGATGGGTTTTATTCAACATATTTTGTTTCTGATTGTAGGATCAAGCCATATGAATGCTGGTTGTTGAATAGGATAATGGCCTGCACATTAGGGACCTTTCTTGATATAAATTGTCATTTGTTTGGATATGTTGGCATTATTGCTGATGTGGTCCTGTTTTGAGATGGGTCTTTCTTTAGTGGTCCTCTCTTGATGTTTTCAAAACATACTGAGACATTTCCGTGATATGCTTCGCATTTCTGTCATAAAGATCTATTCTGAGGATAGCATTGCATTCTCCTTCTGTATGTTTTGAAACACATGAAGGGTAATCAACTCTAGGTGATTGTTTTGTATTTGTTGATGAATTAATCGCTTCTGGGGTGAATACTAAAGCACTAAGCTAGTATGGGACCCTCAACAACTGGCTAGCAAAAGAACAAGGGAAATTAACACAATTATTGTTTTTTGGTCTATTTGTTGAAGGGATGCCAAAAGCCCTATGTGACATCTACTTCAACCAATTACTGTACTGGTGGTTTCACATGGTATTGACTCAGTCCATTATGTTTACCATGCTGACAGAGAAGTTTCAGATGATGTAATTTCCATTACATTAAGGCCAGTAAAAGTGCTTATGCTGTTGAAGCTAGAAGTGCTTGTAGTTGCATGATTCTGGTCTGGATTAGATGTATCTAGGATTATACTTATCAGTTGATGCAATTAGCTCACCGATGTCTGTATTAGAAGTGAGAAATGCTTGGAAAACAATGTAGTAAGTTTTCCAAGTTCCTTTTAAGGCAGTTAAAAAATGGCTGATTGGACTAGCAAGAGTGTGAACTTATGTTTTTTGTGTGTATTTTGTCAAATTTGAGTGGTGACACAATCCAAATCTCTACAAGCATTGCTGTATTTCAGAAAAAGCATCTAATTTCATTCATGATATTGGCTCATCTACTTGTGAAGTGGACGATTAGAACGTGCAGTGGAGTTTAAAGATTGAGCCAGTACTTTATTGCTAATATTGTGGATTATTGAAACTTAAAAGCTTCCTTCTATTATTGACTCTGTTTCACACAATGGCTAAATTTGAAGTGGATACTTGTGTTCTTTATGCATATGATAACCTTATTCTTTATAGTCTAGCACATCTGTATCGTATGTTCCCGTTTCAAATTTCTGTTCTACTAGGAATTCGTTGAATAGCTTACTTGCTTTATCTGTATTATGTTTAAATTAAATGCTCATAACCATTAATTATTACTTCAGTGATGCTTCATAAATATGATGGGAAACAAGAATGGATGTTTCTTTTCTGGTATGATTATGGAGAGCTACTGTGATGCTTGGTGAGAAGATCAACTAAAATGTGTGAATAAGGGATGGTAATGGGGACATGCAGAGGGAATTAAGTTGTGCTGGATAATGATGCTAACCTCGTGTTTTATCACTTATGGTAGATGGAAAAGCGTTGACATGCATCTTAAACAATGTCTTTAGTCTTTGTTAGTTCTTCGACACTCCTTTTATGTGCCAGAAACAATGAAGGATAGACAAGAAAAAAAATATTGAATTGCTTAGGAAGTAGGTTATATTTTTTTAAGCATGTTCACTTGCCATATTTTGTTGGCTCCTTTGATGATCAACTGGGGAATAAGCTGATTTGTCAGGCACGGTGCATTGAAAGAAAAGGAAGGGAGATTCTTTGTGTGCTTATTTATTCGCCATTCATTGCTTTATAATTATTGTTTAACTAATGCTCATTCATGCCTTCATTGTTTATTAATGCAGTATCTGGACGAAAACAAGTCATTGATTTTGAAGATTGTTGAGAGCCAGAATTCAGGGAAACTCAGTGAGTGTGCAGAGTAAGCACTTGCCTCTCAATTAAACTTTTAAATTTGTCTTCTCTCTGGTACAAGGAGACAACCCTACTGCTGCTTACAGTCTGCAGTTTATACATCAGTAAAATACAGCTGGATAGTCTTTGATTGAAGGGAATATGGTAAAAGGAGGCATTGATCATGGATTATGATCCATGGTTACTTGGTCCTTCAGATCTTCTTCTTTTGGCTGCTTATTAAATCATAACTGCATGTCGGTCATGATCATTTTAAACCTTTGGCATGTTGCTGTCTTAAATTTATTTGACTAGTCCATTTGTCGATGCTGACTAATGCCAAAAGATTGCCCTCCTCTTCATCTCTAGGTTTATACTGATCAATTGATCAGAATTCAAGTGATTGAGAAAACTGCTCGTGGTCATCTGAATTCCTCTTTAGAGCTTATATTTTACTCTTTATTTTTCTTACCAAAACACCATCTTCTCATTTCCTCCTGAATGGAGACTCTTCTTAAATATATAGCATACTGTCTTGGTCATCTTCAATTCTTGAATTTGTACCTCTTTGGTCCCAAAATGACATGCCAAAGCATGGCAAGCTGAAGTGATGATCTTGAATTCTTGTTGGGAAAATGATACTGTCGATATGTAGACAATTTAGATCACAGAAGGAAGTCTAAAAGTTAGAGCTGTAGTGTAGTTGATGTCTATGCATATGATGGTTTGAGTTGTAATTGAATCTGTTTATCTGTGAGTGATTGTTGAAAAGGATTAATTGATGGCCTAAATACATGCAAACATACAGCAAAGTGAACAGCGCCTGCACTGCTCTAAGATAACCCAGCTGTGGTTGGAAATTGTTTATATTTAAATTGCTAAACATCGAGCAATTTTGTGTTATAGGAACCAAGCAAGACTGCAACAAAATCTCATGTACTTGGCTGCAATTGCTGATTGTCAGCCCCAACCACCTACCATGCATGCCCAGGTAAAAGGGCTAGCTATTAAGAATGTAAAGTATGTGAAAGTGCAGGCTTTGGAAAAGTATTTTAATGTATTTCAGTTTGGATTTGATCTTTTATCTGTAAATTCCCTGCAGTTCCCTTCCAGCGGCATTATGCAGCCAGGAGCACATTACATGCAGCATCAACAAGCTCAACAGATGACACCACAAGCCCTTATGGCTGCACGCTCTTCTATGCTGCAGTATGCTCAACAGCCATTCTCAGCGCTTCAACAACAGCAAGCCTTACACAGCCAGCTCGGCATGAGCTCTGGTGGAAGCGCAGGACTTCATATGATGCAAAGCGAGGCTAACACTGCAGGAGGCAGTGGAGCTCTTGGTGCTGGACGATTTCCTGATTTTGGCATGGATGCCTCCAGTAGAGGAATCGCAAGTGGGAGCAAGCAAGATATTCGGAGTGCAGGGTCTAGTGAAGGGCGAGGAGGAAGCTCTGGAGGCCAGGGTGGTGATGGAGGTGAAACCCTTTACTTGAAATCTGCTGATGATGGGAACTGAGAGGTTAGAAATGGTGAACCTACTGGTTTGTTCACATACAAACTTTAGCAAAGTTTAGTCAGGAAGTTGATCTAGAAATAGAAAAGCAGAGAGGACTTGTTGCCTGGAAAACTTGTATGTTGCAAAAACATGTTGAAGACTTGCCACAAACCTTTCTCTGGCATGTTTTGAAGTCGCTAAGACACTTACGATGAATCTTGTGCTAGTGTATCACTGTAAATTTCTAGGCTATGTTTTGGTGTGCGTTAGTCCTGCTCCCTTGCATTTTGTTGGTGTCTTCAAATATGGGTTTAGTTTCAATCTTCTTCAATGTGGTCTAACCATCTTCTATGAACCATGCACTTGCTAGCCTAAGAAATTAAGAGGCATCACTTGTACTTCACTAGTAACATTTGTCGGAATTATAATCTGAATCTTTGATAGCTCCAGCTTATATGAACACAGTGACTGCTGTAGTTTTAATTTGGAGATAGAAGTGAAGTTTCGAAATCTGAAGCTTTGAAGAACACCACTTTGATCAGTAGGTTTTATTGAATGTAATGCTTCACTTGAAAAAATTGCAGAAGTGCAGTTGATTGGAGCTCTGTCTTGTTTGAACCTTGGCATTTCCACTTTTGCTGAAGCAGTAAAGTTTGTTTTTATCCAAATTTGTTTCTGGTTTAATGTGTCTTTCTGCTTTAAGATTAAAGCATGGTTATTAAACTCAGCTTGGCCGAATAGTTGACCTGATCTGATAGCTCACTAACCTAAAACATAACTTGATTTTTATTTTGAACTATTTGGATGTTGATGAGGCCAAACTCGTGTGATTTGAGATTGACTCGGAAGACTCAATAATATAAACTTTAAATCACATCTCGGGTTGAGTTTAGCAACTTGAAACTCAACTTCGTTATCTTCATGCTCATATATGTATTCACTCGAATAAGTTTTAAAAAAGACAGCACTTTGCTAGTTAAAAACTTAATTTTATTTATATAATTCAAGCTTCTGGGGCTAGCTAGATATCAGATTTAGCAAAAAAAACAAGCATACATGAGCAAGTAAAACATGAGCTACTGATCATACAAAAACACAAGGATATTGAAGTTCAAAAGCCCTCTCAGAAACATCTCCCCAAACGAAACCATCTTCTTTCTGTAAAAATGGAGATGTATTGTTGCAAAAAGCACCATCCACACTTTCCACATCAAACCGAGGGGTTCCATGGCGAGGAACTTGACTGGCTTCTTCATTGGCATCACAGGGATCTTCAACTTTGGAATCTTTGCCTGTTAATTCTTGAACGATTGCCCTAAACTCAGTGGCATTAGTTGCTTTAACCATTGTTGGGCTTGAAATGTATTTAATCTTGATTGGTTCTCTCTTGTTCTTGGTGGATTTTTGGCCCTTTTTTGGTTGTTCTTGCTGGGAAAAACACTGTTCCCTAAAGGTGCTCATTTTCTTCGAGTCTTGGCGGAAATATGGATCAAAAAGAGAGAAAAAGCAGTTGGTTATGTTTTTGTTGTGTGTCGATGCTTTGCTTTTATAGGGTTTTAGTGAGAAGGACTTGTGCTCAGAGTGTGCTTCCAAGAAACAGAGGTCTAGGCACAAGACAAGAATGGCGAAACCTGTGGATGACTTGGACAGAAATAAAAGAAGTTTTAAACTGTTAAGGAGAAGTGAAGTGACTTCCTTCCCATGTTTGGTGGGCCTAACTAACTTTCCATAATGGCGGCCTAAATTTATTACAGTTTAAACGATTAAAAAAAAAACACAATAATTAATATACTTAACTTATTTCATCAATGATTAATTTTTAAAATATTTTTTATTTAAAAAATATTTAATTATAAAATAATTTTAATATATTTTTAATTAAAAAAAACATCCGGTTCATGGCACACGTTAAATATAATTTTAATAGATCAATATCACAGATCAATTCACCGATTAATAATTTTTGTATTCAAATTATAATTAAACCTCGAGTTTTGAAAAATTTCATAAATCAATTTCACAAACAGAGTCATAATTATACATACAAGAGAGAAATCTTGGAGAGTAACCTATTTCCCGTCAAAGATATCTTTAATAGTATATGGAAATCTAGATTAATGTGCTCATAAGAAAACAATAATTTAGTGGTGTTTTATTTACTCTTTAAATGATACCGTTTGGAACTGTGTTTTTTCAAAAAATATTTTTTTATTAAAATTTAATTTTTTTATGTGTTTTGGATCGTTTTGATACGTTGATTTTAAAAATAATTTTTTAAAAATAAAAAAAAAAATTATTTTAATACATTTCAGTATAAAAAACATTTTAAAAAACAATCGCAACCATACTCGTAAATTTTAAAGAGCAAATTCAAGGTATCTTTTAACAATAGCGTGTACTCTTTGTCGTTTGGATTATACATGTAACAATTGTCTTAAGGCGGCAACATTTTTTTCAGTGGCTGTTAATGTTCAGAAATTGCAACTACAAGAAAGTTGCGTGGTTGAGATTCAAGGATGGCTATTGATTTGATGTCAAGTGTTGATTATGTTTAATGCTTTTTGAATTTTTCTCAGTACCCTT
>Ga0307507_10010763_pt1 | contig 11721 bp, 7 predicted proteins | sample 7_EM_MG_FD_207223 | JGI IMG/M metagenome (GOLD analysis project Ga0307507, IMG submission 207223) | Populus trichocarpa ectomycorrhiza microbial communities from riparian zone in the Pacific Northwest, United States - 7_EM | ecosystem: Host-associated > Plants > Roots > Unclassified | place...
CCCTCCCATTCCCTCCCATTCCCTTTACCCTCTCTCTCTCTCTCGCTCAACAACGGTACTCTCATCCTGCCACCTCTACTACCCAAACCCCCCCCCCTCTGCCCTTTGCCCTGCCCCACCGTTAACCCAGGAAAAAAAAAGTAAAAAAGGAGACAGAGGGAGAAGAGCCCTCACCCACCGTCTTGCAACCGCAATATTTAAAGGCTCTTCCCCCCCACAACAACCCCGCCGACTGCTACAACTTCGCATACGCAAATGTCAGCTTGTCCGTTGGAGCATGTCTCGGGAGCCTCGCAGTCTCCAATCACTTCCTTTTGAGCGTCCTTGATCTCGTTGTCTTTCTTCCTCTCTTTTACTTTGGCTTGTGGAGATGTCTAGTCCTTCCTCTTCTGCTTCTACCTTAGCTCCTCCTGTTCAACCACAAAATTATTCTATGGTCGACTCCAAGGTACATATGCGCTGCCATTCCTTCCCTCTCTCTCCACTTCCATGCTCACCAACTATGTTTTTACAGCTCCAGGATGCGCAAGGATCCAATGTGGATTCTTCCATACCTGTTACCCAGGCTTGCGCCGATACCTCAACACCATCAAATGCCGTCGGTGTAATTACTTCTTCCTCTTCTTCTTCCTCCTCCTCTTCCACCCAACTCTCAGACCTTGAGGATTCCACCCCTCAAGCTTCGGCTCAGGCTGCCAAAACATCTCTCGCGAGTACGGATGATGTTCCTCGGCTCCAGGAATCCCTTAGTGGTCTCAAGCTCGAGAAAGACACCCCCCTCTCCATTGGAGATAGTTCATCCCAATGCGCTGCGGATACCCCGCCAGTCACATTAGTGCTCTCCAACGGCGATGCTCAAAATACTTTGGTGAGTTCAATAACTGAGACAACAGCTCTTACATCTTCTTCTTCCCGCTTCCCCATGCTCTAAATACCAAAATTATGAATTATCCAATTGCTAAGTCTAGTTTAAGCTCCGGGGACCCACTTCTCATACAGAAGATACCTCAGCTCTGCCTAGCCATCTGACACCCAGTGACGGATATGATGTGCTCAAGCGACCGGTCGGCTCGGATGGAGCTGAAGCCTCACCTGTGATTGTGGTATCTTCACAAAAACCAACTTCGATTCCCCCTCCCCCCTCGACACACGCGAGTGTGGAAATGTTGATAGACGAACCTGACCAGCGCCTATTGGACGCCCTCGAAAATCAGAGAGATCGTTTGTTCGTTATCAAACTGGAGCAGGATGTTATCGATTTTATCGAGAAAAACAGGTGCTTAAGACCTGTCTCTTTTCCTTCTTTTTTTTCATTTCTTTTTTTTCAATCCCATTCTAAGATTTTCTAGCTCCGATGTTTTCGACATGCCACCTATCAATGCTTATCACCGGCTACTCACCCATAAAATGGCCGAATACTACAGACTCACTCATGTCGCAGACACTAGTGGCACATCTGTTCGCCTCTATAGGGGTCAGTTTGCCAGAATGTGAGTATAAACCATCATTCCGCTGGAGGATTGGCGCTAACCCGTGTGCGCAGACCGCCGGTACGGCTTTCAGACAGGCGTCTTCCGAACGCAATTCTCGGCTCCTCAGTGGCAAATGGGACGAAATCCAATTTCAAGATAATGCAAAGGTCTACCTCGAACCGAGGATCAGATACCCCGCCCGAGCAACAAAACGGTAGCTTCCCCAGGAAGACTACATCGGAAAGCTCTTCCGGCGATGGCTCAGCAAGGGCAACCACTCGGGAGGAGAGAGAGCAGGCTTACCAGGAGGCTCGAGCTCGCATATTTAAAGATTTTGTTGAGTCTCCGCCTGAAACACCAGCGCCCTCTAAATCCAACGAGAAGGCAAGAAAGCAAGAAAAGCCGGACGAATTTCATGGGCGATCTCAGTTTTATGCTGTGCCAACCCCAGCACCTCCGGCCAACCCGTACTACTTTCCCCAATACGAGGACCCCAGACTTCAAGGCCAAGGCGGTGCTCACACTTCTGGGGCCTCACGCTTCAATCCAAGCACTGCAAACTTCAATCCCTCCCCTTTTGTACCCCCTCTAGTTAGCTTCACGCCTCCACAGCAATCTCAGCCACAATCATTCATGCCAACTCTCGCAAATCGCCCTTTCCCGCCACAGGCTGATAGACCTTTCCCTGCCCCTAACCAGGGTCATGTCGGGCCAAACATGTTTCCCCAACAGCAGCCACGCAATGGATATTATCCAGAGCAAGGTGCAAACTTTCACAACGGGAATCCCCAACAGAGCTCTTCAATGCTGTCTACCAATTTCGCCAATCAACGTTTTGGCGTTCAACCCCCTCTTCATAATCTACACTCAGGCCCTCCTATGGCTGCTCCTATACCTGCCACTGCCAACCGACATCCCTATGCTAGCCCATCCAACTATGCGGTTGGTAGCCAACCATTGGGTAATCAGAGGTTCCATGTACCGCAGCAGCAACCCCTTATGTCTGGGAATGGATGGGGCGCTCCTCAAATCAACGGGGGAATCCCGATGGCCACGAGGTCGCAGTCCGCTCTCCCTGCACTCGATAGACCAACTCCACCCTTTGGAGGGATGCCATACCAAAACCATCAGCAATCGCAACACTGGGGTGGCAATTCTGTCGTGGGTTCGGCTGCACCCATAAACTTTAGACCAGGGCCATTCGGAGGGGCAGGCGGCCCTGGAATGCACGGCCCGGTTGGTGGGATGTAGTTTTACGAGGCGGGAGTTGTTTCATAGATTCGAGTAACTTTTTTACAGACAGTAAAGGTTTTTGGCCTACCCAGCTGGAAAAAACAGAATAGCGGGGTTGGAGTTTGTCTTCTTTCATACATAGACGCGCCGCTTCAAAGTGGTAAAATGGACTGCACGATTAATTTCTGTCTCACTAGCCTCGCGATGGCTTCATGCTTGTACTTTAATTAAAATTTCCCTCTTCCTAGCTCCTATGTGATTAGCTTTGTGATGGATTTTCTTCTAAATTTAAACCTATGTGAAGTCTCTATCATACCGGGGCGGGGATCATGTATGTACCCTCTTCAAAACATGCCTTGCAGCTGTGTCCTTCGTTACCCACCCGCCCCGTAGCCCCATCGACTTCAACGTTGACTCATTGCCCTTCCCCCCAAACCTATAGCCAGCAGCCCAGGATGCTCAATCCAGTAATCCGGAGAACATGTATTTTTTGCGGGATTTAGATGCCCTATCCCTGGATACCGAGTGATATTCTATGATGGGTAAGAGCAGTCCGCATTGTGCTATATATACAGTCTTTATAAATTCAAATGAAGGATGGGAGCAAATTAATGTACAGGTATTCTTTGGCTACAAAATTGGCCGAGTTATCATTCCCTCTCTCTCTCTCTCTCTCTCTCTCTCTCTCTCAGGGGAAATAATCCCTATTTTCACTTACCTCCGCGACGACTAAGTTATGTAGCCTAACATCTGACAGAAAGCAGGTTTGCAAGGGCAGATGGATCACTTTGATGGCCTGTCCGAATTTCTAAAATACCTATAGTCATCGTTGAGGTTGAGTGGAACGGAAATAGAAGAGCGGTCTGATTGGGAGGTGCATGGCCGCTAACGTCAGGCAGCATGTGGGATCATAGGTCCTACTAGGAAGTTAGAATTATGGGTTGTTTGGCACGGCAAAGGTTTGTAAGGGTTTTCTAAACCATATTTTTGTAAGGTATGCTAAACTGCAGTTTGTGTGATAAGGTATGATATGCATTGCTAAATACCCGAAGGAACTTTTATAGGGCGGAAAAAAAATCAAAAATCAGTGGCTATTTGGGCTTGGGCCTTAAACTTGAGTGGAGGAAATAATATTATGATATCATAACAATATGGCAAAAGCAGCCCGATAACCCTTGGGATATATTAGTCACGAACCTTTAAAATTTTTCTCAAGTCCTACATTACCATGTTTTTAAATCGCATATTATAAGGTTTGCAAATTCTGCCTTTCAACCAATGTGCTGTTAAGCACTGCTCACTTTCTAAACTGCCTTTCGTAAGGTATTCCCTTACAAACGTTGACATGCCAAACAGCCCCCTAGGCTTCGAGTTTTATCGTTTCCTACCCCCAGGTATTGACTATGTTTCAATGGTCATCAAAGTGGAGAGTTCTTGGAAAGAATTATATGCTTTGGGGCCTTCGGCGAGCCTTTTTTTGTATTGTATTTTAACATGGTACCCCCACAAGAAGTTAGAGGCTGCTTATACATACTAGTAGAGAGGCTCGTTCGGTGTTCGTGTACGGTTTCTTCTCCTCTCAAACGCTTCTTCCAGGCCTCTACCCCTATCCAAGCCAGGTCCTATTTAGGACTAGCAGATGTTTTTTCCCCGTTCCTTATGCCCTCCCTACCTGGTTCCTTTGAAGATAGTTGTTTCTTGATTCCTTGGTGAAGGCATTGAGGGATCCAGGTGGTAATGGCAGGACCGAACCACTTCACTACTCGTATATATAGCTGGCCTACATCCTTCCCGTTATTCATATGAACATGGTTTTCCCAATTAATAATCTTAGCCGTTATCTATTACCACTTCTCCATTTAAATGCTCGCGTGTTGCTACATTAGAAGTGTGTCGGAAGGCGAGTGATTGTATGTGATGAAACGGGTTGGAAGTCAAACATGTATCATACCTGTGAGGAATTTAAGCACCATTTAGCACGCTATAAAAATGGCGTAACGATAGCTCAACTTGCAGGCTTCCTACTAGATATTGGTCTTCATTAGAGAGTTTGCGCACGGAGACCTAGGCGGCAGTTAGCAGAAAATAGACCTAGGTGTAAGAATGAGTTTGCGCAACAGGTGTAGGTCGCTAGGCGGGTGGGTGACAGTTCAATGAGTAGGCTAATATCCCGGATCTTGGGCCACGCTAGTTGGGTATCCGAGTTTGGGGAGGCTACAAATTTAAGGATGTCATGATAGCACCCCGATCATGAAGGAAGTATCTTCCTAGGCTCTGTCACAATATTAGAAAATATCTAAATGGTCATAATGTATTGTATCGCTGCTGATTTATTGTTTTGCGGCAATCAAATTTCTCCAGGTCTGAAAAGCTCTATTTTACACTTCTCCCAGGTCTCACCATCCACTTAGGTGTCCAAGACTTTTAGGTTAACAGAAAATAAGCTGTTTTCCGGCCACCTGTTAGGGGTAGCCGGTATGGTAACTATAATACCAGGCTAGACCTTATGTATTCGTAAACGGAGATTCTTGTCTAGAAAGGCTTATGGTATAGTGAAACTAAGTTGCTCGAATGAGGACAGATAATAAGTAATAGAGAGGTAAAGATATTTTCTTGGGTAATAACTTTTTATATTGATAAGATCACTTCTCCGTTCTGTGCTACGTGAGCATCCCTCAGAAGTATCTTAAATAATTTCCACCTCCAAGAATTATTAAAATAACCTTGAATTCAATGGGAGTTGAACTCAGAACCTCATATCTACTACAGTCACAGAGTATACCAACTAAGCCAAGCTACATGTTCTTACCATGCTAACTAAGTATGGACTGAACAAAGTTCTCTGAACTCGTAAGTGCGAACACCTCTTGATCCTGACAACTGTTCGACTCCATGCTCATATTATGAAGACGTAGACTACAATATTATCGTGAGGGTGTGTCAGTCCCGCGAATAATAGGCTAGTCTAGAGTACACATAGCCGACTACTGCCAACGTAATAATATCTCTTCACCGAACCGTATATGAAGTAGCCAACTTCAAAGGTGTCAGATCTTTCAATGCACGAGAGTCTGTCACTGTCTGTGCATCAGGTTTCCGAACTTTTGCTTGTGGCCACGATCGCTCAACTGGCGATTTGCGCACACTTATCTTCTGTTCTTACAGACTGGTTCTGAGCGGGGCTGGAGGTCTCCACTATGTGTTTTCTGGTATCTTTATACAATATTTTTACTTAAGTGTTTATTCTGATTCTGTCCATCATCTTAGAGAGCTCTTGTTCCTACCTTATGGGCATCCTAAAACGGGAACGCACACTTTAATCTCTCAGACATCTTTGCGCTATTATTGTTGTCATTTATGACTTGTTGTATAATTACATTTTACGGTAAAAGTCTTTAATGCCACGACCCCGAAGCAGATATATCTACAATGCCACGATACCCCGAACTAGTTTAGTTTACACTGTAGTTCATACTTGCATTCTGCTAGTTTGCCGCCCATACCCTAAAAATTATTTGTACTTAGATCAAACTCTTCCCCACTATGTGATCCCTCATGTTCACCAACTTCTTTCACCAAATTGTCACCGTTGCTGTCCACTCTATCGTCATCACCGTGATCCATCATGTCAGCCCTGGCAGATGTTCGTCAAGCTCCAGTTTTAGGCCAGCATTATTCGTCCTTTGATGACCTTAAAAAGGTCTTACAAGACTGATCAGTTTATCAGAAGTTCAGCTACTGTGTTTCCAAGCGAGATTCCACCCGTGGAATCTATGTATGCAAGGTCCAGAGCTGTCCCTAGAGAGTCCAAGCAAATAAGAAAGAACTGGGAGATATAGTACTAGGCTGTATGGCGGTCTGCCCCTCATTCCTGACTATGCCCCTCATCAGTGTTCTACCTGTGGTCAAGAGGGCCATGATGCTCGGGCTTGTAAAAAGCCTCACAATCGATCCCATACTAGTATTGTTAATTTGAAGCCAGAAGCTTAAGGGAGGGGGGAATTCTCTTCTTCGTTTGTTTATATGCCTTGTATCAGTAGCGAGCACATTAGGTCTAAGGGCAAATTAGTGGAATGGAAGCATAAACTACAGTCTAAACTAAACTAGTTCTGGGTATCGTGGCATTGTAGATATACCTGCTCCGGGGTTGTGGCATTGTAGACTTTTACCGTATATTTTAACTAATAATAACTATGATGCGGCTGTGAATTGAACACGTGACCTCATAGTCGGAGACACGTGACTATCATCTTAAGCTAGACCGAGAGGTATCTCTTTCGAGTGGTTGTATTTTTGACTAATTGGTACACAGCGGTCTGTGCGTGAGCCTTATAGATTGTCATTCTTGGTACGCCTAACACCACCTAGGTCTCCTTACGCAAACTCTCTATTACAACCACCAACAAGGTAGGTATAGTTTCGGAAGACTAGAGGTAGACCCACTTTTCACATAAAAAGTGTGACAATCTTGGGAGTAATGACAACCGTAATGCTCTTATATAGACTTGGCTTAACACCTATTTTTCCTTGCCAAGAAAGAAATGTCACCTTAATAATATTCAAATTCATATTTTTAACATGTTAAAATAATGATTTGTCATCCTTAGTCTATGGAGCCAAGCCAAAGTGGAAGCATTATGGTTGCTGTTACTGCCAAAATTGTCACACTTTTTACATGAAGAGTGTCTACTTCTAGTCTTCCAGAACCATACCGTGTGCACATAGCTTTATTTTTTCTTGTTTCCGGCCTTTTAGCAAGAATTGACCTAACAAGTCATTCATTTACATCATGGTATGCAAGATATAGCCTAAACCTAAGTGAGGAAAAAATAAAACCAGGTCCTGTTTGGCATGCGTGATCTCATACCAATAAAAAAAAATAAAACAGTATTTTCTACTAAACAGCTTATTTCCTAATACATAAATGCGGTTAGACGTGAGGATAAAATTAATAATTGTAACCGCCTCCTGGGTGGTGGCGGGAATCGATAGGATAATGATACTATCTCTATACCAAAGTGTGGTATATAACAAGACTAAGTACCGGAGGCTTAGACTAAGTTGTTGTAACAAACTTCTTACTATATCGCAACTACCAAGTAGTTCCTAATAGCTAAGTATGTTTGGTCTTATTGGATTCTCGAAGCGAACTGAAAAGGTAACTGTTCAACCAAGTAAATTGAAAACTCTGTCTGTCGAAGTCTGCCCTCTCTAAGTCCGGAGAATAGCAGGTCTTAAATACACTTGTCAGGCTAACCGAAGCCTTGTAAACAATAGCTATAAAGACTCCCCAAACGGTAGCCTTGAAACATTACGTAAAACATATCAAGTATCAAACGATACTTTGACACAATAACTAAAACATACCAAGTATTAAACGATACTCGAAACCAAACATAACACATATCAAGTATCAAACGATACTCGAAACCAAACATAAAACATCATGAGTATCAAACTCAATCATAAAACATACTAAGTATCAAACGATACTCGAAATCAAACATAAAACATAGTAACCCGTACTGGTTACCATAATGACCATAGTGCAGAAGTACTAGTAGTTAAGCGGTAGGGAAGACAGACATGTTGCCAAATATAGCACCTTATAAGACACAATATTTTACAGCATATTAATTCTCCCTATGAAGCTACAGCGCCTAAGTTTTGTACATTATGCTAGCAGGGGGGTCTTCAGCTACAGGGTTGAGGTGTGAATAAGGAATAGCGGCTTGGGGGTTCTCGAGTAAAATTAAAAAAATTGGATAAAAATTCAGATCACATTTACTTTACCGCGAGAGTATCGACAATGCTACCGTTTGTTACGATCCTCCCATCCCCAGGTGATACTTGCAGCGGGTAACCGATAGCTTCGCTAACAATCGCTTCTTGCCTCAATTTTCTGACTGCGATAGCTAAGTCCTCTGACTCCTATCTAGCAGTATTGATCACTAAGCTCGTGTAAGACAGTCGTGTCTTAGTTCCCGAACGCGTGATAGGTAAAAGGTCTTGCATTGAAAGTATAGTGTATGAAAGAACTTAGATGGTTGCGTGAAGAACCCAAATCCCACAACTTTTATTTTTATTTTTATATCAGTGGTATTTGTTTTAAGATACAAAACATGCGTGCAGCTCTAGCTATGGCAACAAAAAACCTATAAATCAAAGCAAAAAACCTCCTGGCGCCAGGTAAAAAGCCATCAACCCAAGTCCCTCTGGTCTGGGACCAACCGCACACCAGCCACATCAAATAAGAAATCCAACCCTGACTAGCTAACGCGGGCAAGAAAGGAAATCAAATAAACATATAAGGAGGAATCAACAGGAAAACCCTTGCCAAAGATACCAACATATGAAATAATAGATATAACCACTAATGAAACCCAAAGTAACAACAAGGAAGGAAGAACAATGGGGACGAGGGGGGCCACAAAAACAACGTGAGCGTGCAAAAATTACTCAAGAACCTAAGGCGTTACCATCTGCCACTGAAACAGTGCAATACGACGACTGAGCGTAACCAAGGGCTGCAACCGTGGAGAAGTCACGGGGAAGGTGAAAAGGCAGTAGGGTGCCAGCCAAGTGAGTGTATGGTAGCTGTAACTGAGCAACGGGACAAGACCGGAGGTGGAAAGAGGAGGGGTAGACCCAATAACTGTAGAAACTATTAGTAACCGTGTACGTGTCTTACTAGGCAGCCTCTAAAGGTAAAGAAGAGAATGAAAAAATCGACCGTGGCCTGTTGAAAAGTTTTCTTCTATTGTAAACAGTAGTCCCAGCCGTCTGTAACATGGGCGATAGGGTGTTGCTGACTGTGCAAGCGCTAAGCGAGGTAGTGAAGACGCTAGCGGAGAGGGAGGGAGAGTTAACCATGAGACCCCGGGAAACAAGGACGCCAAAGTCCAAGATTATGATAAGGGATATGGGAGGAGGGGGGGGTGCAGCTCACTAGGAGTGCGGAGGTGGTGAGTGGTGACAATGAATTCTCATAGTGTTGAGATTTCAATCGCCGGAGGTGTAGAGGAGAGGGTTCGTAATAGGAGATGGTTCGTCCCCAAATCCCACACCTTTCTTTTTTAATTTTATTTTTATCATGTGCTTTGTTTATTTGTCAACTAGGTACAAAGACTACATGTAGTGCTAGCTATGGTAAAGAAAAACATCTGTGACAAACCAACCGGCGCCAGGGAAAAAGCCATCAACCCAAGTCCCTATGGTATGAGACCAACCACACACCAGCCACGCAAATAAGAAATCAAACTCCGACTAAAAGGGTGAAGTAGGAAACATCAAATAAGTACATGGGGAGGAATCAACAGGAAAACCCTTGCTGTAGACACCAACAAAATAAATAATTGTTATAACCACTATGAAACCCAAAGTAACCAACAATAAAAGGGAAACAATGGGGCTGTGGGACCACTCCAAACCGTAGCAGCAGTGCCAGTATTACTCAGAACCCAAGAGGTTGACATCCACCACTGAGAGAATGCAATACGACGAATGAGCGTGACTGAGGGGCGCGACCATGGAGAAATCACAAGGTGAGGCATAGGGGCTGTAGGGTGCCAGTCGAGTAAGTAGATCTTTAGCTTTAACCGAGCAACTGGACGAGACCTTGAGGGAGGAGAGGAGGGCTAGACCAAATAACCGTAGGAACTATCGGTAACCATGTGCGTGTCTAACTAGGCAGTCTCTAAAGGTAGTAAAGAGAATAGAGAAATTGAACGTGGTCTGTTGAAGAGGTTTCTCCTACTGTGAACTGTAGTCCCAGCCATCTGAAACATGGGCGAGAGGGTGTTGCCGACCGTGCGAACGCTAAGCGAGGCAGCAAAACACAAGGGAGAAGAGGGTGTGATAGAGCCAAACGACCGCTAGAAACAAGGACCCCAGGGCCCAACTTGAAGGACATGATGAGGGAAGTAAGGTGAGAGGGAGGGGGGTGCAGCTCACAGAGAGTACAGGTGCAGCTTACTGAGAGTGTAGGGTTGGATGTTGATGATGAATTCTCATGATGTTGAGATTTCAATGGCCGGAGGTGTAGTGGAGATGGTTCGTGGCCCAAATCCCACAACCTTTTTTTTCTTTTTTTTTTAATCATATTTTAAACTTTGTTTCTAGCTGAGGCCGAAGGCCAAAGTCATAAGTACAAAAATAGCATGTAACCATGAAGGTTATGGCCGCAACAAACTTCCACCCAGTCCAACCCATGGTTGAGTGGGTGGAAACCGTGGGAGAAAAACCCCTGGCCTAAAACCCACACCAAGCACCCGGGCGCTGAAAACTACAACAAAATATACATGAAACTCGCGACCAAAAGAAAGCATCTACTGAAAACCCAGGAAAAACCAAATAGTGAGAAAAACCAAAAATAACAAATCTGTAGAAGAAGCACCAGAGAAAGCCTATCTACCGCGAAGGCTTTTAACGATCCCTAACTGCAAACATCATCGAACCACAACCATACCTGAGGGTAATTGCACCGGGGCCATATAGACCAGATCGCGGGACTGATGGCAAAACGTGTGGCAGATTAGGCCGAGGAAGTCCACGAGTCCTTAGAGAAGACGAGGTGAATGGTGGCCGGACACCAGAGCGACCGAGCCGAGAGGGAGTGGTTGTGAGGCTGTAACCGAGCCACGGGACGAAGACCGAGTGAGTGGAGGGAGGTGTGTGCCCAATCAACTAGAAGTACGAGGGAGGGAGAACCAAAACGATATCATGACTTTTCGACAATGCCGACCGTACCGAACAGTGATCCAAGGAGATAGTGCAATACCAGCGAGCAGAGCCAGTGGGGCCACTACTTCGACGATAACCCACGACTGCGACTGACCTATTGATGAAAGAAAGAGGTTGCTGACAGTGCAAATGCTAAGCGAAGCAGCCAAGCAAGTGCGGAGAAGGGAGGGAGGAGTGACCGTGAAACCCCATACAATCAGGCTGCCAAAGCAACAGGAAGATCAGAAGGGAATCAGAGGGGAGAGGGGTGGTGGTAGCGTCACCCTCCTAGGCA
>Ga0307507_10010764_pt1 | contig 11721 bp, 13 predicted proteins | sample 7_EM_MG_FD_207223 | JGI IMG/M metagenome (GOLD analysis project Ga0307507, IMG submission 207223) | Populus trichocarpa ectomycorrhiza microbial communities from riparian zone in the Pacific Northwest, United States - 7_EM | ecosystem: Host-associated > Plants > Roots > Unclassified | place...
GAGTTTATTTTGTATTGTATATAGGATAATAAAACTTTCTTCACTAAAAATCAGACAAAGTTGGGCATTGGTCCTTCGTTGTAGAAGCTACAAAGTGTATTAAAAACATTGTTGGGTTCCAAGAAGTCATGTAGGACACGCAGTTGAAAGGCAAGAGGCAGAACAAGCAGTCTGATAAGATATTAGGCATCTAAGGTCGTTCTCCACCCTTCTTTTCAACTAAAGTACAGGTTGGATATTGTTCCTTTGCAGTTTCCCAAGAAATAAAGTAACCCCACTGGTTACAACAAGAAACAAAGAGTTTATCTGGATAAAAACATATTAAACTTGGATTGGAATCTTATTCTGAGGCAGTTAGACAAGCAATTACTTGGCCCAGAACAAACTCTTTTAGAGTTCTGATTAGTTAAGAAAAACTATAAACTTGAGGCGCAGCAATAGAACAGAAATTGAATTTATTGAAGGTCCTGTGGACATTACAGTTGATCCTTTAATTTACTATATTTCTACCCTACTTCCGTAGCAAGCACTTCACCGTCAACAGGCTCAATGGTCCAAATACCTCAGCCAATTCAATCTTATCATCCGCTTCCATCCTGGCAAACTCAGCACAAAACCTGATGCATTAACATGACATTGGGACATCTACTCTAAAGAGGGAAGTAGCAACTACATGACTGTCAACCCACACAACTTCTGACCAGTCTTCACCAACAAACAACTCTCAGCTTCGCTCTGAGCTACCGCTCTCTACTCCATTTCCCTCCACAGCGCAACAATCATTGACACCGAAAGACTCCACATGGACATCCATACCACCTATGCTATGGACCCAGTTGCTGCTTCACACCTTCCGACACCCTCCACAATCAGCTGGTCCCTATCTGAGGACAGACTCCTTCTCCTCAACAATCGTATTTACATTCTGAACCAGAACGACCTCTGCCTCCAGGTGCTCCGTAAGAAGCACTATCACCTACTTTCCAGACACCTCAGCTGTAACAAGACTCTCGAACTAATATGATGAGAATATGCTTGGCTCAAAATGCGAACCTTTGTCATAGACTACTGTAAGTCCTGTGTCACCTGTGGCAGAGCTAAACTCTGCCGTCACAAGCCCTATGATCTCCTCAAACAACTTCCAGTCCCTGACTTTCCCTGGCACTCCATCTCAATGGACCTCATTGAGCACCTCCCATCCTCCTCCGGCTATGATGCCATCCTTGTTATCATCAACCACTTATTGAAACAAGGTATCTTCATACCAACGCACGATACTCTCACAGCAGTCCAACTCACTGACCTTTTCGTAATGTATGTCTTTTTCAAGCACAGAGTCCTGTTCCACATCACTTCCGATAGAGGCTCCAAATTCATCTCTCATTTCTTCCGTGGTCTCAGGAAAGCCCTTGACATGAAGCTCCACTTCACTTCCAGTTACCATCCAGAAGGCGACAGCCAAACCAAACACATCAATCAGACCCTCAAGCAATACCTCCGTTGCTACTGCAACTACCAACAAGACAACTGGTCCTCACTCCTTTCCCTCGCTGAGTTCGCCTACAATAACACTCTGAACAACACCACCAGTGTCTCTCCCTTCTTTGCAAACAAAGGTTATCATCCCAACCTCTCCATACATCTGGAGCGCGACATTGCTTCCAACTGCGCCCAAGAATTCACCACCAATCTAGGCGAACTACATGATCACCTCAAATTCAACATCTGTGATGCTCAGTTACGCTATCAAAAGTCTGCTTACAGAAACCGACTCCTGGCTCCAGACTTCCAAATTGGACAAAAAGTATACATCAAAGCTCAGTACTTCCGAACCACCTGTCCCTTGAAGAAGCTCTCCAACAAGTATCTCGGGCCCTACAAGATCATCAACAAAGCCAGCTCCCACTCCTTCATCCTCTGGCTTCTGGATACCTTCTGTGCAGTCCACCCTGTTTACCATGTCTCAATGCTTGAACAACACCCTCCGAATACCATTCCAAATCGCATTGAAGAATCACCACCTCTGATTGAAATTGAAGGCAACCTCGAATATGAAATCGCTGAAATTCTCAACTCAAAAATTGATCACTGCCATCACTGCAAACTCCTATACTTAGTAAAGTAGCTCAGATACGAAGGCACTGATGACGAAACTTCCTGGCTTCCAGCCAATGAACTTAGCCACACTTCCAATCTCATTGCTGACTTTCACAACTCTTACCCAGACAAACCTCAACCTCTATTGTGAGTTCTCTTCATCTTCTGTTTTCCTCTCCTTCTGTAGTACTTTTTCTTCATCTCTTCCATAGTTTACTTCACCAAGAAAAAAGAACTCTTATATATAAAACAAGAAATAAAAAACTATATACAGTAGATAAACTTTTTTTGTCTTTTCTTCTCTTCCTACACTTCCATAGCTTCCTCTCTGTCTTCTCCATCATCTTTCCTGTCGTCTTCCCCATCGTCCTCCGCTTCGTCTTCCGTCTCCTCCATTTTCCTACTCATCGACCTTCTGGTTCTCCTCTTTCACTCATTCTTGCTCTCCTCCCACAGGGACATCAACTCCTCCTCTGTCACCACTGAACCGCCCCCCTCCAACTTCCTCCGACTCTGGCACATAGATAGTGTCACCCACTGCCTTTGCAATACGCTCCAGCGCATCTGCACTCTGCTTCTGGTGGCGAGTAGTGCTTGAAAGTCTAGTCTGGTCCTGGTTAGCAACCATTTTTGGCTCTAACCGAGACTGAGACTGGTTATACTATTTCCAGAATTTCAAAAAAAAACAGACTGAACCGCCTTGAACTGGTCTTGCACAGTTATAGGCAGCGGTTACCAGTTATTATAAATATTATTATATTTAATTATAAATCATATATAATTTACTAAAAAAATTAATTTAACAACAAGCGCAAATGGGCACTTGTTTTCAAGGGTGGTGAGTGGTGGTAGCAGTCGAAAACGAGCATTGGTGCTCATTTTTGATGGTGGTGGTTGGTGGTAGTCACAATGGACAACTACCATTTGAAAATGAGCATGGGCACTTGTTTTTGAGAGTGGTGAGTGGTGGTGGTGGTCCAGGTGTGATCTGGCCTCTGGCATAGTTGGCGCTGGCAGCTGCAGCTGCAGCCACCATCATCATTGTTATCGTTCGCATTGGCTGGAGCTGTTGACAGTGGATGGTGGTGATGGCAACAGACAGCTATCCCCCTTGAAAACAAGTGTCTGTGCTTGTTTTCGATGGTGGCAGGCTGGTGGTGGTGGTCTGTGGTGTTGTCATTCGCATTGGCAACTGTGTCTTCATCTGTTTTGGCAGCTGCAGATGCAGCTGTTGTTGCCATCATTCGCGTTGGCACTGTGTTGGAAGCTGGACCATGATGTAAACTTGTCACAGACGCTGATATATCAATAATTATATATATTAAATACTACAAATAGATATTATTAATGACCAGTTCTAACCAGTCTAACTGGTTTATGTCCGGTTATGGAAATTTTAAAATAATGACTAACCGCTAACCTGACTGTGGTTACAGTTAGCCTTGGTTAGTCATGTGCCTGGTTATTTCCAGTCATGGTTATGGTCCGGTCTTGGTTATTTTCCAGTTAACTAACCTGACTTTCAAGCGCTAATGAGGATTGCATGAAAAGGATAGAAAGGCCTCAGCGGCTTGTGGGACAAACCACAGGTGAACTGTTGATGAATGAAGGTTCTCATTCTGAGAGAGGCAGGGCAGGAGCAGACCCAGGACTGGATGACAGTTGGATTGGAAAGAAAGCTGGAGGCTGTCAAAGCCAGAAAGGAGGAGATTGAACAGGTTAGCAAAGATATTGATGAGTGAGAGTGATGGGATCACCTGCTCACTAAAGAATTCATCAAGTACATATGCCAGAGAGACTAAATTTATATGTGTTCTAGTGGTTGTATGGAGTTTATTTAGATATAATAGGATCATTTGTTGAGTGACTGATATACATATGTATGCTGTGATGTGGCTTGCCACTTTTCTTCTCCTATCATGACCTCATCTGGCTCTGGCTTTACTGAGAAGACAATTCTGTCAGCTGGCTGAAGGCTTCAGGACTGCCGATTGCCTCTGAATGAGTTTACTTCCAGAGTGCATTATTGCAGAGCTGCCAAATTCTAGTGACTGAAGAATTGCAGAAGAAAATAATAGCTAACATCAAGAATTGAACCCCAGACCTGGAAACAAGTCACATGTCATGTTACTGACCACTTTACCACTGCACCACAAGGGCTTTTATATTATGGGAAACTAAATAATATATATACACATATTCATTATATACATATATTATGTATGTTATTCATTTCTTTACCAAATATCATGATTATAGGCTCAAAAATTAGGTAAAATCAAGGCAAATCCAACCATTTATGACTGTATAAATATCATGTGGTTATAACACGTTTTTTTGGTGTTTTATATGTTTAAATATGTAAAACACTCAAAATAAATGCATTTTGGCTTTATTAGTAAAGTAAGCATTCAATTACATGTCAATCTACTCTATAAACATATTTCTGTTTAATTGAATGCTTACTTCAGCCAAAATGCGTTTATTTTGAGTGTTTTACATATTTAAACATATAAAACACCAAAAAATGTGTTATAACCACTTGATATTTATACAGTCAATAAATGGTTGGATTTACCTTGATTTTACCTAATTTTTGAGTCTATAATCATGATATTTGGTAAAGAAATGAATAACATACATAATATATATATATATAATGAATATGTGTATATATATTATTTAGTTTCCCATAATATAAAAGTTCTTGTGGTGCAGTGGTAAAGTGGTCAGTAACATGACATGTGACTTGTTTCCAGGTCTGGGGTTCAATTCTTGATGTTAGCTATTATTTTCTTCTGCAATTCTTCAGTCACTAGAATTTGGCAGCTCTGCAATAATGCACTCTGGAAGTAAACTCATTCAGAGGCAATCGGCAGTCCTGAAGCCTTCAGCCAGCTGACAGAAGTGGGGCAAGGGCAAGAACAGGGCACATTTTGCTATGGATTCAAGAATGATGTCAGCTGCCACTGCTGGCATCAAGTGCAAGACCCAAAGCGCTTTTGAGTCTGCTCATCAAGCAGCCAAAATGTGTTGAGTGGAGATTATGGCAGAAGAACAGGAATATGTTGCAAATTCCCAAAGGGCACTTACCTGCTACAGAGCAATTTACACACTGTGTATTGTTAAAGATGGCATTCATGATGCTCATGACTTTTGATTCTGTTCAATGCTCATGTCAATGTTCAGCAATGATAATACAAAGGGCTTGTTTTTATACTTATACAAGTCTTTCAAAAACATGTTGCATTACAATCACACCATTCATGATCTCATTTGCTACTATTGCCATGTTCCTATTTGCCACAATCTTCTGCACAAACCTGTTAGAACTGCTGTCATCTGCACCTATCCAGATGTGGTGGATTGTATTGCCAATGATGGACATTGTATCAAGGTGCTGGCTGGCACTCGATCCCTGCTGCAAAAGAAGTTTAGTATAAATTTTAATTCTCTTGGTTAAATGGTCCACCTATTGCTGGACACAAGTCTAATCTGTCTGCTGTCTTTCTTTGGTATACTTCTTTTCTTTTTGGTATCAAATAAATGCTAGCATGTTTGTCAACAAAATGTAAATTGCAATTTATTGAATAGTACTGGCCATGCTGTGGTATCAAGTGTCTGTTTAATGCTAGCATACTCATTGACAAAATGTAAATTGTGAATTATTGAGTATATGATTGATCTGTAAACTATAAACAGCTTTAATGCATGTCAACAAGTGATCAATTATTTCTGACAAGATCTCAAATCATTATTTTCGATATACTGAATTCATTGAAATGCAATTATTGGTTTGTCAAAAGAGTATGATCAATTATATTTGGCAAGATAAAAACAGATCTCAACAAGTCGTCATTATTTTGAACTGACTTGAATTTGTCAAAATGCAATTATCATTTTGTTGAAAGAAGTGATCTATTATTTTTCTTTTGCAAGGCAAGCTAAATTCATTGAAATGCAATCAGTGTTTTGTTGACTTAGATTGATCACTTAATCAAGTGTTTTGGCAAGCTGATTGTATTGAAATACAATTATTGATTATTTTTGACAAGGCCATTTATGTTTCAACAGACAAATGTGTGCTATTTGGCACAACACAAATGCTAGACTAGAGATATGGATGGGAATGTCTTATTTGTATATGTTTGTTCAATAGAATGAAGCTGGAAATGCAAATAAGGGTTAGACAAGTCTTGATTTGACAATTCATTTAAGCACAAGTATATAAAGGCCCAATTTGATTAGATGCTTCTTAACCTTCTACCATCACCATCTATTTTGGTAGCTACAAACAAGTACAAACAAATTTGGTTTTTTTGAGGGGGTATTAAATTTGATATAATGCAATTTTCATTTTGTCAAATAGACAAAGCAGAAGAAGAAGAAGAAGAAGGTGGCAGTGGCAGAGGCTACAACCACAACAGGCAAGCCATCTAAAAAGAAAGATGCTGTGAAACGTGTATTGGGGCAGGACTTTGCTGATCAGGCCAAAGAGATGAAGACAGACAATGCACATGTGGGTTATATATACAAAATAAATTATCCTACACTACTAATTCCTTTAGCAGATGGTTCAGCAGATGTTGGCTGGTATTGGCGATGAACACATTCCTATATGTCAGCATGCACCTGTTGCCAAGGCTCTGACTGGGTTCTCTGATGTTTTGAAAGTCCACAACAAGCTTTTGTGTGATGAAAAGAAAACAGAAGCAAGAGAGGTGATTGCAAAAGAGATTCAGGATGCATGTCTTGGTCATGCAAGAGTCTGTTTTACATCAGACAACGACTTGGATCATGGCCCAACAATCTGCTGTGATGTGCTCAATCCTTGCTCCATTCAACAGAACAGTGTAATGCATCTCAAAAATCTGCACAGAAATGGAAGGCTCAATTAGTACTCAACTGAGGTGACCTTTCATATCACCATGGTCATCAGACAAAAAGCCTTCAAGGCCGAGTCGCTTGCACAGAATATCACCCAGGTCCCTTACCCTATGATCAAGTGGGTTGATAATATCATGAAAGTCATCCAGGGGTCTAAAGAAGACCTGGCATTGGTTACGGATGGCAATCACCATGCCACAGCATGTGAGCAGCTGGGTGCAGAGGTCAAGAAGACCTATTTGCACAGTAGGATCATTCTGGGCAACATGGCCACCAAGCAGGCCAACAGTAATATGGCCAAGATCCACTGGGATACAGTGGAAAAGGCAGACAGTTTGCTGCGAAAGATGTGCAGCTGGAATGTGGTTGTATATGATTGGGGTGAGTGTATTATTATTCAACAAAATGAAACTCACGTTTCATCAAATAGACAAGATAGAGAAAAGCCTACAGAAAGAGGCAATTTACTTGATGATTTCTGAGAACAATACGTTCTTCAGTCAACTGGACAACAACATGGATGCTCTGCAACACCTTCTGACCAGCATTGCCAGATGCACCTCACAAGAGGTCAACACTGTTCTAAATGTTCACTGCCAGTCCAGAACAAATGTCATGACCTCCAACGAAAGCATATTCAAAGACAAAAGGGCCTTGATGGTCTATGTGATGCCTTATATGTTTCAGGGCTTGCGGATCACCAAGCTTTTTTTCCCCACTTTGGTGTTTCAGTGGCAGACATGTGCATCAGAGATTGCCTGTCCCTTTTTGAGTCATATGGTTCATGTTCTTCTGTGGCTCGCATCTCCTGAAAAGATGGATCTCAATGCTGTCAACACTGTCGATCTCGTTAATGAGTTGGTCACCTATTCTGCTGAGGCCTTGAACTCTGTCCTGGACACAACATTTTTCGACAGCCAATTTTTCCAAATTCTAGAGGATAGTTACATGAACTATCTCAAGCCAGCTATGATCACGTTTGGGCAGGAAGACGATGGGAACATGATCAATCAAGCTACTACTATTGTTCAAGCATCCAACAACAAGGATGAGTCAGAGTCCTCTGCTGAACAAAAAGAGCAGCCAGGACTATGAGATTTGATGGCACAGAGCCTTCAAGAATTATATATCCTGCATTTACAAAAAAGTCACTGCATGGGTTGAAGACAAAATGAAGTATACAAAAGACCTTGTAATGAAATCCATGTAAACATGCTGGTCCCCAAGATCTGATTTTTGAATGAGCATGACATGCTCTGTCATCATTCCTTGCTTCCAACCATAAATAGTCCCATCCCCCTCCTTTCTATTCTATTCTTCACCGATTTTGCCAAGTCATTGTGAGATGTTACTGATGCAATAACTGTGGTGAGTTGTATTCAACAAAACGCAAATATTGTTTTATCAAATATATTTTTTAGGTTTACAACTGATTTGATCCACTTCTTGTTGCCACAGTCAGGCATCAGCATATCAGAAAAACTGCCTCTTCTGATCTGGTTGTCACATGCCGTGACAACACCCGCATGTCACCTGACCCTTCCACTGGCTTCCGCATCAGTTCCGATATTTTTCCCGCACGCTCCGCACCCTTTCTACACCTTTCCGCACCCTTTCTACTTCTTTCTGCACCCTTTCTGTCATTTTCCGCCCACTACAGTACTTCCGCACCCATTCCGATCTTTTTCCCGCGCTTCCGCCACCTTTCCACACCGCTTCCGCTTCGGAACATGTTTCCCGCACTTCGGCACACTTCCGACACTGTATTTTATCTTTATTGAGCCTTCCACTCACTTCTGCTGATATCTTACCATTCGTACATCCTTACATCTGTTTGTATATATGTTCTGGCTCCCATGTATGTTCCTTTAGCTTGAATATCGACTACAAACCACTCCCGTTCATGTCTGTCCGCTTCCGCACACTTTCCTTCCCTTCCGACATTCTGAAATAAGAGCACAGTGTATAACGAGGGCGTAACACACAAGTTGAAGCCGTGCTCTTCTCCGCTTCCTTATTTGGTCATCTCTCCTCAATTCCGCCCCTCTTCCATCCATCACCTACATACCTCCCACCAACAACATAACACACCTTGTGACACTGGTCATAAAAAAACCACCGCTCATATTCAATGAATGGCTTACCTATCATGTGGCCAGGAAGAAGCCTATATGCACTGCCAGTCTCATCCAAAAGGAGACCAATTTTTACAACAAGAATGTCAAAAGAATGATCAACAATGTGAGTGGAAATTTCATCTGCTTTCTTGTTCTTTTGGACTGATTAAAATAAAGATCATGGGCCAGATCATTTTCTACAGACAAAGCTGTCTGCCCATGCTAAACAAGTGCTTGAATACTGAAAAGTTGCTTTGGGGCAAGTACAAAGACTGCAATGCCTATTACACAGATATGAAGACCTTTGAGGAATTCCTGGAACGCAAAGTGAGCAAGCCAAGCATTGAGGATCTGCCTGCATGAACAATGCCATCTATCCACATTGGACAGCTTATGCTGACATGGCATCTCAGAGCGCAAAACTTTGAAAAGTTTCTGAATGATCTTGAGATCAAAAAACATCATACCACCAGAATCAAGGGCTCTATACCAGGCCCCATAATTAAACCAGGCGATGACTGCAAGCCTACAGTCACTTCTATCAAACAGGCGACTGAAAAGGAACAGCAGTTTGTGGAGTCTGCTCTTGATTTGCTGTCTCTCACCTTTTGGAACTGGGCAGAATTTACCACCTGGTCATGAAATATGTAAAAATCGTGATTTATTCCCTCGAATTGCGCAAGATCTACAACAATCCTTTCAAGATCAAGCAATCCCACAAGATTTTCTTGAGCATATTTGAGGATATCAAAGATCACCTTGATGAAGATATTCTTATTGCTGTGAAGCCTCCAAAGCTCCAAGGCAAGGAGAAAGAGGACAACCCAATATCACCTTGAATATATATCATGGAGTCACACACATGTGTCTTGAAGAATACGATCAGGAGCTGAATGATGGGTTGAAGGCTTTGTTGGACATTGGCCAAAAATATGGGTGTGTCAACCTAACTAAAATACCCAGAGAGCTTTGTAAAGCCTTTTGTCAATTTGATTCTGGTGCGTATTGTTTTTGATGTCTAATAAAAATTAATAATAGATGAATGGATTTATTTCAGGCAATGACTGAAGTCAATCTGTGAAAAAAGGCCATCTTGGATGGCAAGCACAAGACGCAAAATGGAAATATAAAGCAGTCAACTCTTATAGAGTTAGCAGAGTTGATTCTTGGACCACTTCCATCCATAGATGACAGCTTGTCGACTCAAGAGGTTTCGGAGCAGTTGCTGCTGATGACCATTCAGCAGGTGTCCAGGGTGGGAGAGATTCAAAGCAGGATATCAATGGACATTCATGAAAAGTGAATCAAGAATCAAGATGCCAAGACTAGAAAAAGAAGAGCAGACAGCAACAAGTGGGACACAGAGTATATACTCCAGCAGGACTCGCTTATTTCTATCAAGCCTCAGAAGGCCAGCAACAAGAAGAAGAAAGCTGTGACATCAGAGATTGATTCAGATGAAGACAAAGATGACAATGACACAGAAGGTGTTGATGATGAACTATTGGTGGCAGCAATGACAACCCCATCACTGTCAGCAAAAAAGACAAAGCAGATCATTTTTGTGACTGACTCTGAAGATTCATCAATGGCATCCAATGCTAGCCCTTCAATGATTACCAAAGCCAAGGCAGGTGGAAGATATACCCAGTATGTCAGTGAATTTTGTGGGTATTAATCCATTTGATAAAATGTGATTTTCATTTTAACAAAATTTATTTATCAGTGGCAGGTTCATCTACTGGAAGAAGTCAGATCCAGCTGATGGATAAAGACCCACAAGCTGTGTGCAAAAGGACTTATTCCCAATCCAATGCAGCAGCTTTCTCCATGAAAAAGAGCAAAGATAAGAAATGGCCTCACATTGCAGACAATGGCAATGTGGCAGAATTGATGTCTGTACTGAATGCTGGGCTGAGCTCAGGGGAAAATGTTTTGGTTCCTGATTCCAATGACAGCAACAATCCTATTGTGAATGAAGGATCTGGATCAGGTCAAGGAAATGACTCTGACCCCACCACAAGTAGTTCTGGGAATGAACAGCAGGAATCATCTTCTAACAATGCTGGCAGCAGCAGTAACACCAATGACTCCAACACTATGGACTATATGCAAAGAGATTGATTTGTAAATATAATATGTCTTGAGGTTTTATATTATTTGTTGAAACACAAATAATGTTTTATCGAATCACTATGTATATCTATTTTTTTTCTATGCAGTCAATCTATGTAGCTCGATGAAATGTGATTATCACTTTATTGACCAATTGTGTTCTATAAAATCCAAATTCATTGAAAAGCAATTTACATTTTGTCAAATAACAGTCTAACAAGTGTACATTTATTTTTGGGAATCTAAATTTGTTGAAACACAATTACCATTTCATTGAGTGATCATCTCAAGTACTGTTCAATTATTTCTGATAATCCAAATTCATTGAAACACAATTATCATTTTGTCAAATAACAGGTGTTCAATTATTTTGGCAATCTACATCAGTGAAATCTGGAGAACGGGGCCACGTGTTATAATGCCTCGTATCCGATATAAGCAACTGTCCGTAGCAGAACTCTATTCAAATGTTATGACAGCCATTGCAATAGCATTATAACCATTG
>Ga0307507_10010766_pt1 | contig 11718 bp, 5 predicted proteins | sample 7_EM_MG_FD_207223 | JGI IMG/M metagenome (GOLD analysis project Ga0307507, IMG submission 207223) | Populus trichocarpa ectomycorrhiza microbial communities from riparian zone in the Pacific Northwest, United States - 7_EM | ecosystem: Host-associated > Plants > Roots > Unclassified | place...
TATACCAATAGTATATTTTAGATAAATAAAGGCTACTTTAAAGCTATTTATAAGGCTAGCAAAATAAATAATATTATTTTAGATAATTTAATATATGGTGACGGTTCTCTTCTACCTATTTACCTACTGACTTACCTACCTGCCTGCCTACCTATTTGCCTACTTGCCTACCTATTTACCTACCTACCTACCCTACCTACCTGCCTACCTGTCTGTCTGCCTACTTACCTACCTACTTATGTTAGTGTCTGGTTCAATTTAGGGGAAGGGTTGGCCCGATTGAAGGCTCTAATTTATTCAAATCGTTTTCTATAGCCGTTCGCTGGCTGTATATTCAAACGGTGGTTGTCTAGGGTGCTTCCCTAGGAGGCCTTGATTTGATTTAGTGACGGGGCGATATTAAAGCTCTGGTTTAATTCGATCAATTAATTGATTGAATCGTTTGTAGTATTCGCTGGCTGGTTGTTTAAACGGTCGTCGTCTGGTTCTAGCGACGGTCGTCCGGTTCCGGCGACAGTCTCTGGTTCTGGCGACGGTCCTCTCCTACCTGCCTACCTACCTACTTGTCTGCCTACCTACCTACCTGCCTGCCTGCCTGCCTGCCTATGTCAGTATCTAATTCAATTCGGGGGAGGGGTCGGCCCGATTGAAGGCTCTAATTGATTCAGATCGTTCTCTATGGCCGTTCGCTAGCTGTACATTCGAACGGTGGTCGTCTAAGGTGCCTCCCTAGGAGGCCTTGATTCGATTCGGTAATGGGCCGATATCGAATTCGATCGATCGATCAATTGAATCGTTCGTGGTATTCGCTGGCTGGTTGTTCGAAAGGTCGTCGTCTAGTTCTGGTAACGGTTGTCTGGCTCTAGGACGGTCATCTGGTTCTGGCGACGGTCGTCTGGTTCTGGCGACGGTCGTCTGGTTCTGGCAATGGTCGTCTGGTTCTGACGACGGTCGTCTAGTTCTGGCGACGGTCCTCTGCTGGCTGCCGTTCCAGTGCCTCCTAAGGTAGGGAGGATGTAAGGAAGGGTAAAAAATAAGTGGCTGCAAAGGGGGTAACTTGGCAGAGGCACGTGCAGGCTATCGGAATATAGCGGGGACCCGATGCAGAGCTTCGTGTAGAGCCTCCGTACGCAGAGCTTCGCGCAGAGCCTCGTGCAGAGCCTCTGTACGTAGAGCTTCGTGTAGAGCTTCGTGTAGAGCCTCGTGCAGAGCCTCTGTACGCAGAGCTTCGTGCAGAGCTTCGTGCAGAGCTTCGTGTAGAGCTTCGTGCAGAGCTTCGTGTAGAGCTTTGTGTAGAGCTTCGTGCAGAGCATCTTGCAATTAGCATATAACTTAAAAATAATATATTATATTACCTCAATTGCATATTAAGGAATGTATAAGTTGGTTAACTGCGTATTATTTAACTTTTTAAATATGTTAAGTTGGTTAATTGCAGGTTAATTGCGTGTCATTTAACTTTTAAATATGTTAAGTTAGTTAATTGCAGGTTAATTGCGTATCATTTAACTTTTAAATATGTCAAGTTGGTTAACTGCGTGTCATTTAACTTTTGAATATGTCAAGTTGGTTAACTGCATATCAATTACACGAAACGCGCTTAACAAAGTTAACTTGAAACCCAGCCTGCGAATATTTTCCCAATGATATAAATACCATTAGTTAAGGCTTAAGCAGAAAGCAAAGAAGTATATTAGCTACTATAAGAAGTATTAAGTATATAAAATCCAAAGGTATAAGCTATAGGGTTTACTTAAATTAGTTCCTCTCACTAGCAAACTATAGCAATATTACACTATAGATTTTATTACGGATCTTCTACTATTTAAGGATAAGCAAGGATAAACATATAATTTAGTTCTAGTACTTATTAATAGGGGTTTAAAGTACGTCTAATACATTTTTATTAATAAGATAATTAATATATAAGCGCTTACAAACCTAATTAAGGAGAAATGCTTTCTTAAAGTAGATTAACTATACTTTATTATTACTAATAGAGGAAGCGTCTTTATAAGCTAATACTGGTTAGATCTATGCTTTTATTTAAAAATAGACTACTATTATAGTATGGCTTTTTATCTATAGATAGATAGGCAAACAGAACGCTAGAACTAGAAACTGGAGTCTTATTTACAAATATATTTAAACTACTAGCAAGATAATTAGTGTAAGCTATTTCCGTATATAGAGTACGCTTATAACTTAAAGTAATATTTATTATATTAGTTTACATTAATTTAGATTGCCTATAGCATTTAACTATTTAGATTTAATAGTATACCTAATAATTACTAGTTAAGGCTATATAATTAATTATAGGATCCTACTAAAAAGTCTAAGGATATCTACTAAAAAGTATAAGGATACCTTAAGAAATAGAAGGAGTAATAAAAGTGTTAGTTATATAAGGGGATATCACGTAGCTACGGTTCATAGATAGTATAATGGTTGTTCTTCCTTTTAATAGGAATGAGGAAAGGGGTGAGGAACTTAAGGTTCCTCACCACGCTAGGGCCACGTCAGCACGTGACGGCAATATGCCTAGCATAACGGCAGCTTGCCTTATTCCCGACACTGGCAACTCTTCTTTTTGTGGTTGCCATCTATATATAGACAAACAGACAGGATGCGACAATACCAGACAGTATACAACAATACCAAACAATATGCGACAATATGCGACAATGTGGCAGTTGGCAGATAACGTAAAGATAGGTAGGCCGCCAAGGCGCTAGTAGTAAGCGAGCTAATAGCAATTTTCTATCCCAGGGATAGAAAATCCTAATTAGCTGGTTTAAGTTAGGGTTTATAGAATATCATACTCCTACTCCCTTTTAACCCAACCTTTAACTTATATATATAGAGTGTTTATGTTGATAAACGTTTCTAGAGCCTTGTTTGGGTTTGCCTTTATTATTGCGTCTACTGGGTTATCTTAACCGTTAATCCATTAAATCTTAAAGAGTTCTTGCCGTTTGTAGGATTAATAAAGTGCTATAATATTAATTATAAGGCGCTTCTCCTTTATAGTACCAAGCTTAACCAAGCACTTATAGAGGGAGTATAAATTAGTGCATATAATTATAGGGATAATAGGAAGTTCGAGTTAATCTATAATTATCTTTAGGGTAGTTCTAATTGTAATTGCTATATTAACTCCACTAACTATTTTATATATCTCTAACGCTAAAACACTTTAAGTAACACGCTTGCTCTTAGTTAAGCTCCAATAGATAAGGTTGCTATAGATTATAAAGTTATTCTCTCTAGTAAACTTATTTGTAATAATAATCTTATATCCTAGCTAGGAGCTAAAATCTTTATTATTTATAAACGATCTATTAACAAATATAAAGAGCTTAGCGGTGGGAAGATTAATAGGCATATAGTATAGGCCCCAGTCAAGATGGTTTATTTGCCAGGAAAGGCGTTTATTTAGGGCAAGAACGTTATTCTTAGTTAATTCCTGGTATTAGGCGGCAATAGAGAGATTAAATAAAGCCTTAGGTTAATAGATAGAAGTAATATAAGCTTCGCAAGCGCGTTACTCCACGTATCCTTACTTTAGAGAATTAGCATTAATAACGTTAATCTTCTTACCTTAACCCTTCTAGCGCAGAGCAATAGAATCCTCATTTAGGGAGAGGATGCATCTATTAAAGAGTAATAATATTGTTAAACTAAGCTTTTCCTTTAGCTTTGCTATAAGATTTGCCTTTACTAGCTCGTCTTCTTTAAGAGCTAAAAATTGGTCGTCTCCTAAGATAATTATATTATTAGTTTATATGCCAACAATTCTAAATAGAGTTCCCGTAGTTGTAATAAGGAAGCAGGGATTAAATATAAAAGTAGTTATTAAAAGCTTCTCTTTATAGTGCTTGCTGTAGGTAGCCTACCAGTGAGTTCCTGCCTCTGCGATCCTATATAATGGCTTAAGCATAACTATAATTGTATCTTTAGGATACTAGTGGCGAATTTGCTCTAAAAGGTATGCTAATATTAAGCGCTAAAGGTGCGTCTCTAATTGGGTATAGGCTTAAGTAATATCTTATAAATAAACCACCATTCTATTCTTTATCAAGGAGGGAGCTAGCGTAATAATAACTCACTAACTAGCTCGTTGAATTATAGGAGACTGCGTAAGAATTACCTTCTTACTATTATTGTTGTAGCCTTAGATAACAAGCCTTGATTTCTTAAATGGGGCGTTAGTAGCTTTACCCTTAATTTCGTTAACTATTCTTAACTTAAAGATGCGAACTCTATTAAACTTAGTAGGGTCATACTTCTTAAATTTAAAGACTCCTCTTATAATAAGACCCTTGATCTCCTACTTATTAGATACTTAAAAAGGAGCTCCTGGAGTTGTAATATAACCTTCCTTTTAGAGCTGTTTTACGAGTTTAAAGTTATCCTTCTCCTTGGCTGTTATAAAGGCCATTAATAACTCAACTTTATTTTTGATGGCGGCAATAAATTACTCTTTAAAATTAATAAGATATTAGCGATTTTATAATCCCTTTAGGCGACCTCTACCGCGTTATAGTTATAGCGCATCTACTAATATTATATTGGGATTGTAGTCGCCTTCTAGAGTACGTTAATTGTGGTTCTCCTTTAAGGCATCTTCTAAGGCATCCTGTAAAGGCTTGGAACTGTTATCTTTATAATAAGGCTTAATAATAGTTAAACGGAATTAAGTGGGTCTATAAGGCATTTAAATAGTGCAAGTCTGGCTATTAATTATAATAAGTTAATGTGGGCCTAACTATCCTCTCTTTTTACGCTATACGCGTACCTTAGACTAGAGTGGCAGATCGAGCGTAGTTAAGGTGTTTAGGCCATTTCTTATTCCTAGTGCGTTGTTGACTTGGCGTGTAGCGTAGAGACGTTATACCTTCTTTATTGCCTTGTGAATAGCCTCAGCTCGTTACATAACAGAGGGAGATAGTAGAGAATTGTTAGTTATTTAAGGGTAGGCGCCAAAGACTAGCAACGTGGGTATAAGTCTATCTAGGCCAGCAGAATCATTAACAGCTTTAACAGCTATTTATAAGGTAAGTTCTTCACTAGTATCCTCTAGTTCTAAAGAGATAATCTTATATGCATAGCGTAATGGTGTGTAATATCGCTCCACTTTTCTAATACTATTATATGCCTTAATAGAGACTTCCTTGACCTTAATTGCCATTGCCTTTATCTATTATTAAAACTCTATAGATAAGAAGTTCTTTCCTATATTATAGACGATTTAATTAGGGGGTCCTAGGTAGACATTAATCTAGCACAACTAAAGGGTATCCCATGCGTTCCTAGCTAATATATCCTTCAAGAATCGTGCGGCTTAGAAGGAGGTTAAAAAGTTAACAACTTAGAGTACTAGCTTGCTGCTAAGATACATAACGTCAACGATAATACAGAAGTTAAAGTCGTAGTTATCTTTAAGGGTGAACTTAAATTGGCTAGGGGACTTCTGGTTTATTTAGCAGTAATAGTAGTACTTTATAAGATGCTTAATTGCCTTAACCTTAACTTTATAGCCTGCTCGCTGAAGAACCCTAAGCAATTAATAAACGGATAGGTAGCCAAAATAACGGTGTAGTTGGCGTAATTCTAACTTAGTTAAGTGGCTTTAAGCAATACTCTTTTCTAGTTAATAAAGGAGCAACCAGGGGTAACCCTACTTGCGTATAATAGGCACCCAATTATCTCCCTAAATAAGTATATTCTTAAGGTTGTTAAGCCTAACGCCTAACTTATCTATATCTTTAATACAAAATAGAAACGGAGTGTTTGTAGGAACAATATAGAAAGTGATATATCCTAAGGGGGTTTAGACCCTAATTGTGCTAAGAGAGATTATAGTACCTTTACTAAAGCGAATCGTATATTGGCCTGCCGTTGATTGGTTAATCTAAACAGAGCTATTAAGCTACTAAAGGGCTTAAACTTGAGGTTCTCCTACTATAGATACTCCTGCGGCTTTAGTATCCAGTATAATACTATAGAAGACGTTCGCCGAGTATCTATTATTAAAGGAAAACACGGAGCTCTCCTTTGGCTTATTAAAGATATCTAACTTCATAATAAAATGGAGCATAGATTAGTTATTAAGAACAGTAATGGTTTATATACCATTTACCTTACTATACTCAGTAAAGTATTAGTTAGGAGAGTAGTCCTTAATTTCTATATCTATAAGGAGCTATTTAACCTTATTAACCTCACCCTTAAGGTCTTCTACGCCTTCGTATTAAACCAGGAAGCTTTGGAAGTAGGCTATAATAACCTTATAATTTCTAACATTTCTTACACTCTAACGGAACTTGTTATATGCCTCTTTTCGCTTATTAAGGGAGTGTCTAGTTAACTAGCACTTTAGCTTCTTACAAACGTAGCACTTCTTTTGGCGATTACTTTAAAATAAACCTCTATAAGGACCTCCACGGTTGCCTTATAGTTAACATTAATTGTACCCTCTTCCATATTCCCTACTACAGCCACCATATGTTTAATTAGTCCAGTTGTGATCGTGTTGGTTAGGAATACTTATTTAGGTAGGGTTTTTAGTATAGAGCTGTTGAGATTCTTGTGTTCGCATTACAGTACCTACGGTAGAGCGTAGCTTAGTATATACTCCTTTAAATATATCCACAGGTTTATATAGCGCCAAGTTGCACTTAGGAACGCTATGGCATGCTAAGATAACCTAGTCCCTTAGGCTGTTTTTATTTTAGTAGGTTTTAGTAAGGCTATATTAGATTTTCTAGAGTTTATTAAAGAGTAGTTAAAGGCACTCTAAACAAGTCTTTATTAGGTTAGAAGCAATAACTCTCTAGAATATAGTCTCTCGCTATTTAGATATATAAAGTTGGCAATTCTTATTAGTCTTAAAGTGGGCTCTGGTAAGCTGAAGCATTATATTAAAGCTATAGTTTTTACCCGCAATATGGTTGTAATAGAATGTTGCTGCCCGTCCCTTTAATATAACAGAGAAAGCGTAATGGTACTAGTGGCGTTAAATTCTGACCTTATTGCAACAGTTATAAAAGACCTGTAATTTTGCTCTAAGTATATTATACAGTTCTCCTTTAAACTTCTTCTCTTCGTCCAAATATACCTTTATCAGATTCATGACTTCTTATAGTAAAGGCTTACCAGTTAGCTGGAGTGGAGGAGGTAGAGGCGGAGCAACTCTAAGTAGGAGGGCACCTCTAGGTAGGAGAGTAGCTTTAGGTAGGGGGTCAGCGTTCTAGGGGTTTTAATATAAATTAAAGTTACCTTCTAAAGAATATGGGTTGTTTTTAGGTTTCTGTAGTTAACATATAATCTTAGCTTCTGTCCATATTAGTTCTTCTGTACTAGTAATAACGGCCTAAATATTACTAGCAATTAGGTTACTGTTCTTAGCAATATATACCCTATTCCTATAGAGGAAGTCTCAAAAATTCTAAACAATATTAACGTTGCTAAGTGCCTAGGTATCAGCAGTCTATCCTATAAAATCCTCCCTAAAATACTCCTATAGTTGTAAATCGGCATAGCATCTATTTTGGTAGAATATAATATGGTGTAGGAGAAAGCCGTTAACTTATTTTACGGTATAAGTTATTATATTAAAGGCGAATTCGTCCTAATCTTTATTAATAAGTTTCGCGTGCTTAGCTACCCCTAGTAGTAAGGAGTCTTTCCAGTTATTTAAAGTAGGCGTAGCTATGTTTTCGGAGGGAGGGAAGTGTTATTGGTATAGGGATTGTCGTTTAGTACGCGTTCGTAATGTATATTTGTCATTTGGTACGCGTTCGTGGTTTAATACGCGTTTATAACAAGAATTTGCGATTATGGGGCTTAGGACCAGTTCTGGCCTTAAATCGCGAAGACTTATAAAGCGTGTTGTTCTGCGTAATGGACGCAAGAATCCGTAATCTCAGAAAGGCTTAGGACCAGTTCTGGCCTTTTAGATCCTTAGATTCGTGGAAGAGTTCTATTTAAGGTTTAGGACCAGTTCTGACCTTAAAAGACAGCTTCCTCTAGCACGAGTAGCACTAGTATAGTGGCTCGTCTCTTCTTAGTAATACCTAGCTGTTCTATGGTATAACAGTAAAGTTAACCACTGATCAGTGTTGGTTACATAAGGGGATATCACGTAGCTACGGTTCGTAGATAGTATAATAGTTGTTTTTCTTTTTAATAGGAATGAGGAAAGGGGTGAGGAACTTAAGGTTCCTCACCACGCTAGGGCCACGTCAGCACGTGACGGCAACATGCCTGGCGTGACGGCAGCTTGCCTCATTCCCGATAAAAAGTATATAAAGTAGAGCCTATAAAATGCTTAAAAGCAGTAAAGACTTTAGTATAACCATAAATACTAAAATAAGTATTTCGGCGTAGGCAATAAGGTTCTATTATATTTAATAAATATTAAGACCTGTTAACTATTAAAGAAGCTTAATATAAGATATATAGGTCCCTTTTAAGTTAAGAAACAAATTAGTAAGCTAGCCTACTATCTTTAGCTATCATCCATAGCCTATATATATTTAGTATTTTATATAAATCTACTAGAGCTATGGTATAGACTACCACTTAAAAAGAACTTCCGTCTAGGCCTAATTAAATACCCTAAAGTAATAGGCAAGTGGCATAAGGTTAAAGCCATACTATGTTATAAGTCTATTAAGAACAAGCTTTAATATAAGGTTAAATGGCTAGGCTGGCCCGCTAAGGACTTTATATAGGAACTAGAGGATTACCTTAATTATTATAAAGATATTCTAAAAGAATATTAGGACTAAGGTTTGTAATCTATAAATTACAGAAAGCGCTCTAATACTATAGTGTTATTATAACCTATAAAGAAAGCTTATGGTAGGTCGTAAGAGGCCCTAAAGAGTAAAAAATAGGTTAAATTAAATATAGAATGGACAAGCTCTGGAAATTATAAGGATTAATTAGGGCTACAGCCTAAGGCAGGATAAATCCTTAGCCTTTTTATATATATAGTATAGAATTAATAGGGTATTTTACTAGAATTGCATTTTTATTTATTAGTCTATATTAGGAATAGTGTTTCTATACCTTCCCAAATACCTTATAAGGCCTTTTTAGGCACTAATTAAGATCCCTTTTTATTATTATTATTATTATTATCCAATTGTATTATACTACGTATAATACTGCGCATGCAGCCTCTAGGCTATGGCGCTATAGTTCTATATACATGAATCCTTTCTAGGCAGCTTAACATATACTAGTAGTTATGTCCTAGTAGTTTATAAACCCCTAAACTAGGAGTTTATAATTCCTTAGTAAAACACTAAGTTACTACAACTACTAGGGAATGAGAAAACGGTAGGAAAACCCATAAGAAATCCTAACACCTGTCCCTATCCTTTTGCAATTTATTTCTATTCTTTTGCTCTCTACTGTCCTTTTAAGAGCCTAGTAGGAGTTACCTCCTTCTAGAATCCTATTTATTTTATTCTTCCATAGAATCTTCCACGCTAGTACTGTCTACTAGCTTAGCTGCTTTGAGAATCTCGCAGTCTTTACTATTAGCAAAGTGTTTTTCCTTACAATTAATGCAAAGAGGGGTAGTGTGTTTGCAGGGCTTGCCCATTGCCATACAAGTAGGACAGCAGTGGTCTTTAGATAAATGTGCAGCCGCACAGAATCTACAGGCCCTATTAGAGCATCTATCTCCAATATGGCCAAATTTTTGGCAGCTAGTGAATTAAGATCCTTAATTGCTACTATATATAAGAATTAATCCTAAATACCTAAATTAAAAGCTACTATGCCTTACCCTTTGGTATAAGATTAGTATCTATCGGTTTATTAAGTAATGGCTAATAGAAATAAGATTTAAAACCCTTAGTAGGAGTATAGGTAGGTATAAAAATAGGGGCAGGTTAATAAGGTATAGAAGGAGTAAAGACTCTTAAACGCTTAGTACTAATAAAGCTCCTAAGGTATAAGCTTATAGTTAATAAAGATATACTTAAGCCTAGAATAAATAGAGATTTGGCTAGCTAGTAAAGTCTAGAACTACTAAGACCTTACTACAGCAGCTATTAGTTACCTATCCGCTAGGTATATAAAGGGTAACCTACCTAATACTATATTATATTATACTCTTTTAAAACTTAATGCGTATACGCGAACTCCTTATAGTAAATGGTGACCTTCTTCTTATTACCTCTATTCCTTACCCTATTCTTAGTATACTAACTTTACTCCCTTATTAGGCGTTACTAGCTGGCTTGCTAGGAATTATAGGCGGTATAAATAGTTGTGGTATAGTCTTAAATTTAACTTAGATATTTAGTATTAGCGCTAGAATAAAAGAGAGCCTAAGCGATATAGTAGTTAAGAATATTAAAGAAACGCCGCTACTTAGGCCTAGGCTATTAAAGCTTAAAGTTAGTAATAGAAATCTATTAAGGATAAAAAAGCTTACCTTAATATAACTGCCACTCTTAGTATGTATATATTAATTACAAGGACTAAAGGTGTTAGACCTTATATAGTAAATCTTGTTATAAGTATCTAAAATCTTCTTATTAGACTTTTGGTCTTTTAAGGACGTATAGGTAAAGTTATTTAGGTAGAATTAGCACTAGTTATGGATTAGTGGAGGTTAAGGTTCTATATATAGTAGCAGGGCTAGAATACGTCAAGGAATCGGCTTAGAAGAGTAATTAGTAGGAGAATAAAGAGGTATATTAAATTAATAATAGAAAAGAAGAAATTCTTAATAATATATTAAAGATACGTCTAAAATTAGATAAAGGTTAATAATGGAAAGTAAGGTATTAAGGAAAAGGAGTAGCTTAATAAGCAAGGTATCTATCTACTTTACCTTCTAATACCCTTTTAGTAAATAGCCGTAACCTTACTAATATAACTCCGTTATAATAGCGCAATTTAAAAAAAAGAAAACACGCGTATAAGCTATTTAGCTATTATTTTCTTATAAAAACTAATTACGTAACTAGGGGAAGGCAATTAAGACGTTAATAAAAGATATATATAGGTTAAAATTATACCTAAACAATACTATGGTATTTGTCACGGAGTGAGCATAAGCGATGATAATATATAGCGAAGTAGATATTATTAAGCTATGTATATAAACTGTGTAATAAAGTTAAGACGTTGCGTAAGGAAAGAAGGTAAGGAAACAGGAGAAAAGGGGTATATATTGTTAACTTAGTTGCTTGGTTAATACGTGCATAGGGCGGAATAGGCTTTGGGTTATAGTCCTAGCGGATCTTAGCGGAATGTGGCGGAATATAGTAGAGGACGGCAAATTGCCGTAAATTGCCGTTATATGATGGCAAATTGCCTCAGATTGCCGTTATGTGTCTTAATTAACTGAGTCGTTAATATGGAGGTTGAGACGGTGGAAACAGGTAGACGTGTATAAGGTGTCACGGAGGTGTCCTATAATAGTACCCCCCCTTTAAACTCGAGCTTCTGCGAGATGGGGCTGTGGTAGTTTTGGGTAGAGTTTATAAAAGTCTTCTGCGGCTTATATAAGTCCTACGGAGTTAATAGGTTCCTATGAGGGTTTAGTAAAGCCTCTCCACTTCGTAAGGTATATATACTGGCGTTTCCGTTTGTCGTACTTAATGTTGTTAATTCTTTTAATAAAGTACTTATCCTCACCATCTACCTTAACTGGTGAGGGGAGGGGGGGGGGTCCTGGATCTG
>Ga0307507_10010767_pt1 | contig 11718 bp, 4 predicted proteins | sample 7_EM_MG_FD_207223 | JGI IMG/M metagenome (GOLD analysis project Ga0307507, IMG submission 207223) | Populus trichocarpa ectomycorrhiza microbial communities from riparian zone in the Pacific Northwest, United States - 7_EM | ecosystem: Host-associated > Plants > Roots > Unclassified | place...
ATATAATAGTTAAATATATAGCATATAACTTTACCTTAATTGCATGTCAAGAAATATATAGTTACCTTTTAAAGTTGCTAAGTAGGTTAACTGCGTGTCAAGGAACATACAGTTAGCTTTTAAAGTTATTAAGTAGGTCAACTACATATTATTTAACTTTTAAAGTTGTCAAGTTAGTTAATTGCATGTCAAGTTAGTTAAATTACGTGTTAAGTTAGTTAATTGCATGTCAAGTTAGTCGAATTGCGTGTTAAGTTGGTTAATTACATATCAAGTTAGTCAAATTACGTGTTAAGTTGGTTAATTGCATGTCAAGTTGGTTGAATTGCGTGTTAAGTTGGTTAATTACATATCAAGTTGGTCGAATTGTGTGTTAAGTTGGTTAATTGCATATTAAGTTGGTCAAATTGCGTGTCAAGTTGGTTAATTGCGTGTTAAGTTGGTTAATTGCGTGTCGAGTTGGTCAAATTGCATGTTAATTACGCAAAACGCGAAAATCAAAGTCTACTTAAATCTTATCCTGCGAATATTTTCCCGATGCAGCTTCTATAATACTTATTTAGTTTAGGTTAAAGTATTAGAGTATAGGTGCAGTAGTAAATATAACCTTTAAATAAGTAAAGGCTTTCTTATATTCCTTACTAAAGATAAAGGCTTTATCCTTTTAGGTTAAGGCTATAAAGGGTAAAACTAAGGCGGAGAAGTTAGCAAATTCTATAAAGACCCTTACATCCTTAACGTTCTTAGGTTCTTACTAGTTTATAATTACTTTAACTTTCTTAGGGTCTATTTATATACTATTTATAGAAATAATAAGTCTAAGGTATAGCACTTCCGTTTTATAGAACTTGCATTTATTTATATCTAATTATAGGCTGGCTCCGCGCAAGGCTTATAGAACCAGTTTAATATATTTTTAGTATTCAGCCAGATTATTGCTATATATTAAGATATCGTTAATATAGGCAGTATAAAAGACGTCCAGGTATGGGCGTAGGGTATTGTTTATAAAGTGTTAGAATAAACTTAGGGCATTTATAAGGCCGAATGGCATTACTAAGTATTTAAATAATCCGTATTAAGTACGAAATGCAGTAAGCTATTTATCTCCTTTTGTAATACAGAGGCGGTTAAATGCGTAGATAATATTAAGCTTTATATAAAAGCGAGCCTTACTTAATTAGTTTAGTGTCTCTTAGATTAACGGGATTAGGTATTAGTTCTTAACAGTAATAGTATTAAGAGCTTGGTAGTCTATATAGAAGCATAAACCGCTACCAGGTTTCTTAATAAAGATTACTAGAACGGCTATAGGCGAAGAACTTGCTCTAATAAATCCTTTGTCTAGATATTCGTCTAAGTACTTTTATAGTACGTAGAGTTTATTTTAGGACATCCTATATAAGGGTCTAAACCTAGAATATTTCCCTTCTTTAACTATAATCTTATAATTATATAGACGGCATTCTAGTAGCTTATTAGCTTCCTTTTATAAGAATATATCTAAATAATTATAGTACTCTACTGGTACCTTTATAGCGGGGTTAGTATACTTCTTTAGTACTAAGGCCTTCTTAATATCGGCCATTATAATAGCAAAGATTATATATTCTAGTTTCCTAACAAGTCGTACCAGTGGAGTAGCTCCAATTATATAGATATCTAAGGTATTAAGCGAGCTTAGATCGTCCTTAGTTTTTTATATAGTTTCTTATTTAGTTTTAGGTTTAGTATTAAGTATAGAGTTAGTATTAAATTTAGGTTCAGGGTTCTTTAAGTATCCTTTTTATAGTAGAATACCAGTTCTTCTAGTACTTTTATATATTAAGCTTAAGCTTCTACTTAGTTTAGGGCGGTATAGTAGTTAGAATTAGTTCGTATAGTTTAGTATAATTTTTAGGTTCTTAGTAGACGTCAGTAGAAATCTTATATCAGTGGAATTTAATAGAATTCTTAGGTTAGTGGAATTAAGTAGACTTCTTAAGTATAAGGTGGACATCGGTAGAATTTTCAAACTGGTAGATTCTAGTGGATTTTTTAGGTTCTAGTTTTAAGTCTAAGTAGTAAGTTATAAGGCACTTCTACTTATAATAGAAGGCGGTAAATAGAAGCTTAAGGTTGTTCTAATTATTAGTTACCTTATATAGTTTTATCTAGGGTTATCTAAGGATTACTAGGTAACCCAGGGTAGTTATAAAAAGCTTAATCAATTCTTTATAGTTCAGGTATTAGAGTCTTAGGGCCGCTATATAAGTAATACGGCCCAAAATAGTGCGTTTACTATTAAATCTAAATACGTTAATATGCTGGTTAAGGGGTGTTAGGGTAAACCTATTATCTTATATAAAGGTCTTATTAATAAATCCTATACCGCTAGCTCCTATATTAATTAGGACTTAAGCGTTAGCCTATTAACCTTTCTACCAAAGACAGCAGTTAATAGTTATACTATAATCCCAAGAGTTAGGGTTTGTAATATTTAATATATTTAATAAGATCCTATAACATAGCTGTCCCAAAAAGCGACTTAACTCTAAAACGCACCTTTTAGTGGTGAGTAGAAAGGGGTTCCTATAAAACGTTAGTTATAACTTTATTTTTATAAGTGGTGCTTACTTAATACAGGGCTAGAACTAGATAAGGATTAGGAACGGTAACTAGAGGATTGGTATAGTGAACGGCTACTAGTATTGGCCGTTTATAAATTCTTTTAGAAAGGGATGGAGCAGTAACTAAAGATATAAGCATCGCTTCCGTACTTAAAATAGAGGCCGTGTTTAATATGTTGCTCTTATTTAGCAGATCCTTTTAGGGCGTAGGAAAGGGTCTTAGTATTAATATCTATAGCATCTGGGTCCTTACGGGTCTTAGGCGGTTAGGGGGCAAAGTATTAAGGTATATGTTTTAGGGTAAGGCGTAGTAAGTTATTATGTAGGCCATTAATAACGTTAGCGTAGGCAGTAATGATACCTAGCAGTTTAACTCCTATAAGAGATGCTTTTAGTTTAGGGTTTAGGGATTCTACTAGGCGATTAATTAAGGCGGGTTCGTTCTATCTAGTCTCCTTAGCATAGCGGTAGAACTTAATAAAGTATAATAGGAAGTTCTTAGAACTCTATACCATCCTATTTAGTTTCCTTTATAATATAGCGACTTAGTTAGGGTCGCTATAAGATGCTTCTAGTATAGTAACTAGTTCTTTTACCGTACTTGGTTGGAACGGATACACAATATCCGCGGTATCTCCTTTTAGGCGGCTTATAGCGTAATAAAGTTAACTATTAGGGGTAGGATAGCAATTAATATTACCGCTTAGCTTATTCTAAAGTTGGTTAAGAAAAGAGCGTAGCTTACTTCTCTTACTAGAATAGGCGGAAGGATTAGGGAGGCATTTAGATACCTTTTTTTAAGGGTATTAACTAGTAAATTTAGGGTTAAAAAGCCGGTTTTAGATACGTTCCTCTTATCCGGTATTTATGGGTTAATACTAATAGGGACAGGTAGGGGCAACGGTATAGTAAATAGTAGGTTATAAAAAATCTCCTTAACTTCCTTTCTTAGGGATTAGATTGTCTTGTAATATTAAGGTTCTTGCTAGGCAAGAGCGTCTATAAAAGCCTCTTAAAGACCTTTTATTTGTTTGGTAAATAGGGTATATAGGTTATTTATAGATAAGGGGGTTTCTAGGTTATTTTATATATTAGTTAAAGCAGGACGGAGTATATAGTTTAACGTAATATAGTGTTATGGAGTGAGTACAAGCAATAATAATATATAGCAAAGTAGATATTATTAAGCTATATATATAAACTGTGTAATAAAGTCAAGACGTTGTATAAGGAGAGAAGGTAAGGAAATGGGAAGAAAGGGTATATATTATTAGTTTGGTTGCTTGGTTAATATATACACGGAGCAGAATAGGATTTAAGTAGCGGTCCTAGCAGAACTTGGTAGGATTTAGTGAAACTTGGTAAAATATAGCAGAATGCGGCAGATTGCCATTAGATTGCCATCTTATGGTCGGTCTCTTCTTACTGCGTTGGTGGAAACAGGTGGACGTATATAAGGTGTTATAGAGGTGTCCCATAACACTTTACTAGATTATATCCTCTATTATTATCCTATTAGCTTAAAAAATCTAGCATATTAAAACTATAAGCTATTAAAGGGAGAGTCTACTATAGATTAGCCTTTATAGAATATTATTGTTTAGCTTATAAACTAAAAAGAGAAAGGCTTTAAAAGTAATAAGATAGAGCAGCTAAAGGAGAAGGATAATACTATTAACAGTCTTATTAAAGCTTGGCTAGTTAAGGGGCTTAAGTCTTAGCCTTAACCTTAGCTTCCTATATACCCTTTTCACTACCCTTCGCATTTATATTTAATAGTTAATTAGCCTTATAATTCTAGCCCCATCTAGTTAGAAATAGACCTAGTTAAGCTACTTAGATTCTTCTTTAAATGGCTTACTAACTAGCTAGGGTTTAATAATAAGTAGTAGAGGGAGATCCTTAAGCTAATTAAGATAAGGCTAATAAATAAGATATAGAATATTAATATATTAAAGGCGTTAAGAAGGGAGGGTAAAGGCATAACCAATAAGATATGGGAGGTGTATAATTTTAAGATAGGAATGTTGGTAAGAATAAGAGGCAAGATTTCTACCTTTAAGCTATTAAGGTAGTAGATAGATTTAAACTATATATCCTGCGTTTCTATAATACGCCTCCGCGTAAGCTTCTATTAATTAACTAACTATAAAATATAGAAACGCCTTAAAGCTCTTAAACGTCTTTGCTAGTTAATAGTTGCTTTTAATTTACGCCTTAAGGTCCTTAAACATTGCCTTAATTGGGTTATAATCTAGTAAGTATAGTGGTAAGAATATAAGTAGTACGCTATGTTCCTTATATAGATTACGGAGTTATACTAACTTATAAATTAACGCGTTATTTGGAATAAGAATAGATTGCGGCCTAGGGTATAGTATATAATAATGGAGTACCTACTACTCTAAAAATAGCTTAAATATCTCTGCTGTAATTAAGCCTTAGTAGATAAGGTAGCTTAGGTATCTATTAACTAATAGCGCTAGTAGGATACTCTACCTCTTTAACCTTTTAAATAGGTAAGAGACCTTATATTCTTTTCTAATTGGCGCCTAGCTAAACTTCCTATCGCCCGTTCTCTTATTAGAAGCTAACTTATTAAGGAAAACCAGCTAATCTGCTGTCTATATTACCTGTTTACTAATCTATAGTATATAAAGCTCCTAACTTCTCTCTACTATACAAGCCTTAACAGCCTTCCTTAACCAGCAAGCTCTTAATAAGGTATGGCTAATAGTGTGTCACGGAACGCCGCCGCAGGAGCCTCCATAGGAGACTCCCTAGCGGAACCCCGTGCCCTCGCGTACGCTTCGCGTACAGCTTACGTCAGCCACGCGTAGTATATCACCTTCCTACGCCCTCGATCCTTACGATCGATCGCGCAACGTCTTGTAGACTCCTCGAATACATACGCTCTGTAGCCATTGCCTACGTCCTGTGATATTACGTTGCGCCCTTTTTTTTACCACCGACACCTAGCCTATGACCAATTCTACATCTCTACGATACTGCAGGCGCTGCTAGAAGTAGCGTGTCTACGAGCAACCTCCGCACTATAATAGTAAGACGATATTCCTTACTAGCCACTATGTTAAGCCCAAAGAGTAACCTAATACCTTAACCTAACCTATAACGCCAATTAATCCTAGGAGAATTTAATTTATTAACCCTAGTCTTAACCCCTAAGGGCAAGCCTAGCGGCTTAGAAGAGTTATAACTACGAGTACCCCTAAGCACCTAGCACCACCTTAAAGATAATAAGAGTCAACTAGCCTAGCAGGATAGGTACACCCCTATTAGTATAGGTGGCCACAGCGACGACCTTAATAAGATAGACACTGGCAACGTCTTATCCTTTATTGATTATACAGCTACGGAAAAGCAACTAGAAGGGCAGCTACCTATTAAGATCGAAATACGAGACGCTAAGATATTTGTATAAATGGTAGCACGAGAACCTGATAAATACTACCGCCTTCTATAGAACTACCACCTAAAGCTTACGCAAGCTGAACTGCGTGCTGCCTAAGATTATGATATTATCCAAGACTTACAAGCTAGTAAGGCACTTACTAATAACACACGCTAAGAAACTGAAGATGACCTCCATATATCTAAGCGCGACGTTTAATAATTAAAGAAAGCTAAGATTGTACTTATTGCCTAGGTTACTAAGAAGGAGGGCATAATTAAATACCTATAGTCTTAGCTTAATAAGCACATCTATAATGATGCTAAGCACCTCCCTATTACGCACTACACCACCTAAGTCCCTATGCCTCTGGCAACCTTACCCACCTAATACTTGGCCAAAAGTTAGCGTTAAGCAGCTTTACCTAACAGGGACGACCCCTATAATAGTAACTAAACTTAAGCCATAATTGTGGGGTCTAATATATAATACCCTAATCCCCTAGTCTTCTAGGGAGACCGCAAGGAATATAGCTACTAGAAGATATAAATCCGCGAGAAACTAACCTAGAGCACCTACCTTTTTCCTAGGGAGGATACCAAGATTGGTTACATTATTGGGCGTATAAAGGGTACCCTATTTAACAGACTCTTTGCCTAATGGGAGACTAATAGCCCCTAGAAGTGGTAGTCCCACTATAAGGTCCTTAACGATCTTGACCTAATATATCGCAACTATAACCTAGTGGCCACCAGTTAAGCTAAACTACGCGTCCTAAAGATAAGTCCCACTAAGTCATTTAATAAGTTCTATATTAAGTTCTAGGAATACACTAAAGTCCTCTCCTAAGATGACGCTGAAGACCAGGAAGACCTCCTTAAAAAGGTCACCTATTGTCTTAGTTATGCTGCCGCTAGTCATAATTACAATAACGTTTACAGCATGGTGGCAGCCCTACGGAAGATTAAACGACGGCTAAATTAGATCTCCACTGCTAACCCTTACCTAAAGGCTCCTATATAAAAGCCCTCCGGACTAACCACACCTATATACACTAGGTCACCAACGCCTACTACTAATACTATTACCGGAGCCAATATTAACCTCTCTATTTTAACCTTCCCATGTAAACTCCTAAACGGAGAGCGTGAGCTACTTTAGAAGCTAGGGCGCTGCTATAGATGCTATTAAGAAGGCTATTATTGTAAAAACCTAAACTGCCTAATGGCTAGGTTTGGTAATTGCCGCCTAATACCTAACTTTATACCTCGAATACCGAATACCTCGCTACGCACTATTACCGTACAAGATGAAGAAGCAGCAGCAGCGGAAGTAGTAGGAAATGCTTAGTCCTAGCCCTAAGTTGCGAGCTAGGATACCCTGATGATAGAGGGATCTACATATTGGCCTACTTAATAGATGACTCAGTAAGAATAGACGGACGGAAATAGATAGTTTTACCTATAATAGGAACAACTGCTAAAAAACAATATAAAGACCATTCTATAATTAACTGCGGAGCTATTAATAAATTTGTAGATACCTAATTTATGCGTAAATATAACCTACCAACCTTACCCCTTACTAAAGCCCGCGCCCTATAACTCGCTAACGGTAGTTATACTACACAAAAGATTACTTATATGGTATAACTCTACCTGGATATAAACGGACACCAAGAAGAGCTCTAGGCCTATATTATACCACTTGCCAATTACCCTATTATCCTTAGAATAAACTGGCTCGAGCAGCATAACCCTATTATTAACTAGAAGAAAAGAGAAGTGACCTTTAACTCTAACTACTGTAGAGAGACCTGCCTAGGGCATAGCCTAGCCGCCTTTACCTACTCCTTAGGATATTAACCTAAAGAACCTCTGATTACACCACCCACAACTAACTGTTACTATGTTAGTGCCGCAGCCTTCTATTATATAGCACAAAGGAAGAGCTGGGTTGTTACAGCAGCCTCCTACTTATGGCTATACAAACTTAATAAAGAATAGGATCACGTCCTCTATAGTAATAGAATAGATCTAGTGGACCTCCTAGAGGACAACACGCCTATAAAACTCAATAAACTCTTAACCTCGGACTTTAAGAAGTTTATAAAGCTTAAAAAGGGACTTACTAATAAGGAACTCCGCAAGCTCCTCCCTAAGAGGTACCATAACTTTATTAACATATACTTATAAAAGGGCGTAGATATACTTCCCCCACATTAACCTAATAACTATGCCATTAACATTAAATAAGAAAAAATGCTACCTTATAAAAGATCCTACCTAATGTTAAAAGACAAACTTCTAGTTGTAAAAAAGTATATTAACAAGCACCTCAATAAAAGGTTTATTCATCCCAGTATATTACCAGTAGTTGCCCCTATCCTTCTTGCTAAGAAGCCTGGAGGAGGTATCCGATTCTGTGTTAACTATAGAGGACTTAACGCTATTACGATTAAGAACTAATACCCAGTACTACTTATACGTGAGACCCTTAAGCGGCTTAGTTAAGCTAAAATCTATACTAAGCTTGATATTATTGCCGCCTTTAACCATCTCTGAATACAGGAAGGCGACAAATGGAAAACCGCATTTGCATCGCGCTTTGGCCAATTCAAATATACTGTTATGCCCTTTGGTGTGTGCAACGGCCCAGGCACCTTCTAAAGCTACATTAATAACGCCTTATGGGACTACCTTAACGTCTTCTGCTTGGCGTACCTGGACGATATACTTATTTATAGCGACGACCCTTTTAAGCATATTAAGCACGTTTGAAAGGTTCTATAGCGCCTTAGGGAAGCAGGACTCTATATTAATTTAAAGAAGTGCAAATTCTCAGTTACAGAAGTAAAATACCTTAGACTAATTATCACTATTAAGGGTGTCCGTATGGACCCCAAGAAGGTACGTATAATTACCAAATGGCAAGCCCCTAACTGCATTAAGGACGTATAAGCCTTCCTTGGTTTCGCTAACTTCTATTAGAAATTTATATACAACTTCTCAGGCGTAGTAGCACCACTTATAGTAATAATGCGAATAAAGGGCCTTTCTGCAAAAGGAAGAAAAACGTACCTACGCTTTACCTAGACGCCTAACTGCGAGAAGGCGTTCTAAGACCTTAAAAATGCCTTTACTAAAGCACCTATCCTAGCTTACTTTACACTAGGATAACAACTCTATCTTAAAACCGACTCCTTAGACCACGTTAACGCAGGCATCCTCTTTTAGATGGGCGATAACGGTCTCCTCTACCTAGTCGCATTCTACTCGTCTAAGCTTATACTATAAGAGTGTAACTATAAGATCTATGACAAAGAACTCCTTGCGATTGTATAAGCGTTTAAAGAATTCTAACCGGAACTTTCTTTAGTAGAACCTAACTAGCCAACTAAAGTCCTTACGGATTATCGCAACCTTAAATACTTTATAACCACAAAGTAGCTAAACTAACGCTAAGTACGTTAGAACGAGTTTCTCTCTGGTTTTAACTTTAAAATTATATATAGGCTAGGAGTATAAGGCACAAAACCTAATAGCCTAATACGCCGCTCGCAAGATTTTCCTTAGTTAGAGGATGACCCCTATAATTAGTTCTAATAGTAGACAATCCTAAAAGCAAGGAACCTGGCCCCTAGTATACTACCTATAACAGAACCATCCGCACCTTAGCTTTACGCTATGGACTTAAAGCCGCCCCCCAAAATCGATAAGCTTATTACTGCTGTATATAACATCTCTATTGACCCATTATTATACTAACTTATTGCCGCGAAAACTGCTGGCGCCTATAAGCTACCTACTAGCCTCTAAAACTTAGGCCAAATTAATATAGTAGCCTTAGAAGTAAAGGAGAACAGACTCTACTATAGAGGCCGTCTATTTGTCCCCAATTTAGAAGACCTATAACGGCAACTAATCTAGATAGCCTATGACCTCTGGTTAAGCGGTTATCTAGGCAGAGGAGGAACTTATAAACTCCTTAGCCAATACTACTTCTGGCCTAAGATGATAGACTTAGTTAAACGCTTTATAAGCACCTGCTATGGCTGTAAGCGCGCTAAGGCCTTTTGCACTAAGTACTAAGGATTACTACACCCGCTACTAATCCCTATACGGCGGTGGGCAGATATAGCTATAGACTTTATTACTAACCTACTACCCTGTAAACGGCATAGTCGTACCTATAAGAACATTCTAATAATAATATGCCGACTTATAAAGGAACGTTACTACGTCCTAACTGAAGGCATAGCCGTTAACAATGTTGTAGACGCTTTTCTTCGCGAAGTCTATTGACTACATGGGATACCTAACTCCATTACGTCTAACTAGGGCACGCAATTTAACTCTGACCTATAGAGACGGATCTGTTAACGTCTTAGTATCTCTGTTAAGATGTCTACATCCTTCCACTATAAGACTGCGGGATAGCTAGAAAACGCCAACGCTAGTATAAAGGTGTACTTACGATAGGTTGTTGCCTACGGCTAGGACAACTAGGTAGATCACCTTCTACTGGGCGAGTTTGCAGCCAATAACCACGTCTTAGCTACTATAGGACTTACTCCATTCTTTGTAAATAAGGGTTATTACCCCTAATCTGGTATAGAGCCACCAGAACCTATTAATAAGAAACTGCTATACAGAAAACGCCTTAAGATGCTACTTACCGACCAGTATGCAGACCGCATGAAAAATCTACTTAACTACTGTAGGGGAGAAATGGCCTGGGCTTAAGTAAAGTAGGCCTACTTTGCCAACCGTTATAGAACGCCACCACTGGAGATGCGTGTTGGCGACTGGGTATGGCTAGATGCACGCAATATCTCTACGCAGAGGCCTATAAAGTCACTTAATTATAAGAACCTCGGCCCCTATTAGATTAAATGAGTTATTAATAGGGGAGCCGCATATAAGCTAGAGCTCCCGCCGGCCCTAGCCACCTGTGGGATATAGCCTGTATTTTACCTATAGCTACTACACCTTTACCAGCCTAACCCCTTACTGGGACAGACGTAGCCTAAACCCCTACTAGTACTAATCCAAGACGAGAACGAAGACAAGAACCATAAGGAGTGGACTATTAAACGAATCATCAACTCTAAATACTTTGGCAAAGGTAGAGGACGGTGGCTCTACTACAGAGCTATCTACACAGGATTTGATATAGATTAGCCAGAATGGCAACTATGGGAAGACTTTAAAAATGCAAAGGACCTAATCAGCGACTTTTACTATATAAATCCACAGAAACTAGGCCTAAGTAGAGATTTCGTGCCTAATCCTCTATAGGAGCCTTTATAGAGTTTAATTGTTGTACACTGCCACGTAAGGGCAAATTGCCGTCAGATTGCCGTAGATTGCCATTACATAACCAAAAAATCGTTGAGATGTCCAGGAACTTCGACCGCTAGTTAAAGTTATCTAATTAATCAAATTCTTGGGTGCCAAGCCTTATTACGCGATAACGCTGCGGACTGCAAAGATGTTAGTTTAGCTTACCGCCTTCTACCAAGCCAATAGCGATTTTCCATCCCGGGGATGGAAAATCCTGATTGGTCTATTTAACGATTAGAGCCGGCAGAACTCCATACCGCCAACCCCTTTAGCGTTATTTCTTTTCCTTCTCTATGCCTTAAGCGTTCCTTCTATATGTATATAGTAACCACAGCGTCGCCGGAGCTCCGCC
>Ga0307507_10010769_pt1 | contig 11713 bp, 8 predicted proteins | sample 7_EM_MG_FD_207223 | JGI IMG/M metagenome (GOLD analysis project Ga0307507, IMG submission 207223) | Populus trichocarpa ectomycorrhiza microbial communities from riparian zone in the Pacific Northwest, United States - 7_EM | ecosystem: Host-associated > Plants > Roots > Unclassified | place...
TATAAATAGCAACTACAAAAGAAGAGTTGCCAGTGTCGGGAATAAGGCAAGCGGTCGTCACGTGTCGTCGCGGCACTAGCGTGGCGAGGAGCCTTAAGCTCTTCGCCCTTCCTCGTTCCAATCAAAAAAACAAGAAAACATGCATCATTAAACAACGTCACTGTATCTACTTGAGTAGTACTGGTGATTTACCCTGTGTTACCAACAACACCTATAAGCTATAAAAAGCGCCTAAATAGTAAAAGCTTCTCTTCTTTAGGATCTTCAGGTGTAGTTAGTTAAAGTATTAATTTAGATACAGCAGCTTGCTCCTTAGCTATAACTGCAATTCAACATTGCTGCATATAGTTAACCCAGTAGGCCTTTACTATAGTTTTACAGTCCTTAATCTAGGCCTTATTCTCTACCTACTTCTCCTCAAAGTATTCAAACTTAAGGGTAAGATGTAGGACAATAGCTGCTTGATAAGTAGGTGTAAAATCGGTGCGTAAGTAGTAGCTTTATATCTTAAGGTGGCCAAAATCCACAGCTATTTTATATAGAGGGGTTAGCAATTAAGCTTTAATAGACTAGTAAAATTTATACTAGTTTTGAAATAGCTATCTAGCTTATATTAGAGCTCCTTTATAGTAGATTCCAGGTGCTCCAAAATATAATCCATTATAGGGAGCACCTCCTATAAAGCTCTATAAGAGCCATCGCTGGCGTTACCCTTAATTCGCTTTATCATTTCCCATAGAGGTAAAAGTAGTAAATAAAACTGTCCTAATTCAGCCCAGTCATCGCCTATAAGGCGGTCTCGTGATAGAGCTGCATAGCGCGAACAGGTAATGTCAATTGTATTATAAAGTAACAGTACTATAGGAAAAAATTAGAAGCCATTTAACAAATAGATATGCGGTACTTGCATATATATAATTTAGCTATAGTTTACACCAAAACCATATAAAATGCGGTGCTCAGTAATATTTTTAAGATGGCTGCACATTTATTAAGGAAAGAAAATAGACGATTTAATAAGGAGAGTATTATAAGGAAATCCGCAATATAAAAGCTAAATTGCCAGTCTTTATCTAAGTATTAATACTACCATATAAGAAGGTTCTGAATAGCGGAGCTGCATAATATAAGGCCTCTTTTAATGCTCTAAAATAGGAGAATAAAAAAAATAAGAATTAGGAAGGTTATTAAGGCGGGTAGGAGACTAATATTACTAACAATTTTTTCTAGAGTTATAATATAAAAGCTTTGCTTACCAGTATTTACCTATAAGAATGTTAAGTTCCACCTAACTCCCCTATTGCTTAGTAGTGAATACGCCTTAAATAACTTATTTGGCTTTAACTTAAGAGAGGGGCAGAACTTCTAGAGCTCCTTAAAGGCCTATATATATTTAGGCGAGCCTCGTAGCTACTAAATGATATTATGCACCTTATTAATTAAGCTCTTCTTCCTCCACTTAGTGTACTGATCTTCCTTACTTATACTTGCAAGTCTCCACTTAAAAAGGCTTATACCGTCGCTAAATACAATTACCTTTGCTATAAGGTTAAGGATATGGCCAGAATACCTAATACGGTGTTGCTCAGCGTCCCATCTATACTGGGTAGATAGAAGATCGATAACTCTATTATTTATAGTTGTATTGTCGGCAATAAGGAAGCCAAGCTTATAGGTAATATTATAGCGTTTAAATACGCCAGAGAAAAGAGCTGCTATATTCTTACTAGTTTTAGAGCTATAGATTTTAGGCAAGCTAATTAGAAGAGCCTATAGATGGCTAAGCTGGTTAGTAAAGTGGGCCACTACTAATAGAATATAGAGGTTACTGCGTGAACTCCAAGCGTTAAAGCTTATATATATCCTGCTAATTGTATTCCGCATAAGCTCAGCAACGGCTTTATAGGCTTTAATGTATTGTGCCTTAATCTACTTACGGCTAGTACCATGAGAGTTAGGGTAGATACCATCTGTGGTAGGATTTAAGAGCTTAATAAGGCGCTATAGCTAAGGGCTTATGCTTTGGCGCCTAGTGATTCCTTCTATAATAATAAACTTAGTAAATAGCTTCCGCGCCTTATCTAAATTAACTGGGGTAACTAGGTTATAGGACATTATAGGCGCAGTTCTAGAGGTAGAAGAGGTAGGAGAGGCAGAAGGATTCTTAGTAGTAAGATTAGCACCGTTGTGATTAATATAGTAGTGCCTCCGGAGGTGTTTAATAATATAAGAAGTTCCACTTGCAGCAAATATAAAGTTATACTAAGCTTTTTAGAAGACGCCTATTACTTGCCGTTAGATTATTAGTATTATAGATAAAGTATCTAGAGCTTAATGTACACTGCTTGTAGGCCTAGTAATTACGCCCAGATTAGTTCTTAACTGGATAGCTATAAGCCTATATATATAGCTTCCGGGCGCGCCAGCGGTGTAGAAAGGAAGGCTTATAACTAAATGGAAGGTCCTTCTAGGTTATTACTTAATGGCCATTCTTTATAAGTTGCTTCTTATTACTTCCTTAATAAATATCGGAGTCTTCTACTTTGGAATTATTAGGAGAAGAGTCTATAATAATATAATCGGCGGTCTCTTAAACAGTAGAGCCTATAGGAGAGTAAGTGCTCTTAGGAGGGCTGCTGTAAAGGCAGCTTGGTAAGCTGCTAGAGCTATTAAAAGATGATATATAGCTGTAAGAAGAGCCTATAGAGCAGTAGGAGGCGGTTGGAACTTGAGTAACAAAGCGATCTATAATAATTAACAGATAGAGGAAGTAAAAGAGGCAGTTTAACAATATAGAAACGACTTAGTAGAGAGTTTTCTTTAAGGGTTGTTAACCTTTTATGTTATAATTTTAATCGCATCGCGTTTGCGTTCTTGTTATAATATATATATAATAGCGCGTGCTTTAAACGCGTAATAAATTTTCTGGTAGCTATTATAACTATATTAAAGTAGTTTCTACGCCTCAGAATAGTAAAATTAGATATAGTAATGGTGTAGTATTGGTAAGAGAAAGGAGTTAACGATATAGGTAAGTTAAAGTTATTTTTTATATATAGTTTAAACCTTAATCTAGCCAATTAGATTAATAGGATTAAGGTTATATACATAGGCCTCCCCTATAACTAGAATTTTATAATACCCTATAATATACCTCCTTAATTACCACTACCTGATCCCCTACCCCTTAATTACCGCCTAATGCAGTAATATTGATCCTATTACGCTCGGGCTTTTAAGTAGCGTGTATAAGACATAAATTGGGCAACTTTTGGCTGGTCCTAGGCCCGATTTTACACCTCCCCTAAGCCTATTACCAAACTGACTTTAGGGTAAATGACCATATAAGGCCATCTTACTATAATAGCTCTACCGGAAGGCCTCCTGTCCGCGCCTCCAATACAGTAGCTTCTAACAGCGTGTATCACCATTAAATTAAGTTAATTTAGGGCTTATAAACTAACTCTTAGATCTATCCTAAAGCTCATTTCCTCCTGGGCCTATACCGTCATCAGCTACTTCTAATACTGCCACTAATACTTACTTCTATACCTAATATCCGGCCTTAATCGGATGCAATCTGGATTAAGACGAATAACCTCATGGACTGACTGGATTGGGTAGCTAAAAATAGGGCGATCAATCGGGCGTTAGTTAGACTACGGACTGGCCGCTTAATCGACCACGCTAATTAGCATCCGCTTTCAGACGAATGCGCCTAGATGGCGTATTTTTTTTTCTAATTGCTAGTTTGAGCATAACGTTATGCCGATTAAATGTCACGAACTCTTCTAAACGATCACCAGATGAGAAAGTTTTGTTTTTCGAGGTGGAGAGAATGCTTGGCCTAAAACCAGTGGTTTTTGGTGATGCCGTTGATCCAACGGAACAATTCCTAACACCCCCAACACAACGGCTGTGGTTGTAAGAAGCGGTCTCATTAAAGCAATCCGCGTAATCGGACCCGGACGACCCACGTTCTTAACGCATATCAGATCCCGGGCCGACACAAAGCGCGGTGAATATCTGGGGGACCATGTCTAAAAGCGGGGGAGTTTCCTGGTTTTGTTTCCTTTTTCGCTTGGTTGGGTTGAACTGAAATTTCCTGAAAGACAGTCAGTGCGCGAATTAAAAGGATATCGAGACGAAAAAAAAAGCCCACGCAACTGGTGAATATCGGGGATATATATACCTTTGATATATTTGACAATGGTTCTGAGACGGACTAATGTCTAATGTGAAGGGTGTTACATATCAAGTCCGAAAGGATTAGCACAGGGGCTCCGCGAAGTGGGCTTCCTTGCATGCTATCAAGAGAGCTCGGCCGAGCCTCAGAACCATTTAGGACAATTAGGCGTATTTCATTCGGCGATGATATCTCTCGGTGGCCTGGTACATTGGCCCCTCGGGGGCGGTAAGTTGGTGACACAACTCGATCCCAACGCTCTGGTACTACTCGAAGTGCACCTGTCAGAGGGGTGCATGCGTGGTGGCACGACAGAAGTCTTTTCCTCTCCGTTCTTGGGCTCGCAGGAGGATCATTACGGACGGCATTTTCGAGACAGGATTCGGTAGTCGTCTTATGTCTCAATCAGCGACAGGAGAGTGAGAAGATTATTCAGAAATCAGCAAGAGGTCGAATCTCATGGTGTTTGTCCGAAGAAACATCGCTGTGGTCCACATTCCACGAGGATGGTTAACACAATGTTTGTGTCTCAGCCAGGTTGATCATTCAGTCTGCGGTATTGATACGTTTGAAAGCATCGAAGAGGGCAAGGTGCACGTTTCTTTCCCGTCTCTTTTCCCCGACACGGGAATGGGCCGCAGCCGGGCCCGATTAAGCTTTTCTGCGCTAGTTTGCGCTCATACGGTTCCATAGCTTTTAGTGGTTGTGGTCCATATTGTACGGCTAATTCTTAATGCGAGGTTTGCTAACCAAGGTGAAGTGTGTCTGTAGCATCGGCCTGGGCTCTTGGTGTTGTGTGGCATGGCTCAAGCCACCAGGGAGCTTGAAACCAAGATTGACAGCGACATGCGGCACCAAAAACCACCACAACGGATTTAAGCGGAGTTCCAACCACAGCCCTGGGGCACCGGGAAATCGGCACGCAGCAAGCACTTTCCCTCTCTGCCACCTTTCCCGACTCACCATGATATTTTCCCTCTAGTGGACTAGTTGCCTGCACGAGGGCGAGGTTCTACAAATGACAACCACCGCCCTCCTCCTCTACGATGCTTGTGTATCGCAGGGAGAAGGGTTTCACGACACTCAAAAACCTTGTGTTCTATTCCATGCTCTCACCAATTTATTAGTTTTATTTATTTTATTTAGCATTCTATGTTCGGAAATCGTTTACCAAACCCAGATCCTTGACTCACGAAGATCCTCGTTGTTTAATTGGTGTCACGCATCATTCAGTCGCCGAGTAACGAAGCAGATTGACTTTCTCTCGTGAGCACTCTATCCGTACATGGTCCAATACAAAGCCTTCACGTCAGGAAAGCCACAGATATCCCCGTCGGTGCAGGCCGTCAAAATGGCGAGTACAGTTTACGGGGCACCTGCAACCAGAAATGAAATAATCGAATTGGCCGTCCAAGAAGGCCACGATGCAGACATTCCTACGAACATTGGCGTTATAGGCAATCCGGAGAAGTATACTTCTTCCACCAGACATGAGACCGCCGCCGATAAAGAAATGGGAGTAGGTGTGGAAAAGGGCATGGAGAAGGACCTGGAAAAGAATGAATTGTCAGCCGAATCCCTATCAACAGCAGAAACGAATGAAGATACTTCTGAACCACCAGACCCGAATATAATTTGGTGGGATAGCCCAACAGATCATCAAAATCCAATGAATTGGTCGTGGACGAAAAAATGGGGAACAATTATGATCGTATCCGCAATTACTTTTCTCACGCCTATAGCCTCTTCGATGTTCGCTCCTGGTATCCCAGATATCATGAAAGAATTTCACTCAACAAGTTCCTTGCTTGAAGGCTTTATGTTGTCCGTTTATGTTCTTGGATTTGCATTTGGACCACTTAGTAGGTATGCAAATCTTGTCAAAGACGCGCGATTCTAATTTGATACCAGTAATTGCTCCTATGTCTGAAATGTACGGCCGCCTTCCGTTATACCATACCTGCAATGTCTTGTTTATTATCTTCACGGTCGGTGCCGCTGTTAGCACGAGCATGAGCATGTTTATCGTGTTCCGATTTTTCATGGGCTGTATGAGACCTTTTTCTGAACGTCTTATACTATCTTATACTTCTACTGATATTTAATAAGGCTTAGGAGGGGCACCTCTTGCACTTGGAGGCGGTACAATTGCAGATATAATACCTAGAGAGAAGAGAGGCACCGCGATGGCTATCTGGCTGATGGGCCCAAGTGAGTACATTAAACCTTGAAGAACTTTTTTTCTAACAACAATTAGCGCTCGGCCCCTGCGTCGGTCCCATTATAGGAGGTTTCCTAACTCAAGCCAAAGGCTGGCGCTGGAATTTTTGGCTTGTAACCATAGTGGTATGATTCTCATTTCTACTATTACGAAACCCAGTTCACACCAATAATAGTCTGGAGCATTTGCAATCGGGTGCGCAATCCTCATGAGAGAAACCTACGCCCCTGTAATTCTTGCTCGCAAGGCCAAGCGGCTTCGTAAAGAGACAGGAAACTATAACCTAAAATCAAAACTTCAAAGTGGACTTTCTCCTAGGGATCTCTTCCTATTTTCCATCGTACGACCATCAAAGATGCTTTTCGGCTCGTCAATTTGCTTCATCATATCCTTGTATACAGCGGTGACCTACGCCTACCTCTACATCCTTTTCACAACCTTTACGTCCGTATATGAAACGCAATATAATTGGAGTGGACAGATTGTCGGTCTATCCTTTACGGGCCTCGGTATAGGTGCTACGATTGGACAGTTTATCTTCATAGCCTATGGCAATCGAATTGTGAATAAGCACATAGAAAAGGGCAATTATAAGCCCGAGCATCGTCTCCTAGTAATGATCCCGGGAGGTTTCTTCATGCCTGTTGGCTTATTTTGGTATGGTTGGTCTGTCCAAGCTCATGCCCACTGGATTGTGCCTATCCTCGGCACAAGCTTCGTTGGATTTGGAATGCTAATGACCTTTGTAAGTCCACGTACAAAGTTAATGGAAAATAGAAGTACTAGCGAGGCTGTTTGCTAACGTCTGTATATCCCAGATGCCTGCGAATACATATCTCGTCGACGTGTTCACTATCCATGCTGCATCTGCAATGGCTGCCAATACTGTCTTGCGGTCTCTTGCCGGCGCGCTACTTCCCCTTTCGTCACAGCGCATGTATGCCGTTCTTGGCTATGGGTGGGGAAACTCCTTACTTGGCTTCATCTCGGCGGCCATGATTCCAATTCCATTCTTATTTCTTAAATATGGCGAGAGGATACGAAAGAGGTCGACTCTCAAATTGTAGTTATCTATTCGAATATTTCATGGCATCCTGGCCAAACTGATGGTTTCTTACCCCGCGCTTTTGAGTCCTGCATAATTGGTTGGCTACACGAACACCTGCAGCGGCCCGGCTCTCCCCTTCTTAGCTTGCTGCACCAGGCCTTACGGGGCTTACCTTTGCCTTGTTAACTCCCACTAGCCCGAATTCATTATTCATAAGAATGGGTGGCAGTCTTGCTTGTAGATTGTTAGACTTTCCCCTCTTTCCCTTCAAGTCCTCGGCTCCCGCGGGCTGCGAACTTGACAAATAGCCTCATTATGGACATTAACTCACCCCTTAAACTCTTTGAACTGCTTCTCTTTGCTGGTCTCTTGGTCCGCGAGATAAAAGCATATCTCCGATTAAGTAAGTTTAACAGCCCAAGGCTTGCAGCCTTATCAAGATGTCAGCCGGAATTTGAGATTATATATTGTCCTCATAGGACTAGTTCTTTTGGTGCCCAGTTGGGGTCAACGCAAGACTCTGGTATCCCAAGCAAGCCGTGCGTGGCAAGTGGGGCACAATGCTCCGAGAAGTAGATGACAAGTATGGTGAGTCTTTTTGAAGCAATCATGTAGGATTTTGCATCATGTCTTCGTGTTCGTCAGTCCCTCAACAGGTCCCACTGTCTGTGTTGGACCCAATCATCTTATTGCTTCTGATCTGGATCTTGTAAAGAAGACGAACGCTGTGAGAAGTACATACACTTGTGGCCGATTCTACGAAGGAGCACACTTTCGCTCAACTGAAAACAACATGCTTTCCATCCTTAGCGAGACCGTGCATACACGTCTACGCACCCAACTAGCACCTGGCGTGAGTAGCAGTACATGTGTTTATGAGGATCATCTAATGATTAGTGAAGTTGTCGATCCAGGTCGGATTTTGATGATTACCCTGTTCCTGTTCTAGTTATCTACCACCTTATGACTTCATACTATTTCTATTACCTTTCTATTACCTATTACCCAATGTCGATTAAGTGGCTATGAGGTAACAGTTTCAAATCGACGTCAGTCTTTGCCACCTGCTTAGTGTATATAGTGAGGCTCTAGGGCCTCTTGCAATGGGACAAGGTCATCATTCTTTTTATCTTTCTATCTTCCGATCGACAGAAGTACTCTGGAAAGAGAATCCGTATTTCGAAGAAGATGTGGATAAGTATCTCATGAAGCTGATTCAACTCATCCGACGAAAATACCTATCAACTAAGATCAGTCGGGAAAAGGAAAGGCCTATTGGACCTAAGGGAGCCTGTAGTAGAGCCTTAGACCCTTAAAGGTGTTTAAGGAAACCTCTTCCTTATAGTAAATCTTAGAATATAATTGGAGTTAATCTGTTGGGCAACCACTCTACCAGTTATTATCTTGTACTGTTACATTGTTGACTTCGTTTAAATATCTATACACCTAACCTATTAACAACCCCACCGTAGTTCCTGCTACAAGGTTCCGTTATACCTATAACGTTCGCTTAGTCTCTAATGCTAAGTATACGCGTTCTATTACTCTAAATAGACTTTAAGTACTATTGTTAATTACTACTAGGATCCTAAGTTTAATCTACTACTATAAAACTTAATAATAAGTTATTAGTAGCGCTAGCTAAACTTTATTATTTTTATAACGCTAAGTAAGAGGCTGCTAATGCTTAATAATAGGCCCTTAACTTTTATCTTGCTACTTTTACTTAGTTAATCTATTTTAAGAAGGTATATAAAAAGGTTTATTCTAAGGAGTAGAAACTTATAGAATAAGGCCTTTAGGAACTTGGCGATAAAAGAACGGATTCTTCTCTAATAGAGAGGGAAATAACTCTAAATACCTTAGTAACTGCTCCTTTTGGGTCCCCCTTAAGTACCTTATTCTTTAGTAATCCTTTTTTATTAATACTGCCTAATCCATTTTCTTTTAATACTCCTATACCTTTCTTATAGCATTCTTTAAATTATTTAGTGGTTCCTAGGTGGTTTTTTTATAGCCTATCCACTTAACCTTATACTATATTTTGCTATTAATGTCCTTATAACTAATAATCTTTAAACCCTCCTATTTATCCTCTTTTTATCCTCTATATATATCTACCTTATAGACTAGTGGCTTAATATTCCTATATGCTAGCTCTAGTATTATAATATACTATATAGGGTAGATCTTTATTTTCTCTAGTAAGTTAAGTCTATATATAACTTCTAAGATTTTTACTTTAATTGTAAATGGTCCTAGTCTAATATAGTCTAACTTTTTACTTAGTTGTTAACTTTTAAAAAATTTATATAGTAGCTATACTTTATCCCCCTTCTTAAGATCTAGTCTCTTAGATCTCTTAGTATTATAGTACCTTTTTATTCTTATCTATACTAGTTTTACTATTTCCTTAAAGTAATTATAAAGATTTATTAAGTTCTCTATTCTTTTTTTTAGCTATACTACCTATTTTTTTTTACTTATTATAGTAATAGCAATATTCTTAGTTTGTATCTATAATTCGCCTTAAAAGGTAATATACCTATCCCTTCCTATAGTGTTGCATTATATATAAACTATATAACTGGTAATAATAATACCTAATTATTTTGCGTATAATTAATATAATGCCTTAAGTACTGTTTTAACGTTTAGTTTAGTCTCTCTATTTAGCCGTCTATTTATAGGTAATATGCTATTAACATTACTGCTTAAACCCCTTATTCTGCTAAAAAATACCTTCTAAAATACTGCTATAAATCTTAAATCTCTATCCAATATAATCTTTATTAGTGCTCTATGTCTTATAAACACTTCTTTAATATAGATTCTAGCTATATCCTCCGCTAAGATTTCTTCTATATATGCTATAAAGTAGCCCTACTTAGTTAACTTATCTACTATTACTAAGATTGCGTTATAATCTTGCCCTATAATCAGGTTCTTTAACTTTAATAACTTTATAATAAAGTCCTATAATATAACCTTTTATAGTCTTTTTAGTATCTTAATAGGTTATAGCCCTTTATATAGCTTATGCCTTATTAGTTTATTTCTTTAATAATCTGGATATTCCTTTATAACTTGTTTTACTAATCCCTAAATTTCTTAAATAATATATTCCTCTTAAAGTCTTAACACTAAGCCTATAGCTCTATTATGTCCTTAAGTTATTCCCTTATGGAATTCCTTAATAAATTCTTCTGTAATTGCCTTTGGTATATATATAGCCTCCTAGTACTTATATTGCTTTAAGTCTAAATCTTTACTTTATATCTTTTTAATTCTTTATAACTACTCGCTTTCTAGCGTTTTATAGATTTTTTCTTTAGTTATAGCCGCTAGTTTTAAATAGTTATACCTAACTAACCTATCCTCGTCTTTTTATAATATAGCACCTAATAGTTTTTCACTATTTTACAGTTCCGCCTTTCTGCTAAGTGCGTCTACCCTTGCGTTTTTAGTACCCTTAGTATGCTAAATTTTAAAGTAATATTCTGTAAGTATTTCCGTTTATCTAACTTATTTTTAGTTCAGTTCCTTTATTATTAGGAATCCTATTAGGTTCTTATAGTCCGTTTTAACTATAAATGGTTTTTCTATACCTTATAAGAATACCCTTTTTTTTTATCAATTGTATTATACTACGTACAATACTGCGCATGCAGCCTTAGGCTATGGCGCTATAGTTCTATATACATGAATCCTTTCTAGGCAGCTTAACATGTACTAGTAGCTATATCCTAGTAGTTTATAAACCCTTAAGGGTTTACAGCTCCTTAGTAAAATACTAAGTTGCTACAACTGCTAGGGAATAAGAAACGATAGGAAAAAAGAAATCCTAATACCTGTCCCTGTCCTTTTGCAATTTATTTCTGTCCTTTTGCTCTCTAATATCTTTTTAAGAGCCTAGTAGGGGTTACCTCCTTCTAGAATCCTATGCTTTGTCTATTCTTCCATAGAGCCTTCTAAGCTAGTACTATGTACTAGTTTAGCTGCTTGAAGTGTCTTACAGTCTCTGCTATTAGCAAGGTGATTCCATTTACAATTAATGCAAAGAGGGGTAGTATGTTAACAAGGCTTGCCTGTTGTTGTACAGGTAGAGCAGGAGTGGTCTTTAGATAGATATGCAGCCGCACAAAATCTACAGGCTCTAGTAGAGCATCTATCTCCTATATGGCCAAATTTTTGGCAGCTAGTGCACTGCGTAGTAGGAGAGACTTCCAGGTATTTTACTACCTTAGTAGCTGTACCT
>Ga0307507_10010770_pt1 | contig 11711 bp, 3 predicted proteins | sample 7_EM_MG_FD_207223 | JGI IMG/M metagenome (GOLD analysis project Ga0307507, IMG submission 207223) | Populus trichocarpa ectomycorrhiza microbial communities from riparian zone in the Pacific Northwest, United States - 7_EM | ecosystem: Host-associated > Plants > Roots > Unclassified | place...
TAATAGACGTTTATATAGGTAATTATATAACATTTATAGAGCTATTTATAAAGCTATCTATAAAAACAATTATATAACAATTAATTATATAGGTGGTTATTAGCCAATTATAGAACCTTCCTAATACATTAGTGCTGCGTGTTAGTAGAGCTTTAGGGCTCTATATAGGGGTTTGAGCAGGGCTTCGAGCAGAGCTTCGAGCAGGGCCTCGTGCAGAGCTTCGAGCAGAGCCTCGTGCAGAGCTTTATGTAGAGCTTGTATTTGGGCTTGTTTTTGAAGGCGTCGTAAACAATTTTATATAGAGCTTTGTGTAGCCATTCGTGCAGGCGTTCGTGCAGGCTTTCGTGCAGGCGTTCGTGCAGGCGTTCATGCAGGCGTTCGTGCAGACGTTTGTGCAGACGTTTGTAGAGACATTTGTAGCGACAACTGTACGGGAAATTGTAGAGACGTTCATAGAGACGATTGTGAGACTTCCTAGTGTATTAGTGCTGCGTGTTAGTAGAGCTTTAGAGCTCTGTAGGGCTTTAAGCAGAGCTTCAAGCAGAGCTTCGAGCAGAGCTTTGTTGGGGGAGACCCCCTAGGCGGCGAAACGTAGCGGTAACCACTAGGCCGTTCGCAATAATTTTGGCAGCGTTAGAATCGCCCTGCAAAGCTCTAGAACGTAACGTTGGCCGATTGTTTATAAAGACGTTAGTTTGTTGTTGATTAATGGCTGAAAAATTAGTATGGCGCGTGAGTTTGTATAAGAATTACATACAAATCGGCGCGAGGGACTAACAAATTTCCGAACCGTGTACCAGACGACAACAACAAAAGATGATTAATATATAATGTAAGCAGCTTATGATTGGTTGATCGTCTGGGATCGAGATAAATTTTGACACCGGGGTTTTGGTAGAACTTAATATTTTAAAGTTCGTCACGTGGATTCTAGCACAACTTACCACGCGCAAGTTTTTTCTCTAACCAATTAGATGCTGGCTTGGCAAAGTTTAAAAATTGGGACACCTGAAAGTAATAGACCACTCGTAACTTGGGTTAATAAACGACGAAATTCCCTTTATCTTCTTAATGTAGATAAATTTTCTTCTTAGCCATCTCGGTTATGTTTTAAAAGTTAAATAAGTCTAAAAAGCTTTTTTTCTGGACACCCTTCTATCCACGCATCCTCGTGGACTCTACCAATTGCAACGCGTTCTGCGAAACCGCTGTCCCGTTTAATGAGCATTACGTTCAGCAAACACCAGGGTCGGCTCTCGAACACATGGTAATCAAAGGCACCTGCCGTCAATGGGGGAGGCCAGTCATTATCAGATGGCAACATTGCTAAAAACTTCAGAGCGTCCTTCCGGGACCGTATCTCAACCTGTTTACAGTTTTGTCCATCATCAAGTCTGACTCGAGAGAGGAGTACGAATTCGTACAAGACCCTTTCTTGGTCTTCTACACATCTTGGGTCAATACCGAAAGCGACCCCGCACTGGCGTTCTTTATTGTCGTATATGCACATACCAAGCTTGTTCCGTAGATCGCCTACGTCTCGTCCTGCGAACAGAATCCCCATACAGGATGAGACTAGAAATTTTGCAGAAGAGGAGTAAAATTCAAGAACGTCAGAACATAGTAATTGACTGTGCATCTTTAAGTCTGCGATGCCACTGCCAATAGCCTTCTTGACTTCGTAAGCTTCAATTTCCGATCTGAAATTGCCGTCCATAATCTTTTCATAAAAGACCTCGCCCATCCAACCCGCCCAAGACCAGCTTGGGAATGGCAGGAATGTTCTACCGTCTCCAGAAACCAAAATTCTTCTGTAAGCCAGCCCTACGGATTCCCACAGCAGAGCAAAGCTTAACATACTCTTAGGAAGGCCATTCGTAAACTCCCATCCAAAAGCGTCTTCCCACAATCTGACTATTCCAGTAAACGCATTTAAGATATCAGAATGGTACGAAAGCTGCCTTGCTGAATATTCTTCCACGTATTGGCAGAATTCATTAAACGCCATTGTTGAATTGGAGTGCAGATAGCTATCCGTTCCCGACTTGGAGTGGATATTGTCTATTCGTCCCGTAACTCGCGAACCATGGCCCTCAGAGTCTTCGCAAAGGATAATAGACCCTTGGCATTCAAAGTATGCCTGTTCGCGTGATAGGTATATACGTCGTCTTGAAAGCAATCTCTCCTGGTAGGTCCAAGCTCGGGTGTTCCAGATGGACTCTTCGAGGACTGTATCAAGGGGTGGTGATGGAACTAAGAGGCGCAGGCTGCCTACTCTCTCCACTACTTGCTGTTCTCGCCTGCACTCTTTGTCTATGCCTGGGATACCCTCCTGGGCATCCTTACTCGCAACTGCTATAATAGTGGCATAGGCACCACTATACACGTCATCCATCCGGGAGATTTGGTCGTCTTTGTCCTCAGGATCATCCTGAATAATGCAGAGAGAGTCTACCCAAAGGTACTTCTCTGAAAGAGCAGCTACAAACTGCATGGCGTTCCGGATAACCAGAGGAATCTCAGGATGTAAAGGATAAGACAATGCCCCTTTAATGGTGAGGTTGACGTAATTGGCTTTCGTTGCTTTCATCATAGATGCTTGCCCCCAAACATAACTCAGAGAAAAGTAGCGACACTCGTTGGGCGCAAGAATAAGTTTACCATCTTGAACATCAATGACTCTGAAATTCTCCGGCAAACTTTTCGTATGAAGTCGGGACGGTGTGCAGGCAGCGCCGTGCATTTCATTACAATCGTGAAGCCAAGAGCGCACGAGGCTCACATCTACGTAATCCTGAAGTATTCGTCCATTGTGCCCGGTTTCTCGTCCAATCTGCGATGCATCCGGAGCGGCGACGAAGATGGTTCCGACCAGAATTTCATCGGGACCTGCTCCATAAGGCGCAATGCCCAGAGGTACCCGGAGGATAAGATATTTTGAACTTCCGGCCATACGCGAGTCATTATTGGTCAGTATCACATGTCCAATATAATTTATATCCGTATTGGCCTGGGTCTTAGTTTCCGCGTAACCTCCTTGGATCCATCTCTTCTTGAATAGCTGAGTGACGAGTCTACAGAAGGAACAGTAGTGCTTTTCGAAGATCTTATGGATGTGGCCGAGGTCCTGGGAGATTGTCCCATGGTCTTCGAATTGGTCCTCAATATTAGCATCTTGGCAGATGCTACAAAGCTGCTGATCGGTGTTGGCAGCTTTTTCATTAACAGTTATGTCAGACATGCTCTTGTTGGTACGGGTTCTACACTGGAGAGGGTCAAGCATCAGTATCAAACTCGAAATCCTAACAGCAGATAGTACCACGTAGTAATCGCCGATAGAAGTCCGTGCCAAGCCGTGCACGGTGCTAACCGATGCACGGTTTCTAGCACCAAAATCACGATACAAATGAGGCTATTTTGGGCCACCCAATTGATATAATAACGTAGTATTCAGTAGTTAAAGCTTTTATAAGGCTGCGAAAACAAATATCTATATAGTTTAATCGCGAAAGCGGTGTGGGAGCTGCTTTTGTCGCTCCGGCCAGCGTCCATTTTACAGTGCTAAGACATTAGTCTGTGCACACGCGAACCAACACCACACGATCGCAATATTGTCACGAAATTCAATCATTTACTACATTACAATGCAACGCTCGTTTGGCACGGAAATTGGTGGAAATCGAAGGCCTGGGGCAGAGCTTTTAGAGGTACAAAGAGCCGGAATCCTTAGTGCAGTAGAGGCAGGGGAGGAGAAGACTAAAATCGCGGCGAGGTATCGCGTTACTCGTCGCGTTATTTACAATACAATCGATTAATGGAATAACCACCACACGCTTAAATCTCTACCAAGATCTGGATAGCCCGAAAAGCTTACTCGACGCCAAAAGCGTCTACTTCTTCGAATTTTACGCAGGAATTCTCGAATCGACTATGCAGCTCTTAAGTGTTAGGCCGTAGGGGTTACCGTTAAGCATAGAACTTTGCAACGTCTATTCAAAAAACACCATATTACGAAGTGGCTCGCCAAAAAGAGACCAAAGCTGACGCCAGTGGTAGCTTAATTGAGGTATCTTTGGGCTCGAAAGTATAAGGGATTCCCTTAGAGACGTGTTAAGTTTTCCAACAAATGTTTATCCCTTGCATCGATAACTACGTCCTTAGAGCTGTGGCCCGTGCGCACCAATTAATGAGGTGCATACACGGGCGGTAAGTTATTCTGCCGCATCACCAGAGCGTCAAAAGGAGGAAGTGCTAGAGCCTGAAGTAGTGGCTTTTTGCGACCCAATTTTTGGAAATAGCATATTAAGTAGCCTGCACGAGATCCGTGCCCTTGGATATATAATTGCGCACCACTTTAGTGGCATATTTAATTGATAAAGTTATCTATTTACGACTAGACGCGAGGAAGTTGATGTTCTTGATTGCGCGCACGGGCCACATCCCTAAGGACGTTATCGATGCAAGGGATACGAACGAGGCTTAGGAGAGAAGCCCATCTAGGTCTTCCGGACGTCTCCACAAAAGTGGAATTACAACTTTATTACAGAGGTGTCCAACGGAAAGGACCTTATACAGATGATCTACACCGCTTTTTGGTACGATGGCCGTTTGGAGTTAATTGCTATGGAAAGGGACGTTTTAGCGCGGAAGGAAGGCTATAGCGCCCGAAGCTATATTTAGGCCTTAGAAGAAGGTCTTATGCTAGTCTATAAGCCTTTGGATATCTACTAAATGGATAACACTCTAATCCATATGTCAAATCTTATAAAGGAGTGGCTGGAAACGCACGGTGTTTAGACCCTAGATTTCCCTCTATACTCGCCCGATCTTAACCCAATTGAGCACCTCTGGCTAGCACTAAAAAGGAAGATTCTTAAGCTTTATCCAAAGCTTGAACAGATGGGACAAAGTAAGGAGGATTTAGAGCGTTTAATTGAGGCCTGTAAAGAGGCGTGGTTGGCTATCGATCAAGGCCTTATGCGACGGTTGATCGACAGTATGGACCGAAGGCTGGAGGCAGTAAAAAAAGCACATGGCTGGCAGACAAAGTATTAACTGTAATTAAATAATCTCATACTGATTTGGCTGCATTTGATTGCTGCGGTGTTGTGCGATTGTTCAAAGTTGTGTCAATTTTAGTAAGAATTCGTGTGTGCACAGACTAATGTCTTGGCACTGTAGGCCTATTAGTTAGCCCGCTTTGTGCAGTATTTAATTTAGCTAATAGAGGCTTTGAAACGGGCTTATTTTAAAGCTTTTAAACCTTCTAAGCGTTTGCTATATTAACTTAAAGCTGTTTTACTGCCTGTTTAGCTTGTGTTGGTAGCACTTCGGTAGCTATGGTATAGCAATTACTTAATTGGTTGTGTTATTGGTGTCTAGAGGGAGAAGAGGTCTATTCTATATATTAGTGGTAACTCTTATAGAGCGCGTATACGCTAATCCCAAAATAGGAAAGAGTAAATAAAATGGGTCTAAACACTGGCAACTCTCTATGTAATTGGCCCAATAACCCGTACACGTAATATACCGCACGTGATATTAAAATCCAACTCCAGTCTCTATATTCTACGTTTACTTAATTTCTTACTAACTACTTAATCTCTCTCTACCCATTCCTTCGTATTCAAGTTAATTGTATTTGTGTTAATAAGGTTTCTTAATGCGTTATAAGCGTTTGCTTTTATTATTGCGTCTATAAAGTTTAAGTCGCCGTTAATCCATTTAATCTCCGTAATTATGCGTCTTTTATATAATTAGTGTAAGCATATTAAGTTAACCATTAATCTCTTCTCCTAAGTACTTCCCAACTTAATAAGGCATTTATATAGCGACTTAGAATCTGTATAGAGTATAAATGGGAGCTCTACCTACAAGATCTTCTCTATTGTAGACTTTAAGACCGCGCCATAATTAAATCTGTGAGCTATTGCGTATAGTTTAGAGGCTAGAACTAAGTAAGTAACTCTTTTACACTTAATAAAGGACCAATAAACGATATTTATACTGCCACTATTGTCGGCGATTACAATTATAAAGCTAATTTGTGAGGTGTTGTTAGCGTTGTTAGCAAAAGAGGTATCTATAAATACTATAATCTTAGGTAATTAGAGGTCTAAAGGTATAAATTGCAGGCCTCTTAACTTGTTGTTAATTTGCTATTATAAATACTTATTTAGCTTCTTTGCGTTACCTTCTTTTAGGTTGGTAACTTGAGCTATAAAGAAAAGATTAAATAAAGACTCTGGTTGGTATATAAAGGTAATATATACTCCTCTTGCGCGTTAAGTAATATATTAATCTTTTAGGGTAACCGTAACTCTCTTAGTGCCTCTTAAACTCGTAAGATTAGTAGTCTTAAGGTTAATAAGGTTTAAGTTCTTGCACTAGCGTATTTAGTTAAATGTAATAGAGTTATTATTATTAAGAGTAATTTAACCGCTATTAAACTTAATTAGAGTACTTATTATAAGTTTCTTATATTCCTTTACCATAAACTTAGCGTTTATAAGATTGATTTCCTTGTTTTATATAAACTCTTTATTTCCAATAAATAGAGTATTGTTGGTCTGGAGGCCAACAATTCCTACTCCAGCTTTATGCGTATAGAGGAGGTAAGGGTTATAGGTAGACTCCTTTATCTTAAGCTTCTCTATGTGGTAAAGGTGGTATATTAAGAACTAATAGTTGCCAGCCTTAGGGATACTGTATAGAGGCTTAATTACCTTTATAATGGTATTATTGCCGAGTTGCAAGATATCTAAGAGTTCTGGAGGTGGGCGAATATAGAAATCGCGATTTAAAAGAGTAATAGATTGTATATACGCTTATAAAATGTTATAGAGGTATAGGGAGGCGCCTTCCTTAAGAAAAGAAGGTGTAAGTGCGAGTATAATTCGTTAACTTAATTGTTAAATAGTAGGTAACTATATTAACACCAATTCCTTCTCCTAATTATTATAGGCTTGTATAACTAATTGTAACTTTTTAAATGCTTAATTAGTGCCCTTGTTCTTAATATTATTAATAAATTAGGAGTTAAATATACAGGTGCCTTTTAATACTATAGAAGTATTAGCAATTTAAAATACGCCCTTCTTAAGTAGGCCGTTAATCTCCTTTATATGGGAGTTAGTATATAATGGAATTACTATATAGATAGTAACGTTAGGTCTATAAAATCATTTAGGTCGCTAGTAGTTGCGTTATAGTTGCTAAATTAGTACCTCTTACTCCTTTTCTCCTTTATTAACTTGCTCTCTGTTAGATTAATCTCCCTTAGAGTCTCTAACTGTACTCTCTTTATAATACAGCTTAACATAAGTTAATTAGAAATTGGTAACTCTAAATAAGAGTTTAACCTTATAAGTCTCGCCAGTAATTCTAATTAATAGAAAGGGGCCTTTCCAGCCTCCTTTCTCTCTGTATACAAGCACTAGGGAATTAGGTGGTAGGTTATATAAAGCTTCTATATTAGGACCGTTTTGAGTATTAAGTGCGTTATTAACCATTCTCTTAGCTTTCTCCTTCGTGATCTCTTCTATTGCTTTATATATGGCGACAGCACGTTGTTAAATTAATAGTACTAGTATATCACTGTCTAACATTTATGGGAAAGTACTAAATACTAGTAGAGTTAGTACTAAGCCGTTAGGGCCTATAGAATTATTTAACGCCTTAATAGCCATCTATAAATATGCCTCCTTTAAGATATCTAAACCTATCTCTTCTTAAATAATCTTGTAGGCGTAAAGAAGGGTTATATAACCTTATTTAACCTTTCCAATGCTCTAATAAGCCTTAATGGGCACATACTTGGTCTTCGTTATAACTATAGAGGTATTTTAACGAAACTTACAGCTGTTAAAGTTGGTGCCGGCGTCGTGTATGACTAAATTAGGGGGACTGAGATAAGTATTAAGCTAATAAGTATAAAGAGCCTCCTAGGTGGTTTTTATAGATATATTTTTTAAAAATTGGGCGGCGGTAAATCCTATAACCTTATTAATAACGTAGAGTACTGGCTTGCCGTTAATATAGAAGATATTAATGAATACTATATAATTGAAGTCTAAATTGTTAGGAAGCTTAAACTTAAATCTATATAGGGATTTACCGTGCTTTTAATAATGGCAATAGTACTTAGTTAGCTTCTTAATTATCTCTTTATTAATATTATAACCTAAATGCTTAAGTAGAGTATATAACTTCCCAACTAAAGGATGGCCGAAATAATAGTATAATTGTGATAACTCTGTTGCCGTTAAGTAGCATACTGTTAATATAATTAATGCAGTAATGAATTGCTATAGAGTCTTTTCCTATAGTAGGAAGGGGTAACCGAACTGTTATGCCACTAGCACTGTTAATGTAGGAGTTACTACCTTATTAGTAAAATTATTATAGTAGTAACCTAGAGAGTTAAGATCTCACAGGCTTATAAGAAATAGGGTATTAGCGCATATAATATAAAACACAATCTCTCCTACTGGTAATTACACTTTAAGAGAACCTACTAATAATGTTAAGCCAATTCCGAACTTGACCTTAATAGCGCCGGCGTTAGAAGTATTAAGTATAGCTATTAAGTTAACGGTCTCCTTATATACAAGATATTAGCCGAATTTAGTAGTTAATGCTCTTGCTGCTCCCGTGTTAATTATGATACTATACCATTTATTAGAGTTGTATTAAGAGGTCTCTTTAGAGGTGGTTAAATATATAAAAGGGAAAGTAGACTTATTAGGAACTACTCCTGTAAGTACATATTAAGTTATAAGGTTGCTTAACTTCTTAACTGTTAATAATATGAAGTGTTTAGCGTATTTAGTATCTTCTTTAAGATTAAGTACAAAGGTCTGAAAGTTATTAAGATTATTGTCATCTTTAGTGCCTTTGTATTTGGTAATCCATTAAGCAGCATTCCAATTAAAGGTACGGCCGTATTTATGTCTATACTTCTCTTTCTAATCTTCTTGCTCTTTTTTTAAGTGTTTAGTAGACTAATAGCCTTATTTTTTGTAAATAAAGCATCTCTTGACTTATAAGTTACAAGGGTTATAAAATTGAGGATTTTGGTCTTAAGGGTATCGTTCTTAAAGGTATTAAGTATTGCGATTTTAAGGGTATTATAGAAAGCGTTAAAATCGCAAGGTACCGCGATTATTATAATTATTGTTATTACAAATGTATTGGCGGTCTATATAGTACGCTTCTTCCTCTTTATCTTCTCCTGCAATATAGGCAGCTATAGCCGGTGGGTGACTTCTCTTATAGGTAACAATTAAGCTTTAAAGAGAGTTAATTAAGGCTAGTAATGTATTAGGTGGTTAAAAGTATATATAACTGCAAGCTAAGTTGTCTTAATACGTAATAATTAAGCGCTATTACAAAGCGGCGTCACCTTTTATAGTCTTATTAGCGCTGTTTTGTGCTTTTTGGAGGTCTCTAACTAAGATATTAAGGCATTCTTTCTTCTATTTAGCCGTATTCTCTAGTTGAGATATAACTTCCTTTAGTATAAGGCTGTTAAATAACTGAAGTTAAGAGCGGCGGTGGTTATTATTCTTAAAATAGGCTCGTGTTACACCGCAAAGTTGAGTAAAAGTAGGTATACTTTCTCTATATAATACTTGATTTGTAAAGAAGTGGTTAAAAGCATTATCCTTTAGTATATTAGAATATGCCTTTGCCTTTATTACGTTATTAGTAATATTGAGTTGCTTATAGTAATTCTTAAAGATATTAAGTTTAATATTAAAGTTATTATTTTAACTACTGTATTTGTTGTCTACTGTAATTAACTTTATAAGGGAAATAATATCTCTGGCAGTACGGTCTGCTAGTAAGAGTAGAAGAGGTAAGTTTTAGTATTGCGTAGGTTGTTATTTGATGTTATTAAGGTTGCTAACTTGTACTTTAACTCCGCCTGTCTTTAGCATATATGCTATAAGGTTTAACTTAAATTCTCCATTCTTTAGTATTATTTATTGAATCTCTAGTATTGTCTAAGCAGTCGGCTTTTCCTCCTAAAGGCATTTATACAGTGCGTTGTTTAGCTTAGGAGGGCGATTTGACTTATATACCCAAACTCTATACTTATGCAGAGTACTTTGTAAATTGCGTAAGTGTGTCTTATTAACTTTATTAAATAGCTGTACCGTCTATTTATTAAAGTCTTCTTTAAATTGCTCCTAGAGATCACTATCTTATAACTATAATTAGTTATAGACCTAGTATTTATATCTTATAAAAGCATCTCTCTTATCTTTCTCCTTATTTATGGGATTAAAGCTATTAGGCTACTAATCCTTATTCTCTAGCTTTGCTAACCAGTCCGCTATGGCTCGTATTTATTATATAGGAGGAGGTAAGGAGGGAGGCAGAATTAGTCACTATAGGGTTTTCGGAGGTATAGAGGGAGGGAAAGTTGTTAGTATAGAGGCTGTATTAAGTTTGTAGGTTGCGATGAATAGTAAAACGCGCAGGTGCCGCGAATACGTAATAGACGCATATAGAAAGACGAGCATAGGCAGGCCTCTAAATCTTTAAATGTAAATTAAGTTGTAGAAACATGAGTATAGGTAGGCGTTTACTTCTTAACGCGTATTCCCTAGTAAATCTTATATAAGGGTTCTCTGTATAGGCAGGTAGGCCTTTCATGGTTGATTTCTCTTTAAAATAGTACTGTCTCCTGATCTGTAATTACTGATTAGTATTGGTAGCACTTTGGTAGCTACGGTATAGCAATTACTTGATTAGTTGTGTTATTGGTGTTTAGAGGGAGAAGAGGTTTATTCTATATATTAGTGGTAACTTTTATGGAGCGCGTATGCGCTAATCCCAAAATGGGAAAGAGTGAATGAAATGGGTCTAAACAGCTTGCTTAACCTCTAAATTAGTAAGCTTTTAGGCCTCTGCCTTACGCTCCCGTGTTATTTTATCCTATAGCTGCTGGGCCTTCTATTGCTTAATTAGCAGCCTCTTTTCTTTCTTTTATAGTTGCCGTTATATTTTCTCGTCTTCCTTAAGCGCCTGTTTGTAATCCTTGGCAGTTTGTTTATTAATTTGGGCCTACTAAGCTTGCTGGATCTTACGGGGAGAATAAAATACCTCCCCGCCGTTGTTAATAGCGGACTGCTTAAATATAGGCTTTGTACGTTTACTGCGCTTCCGCTAGTACTTAAGAGCTCTCTTAAGGCCGGTGTTCTTGTGCCGTAGTAGTATATTTTCCGTCTCTATTGCCTGCCACTTAGTGGTAAGCTCTAGCATCCGTTTCTGCACTGAGATTTTACAACGAGTGCGTATTATCTAATTTATCCGTCTTTAATTAGCTAGTGTAAGCGCTAAGCTTATTAATTCGCTTAAGGAGGGCCTTTTGTAAGATTCTACCGGCTTAGGCGGCTGGTTGGTATGGTAGCGGCTTAAAACAGCGTTAGGATTAAAAGGTTCTAAACTAGTCCGTTTCCAGCCGCTTTATACATTCTCCTTTAATATATAGCCTTCTCCTAAGCTGGCTAGAATAACCAGAAGAAGTCCCGTTTAGTAAAACGGGTGAAGCCTTGGCAGATATTTATAAAGTCACTTAGGGTACGTTCGGTTGCAAATCAGCTCCATATCATATTTGTTCAATCCGTGCGCCTTTTAGTGTCGTCCGTTTTGTAATTAGTGGCGGCTACTACCGCGGCCCATTTGAATCTGTAATTGAGTCG
>Ga0307507_10010771_pt1 | contig 11709 bp, 5 predicted proteins | sample 7_EM_MG_FD_207223 | JGI IMG/M metagenome (GOLD analysis project Ga0307507, IMG submission 207223) | Populus trichocarpa ectomycorrhiza microbial communities from riparian zone in the Pacific Northwest, United States - 7_EM | ecosystem: Host-associated > Plants > Roots > Unclassified | place...
CGCCCCTGAGTTATCTGTTAAGAATTGAACTCTTCCACTCCCAAGAAACAAATATTTCGAATATAGCATTGTAGCCAATAAATTCACAAAGTAGCATGTTTTTGACTCGTGAACTTCAAATTTTAATATATGATGTGTGCAAGCTACAGAAAAATTCATATTTAAGATTATACTTTTTGTTCTTATAAAGTCCACTTGTAGTTCCTTCCCACATTCTTTTACTTCATACTTGATCTCATCATCATCTATGACTTCCAATACTTCAACCTTTGTATCTAAAGAAACTTCAAGATAATCTTTTATAATATATTTAGAGGAATTGTCAGGAAGTACCATTTCCTCTATGTCCTTGTTTGCCATATCTTCAAAATATTTAGAGGAATTGTCAGGAAGTACCATTTCCTCTATGTCCTTGTTTGCCATATCTTCAAAATCACTATTTAGGAGCTTTATTGATTTCTTCTTCACCATTTGTACAATAAACATCGACAAGTATAGTAGTATTTGCAACGGTGTTGTTGTTGTCACTGTTGTGATGTTTAAACTGTCTACTTTGAATAGACAACCCCTCCTCCATAATTTTCTTATTTGCTATTTTAAAAGGTTGAACAAAAGGCAAATAATAACAATACTTGCCTACGATTGTCTACCCAAAATATAAAATCTCTTCATAATCATCTTGTATAAACTCCAAATTAATGATTGTCTTAAATCTTGCCAAGATGGAATAAAGGCATACCAGTACAAGTTCTGAAGTCTAGAAATTCAAACCACCATTTTCTAGCAATATAAAAAAGTTTTCATGCGACAAGTCCTGCCTTTAGACGATAAGGAACTTTGTTGAAATAAAAGTAAACTTCCAACTTTTTCAACCAGTTAATAAGTTTTTTCTTCGAAAATCTCCCATCATAGAATGGAATCTCATCAAATTCAAGAATAGGTCTAAGGTTTGGCCTGCCTCGAGGTAAGTCTCAAGGCAAGTTCCTCTCCTATTCACGATCCTTGTTTGCATTACCCATTAGCCGAGTTAGATTTGCTATGGCTTGCTCTAGACGATCCATTATTTGTTCCTGAGTTTGCTCCAAACAATCCAGTTTCTGATCCTATGCCTGCACAATGACCTAGAGGGCCTCCAGTCCTACATGAGGAGTGGGTTGCTACTGTTTGCTTCCATCGAAGAGGCCAAGCTGTTTTGATACCAATTGACGCGGCTTATAGCATGGATAAAAGCTAGGGTTCTCAAGCCCCAAGGGTTAGCGTCACTGTAGAGGAATAGAGAAAATCTATTGACATTTTATTAAAAGTTTGAATAGTTTGAATTTGAATGTTTTCAAAATATACTAGACATCCCTATTTATATTAGTTCTAGATCTAAATCCTTTATAGTAAGGATTTCTAATTAAAACTTACATAACTAATAGAATTCATTTAGCATTAGGATTCCTAACTAGTAAAATTCTAATTAAATTGAAAGTCATAATCTAAATAGAAAAAAAAATCTAAATACAACAAGGTAAATAAAGATAATCTCGTACAGTAACTTCCAAGCCTTATTTGAAAACCTTCACGATCTCCGATCATCATGAAATTTTAACCCGCCTTCATAATCTTTTGTCAAAATTTCAAATAGATTCAATAGTCGAATTAAAAGTTATACCTGATTTACTAAATTGCATCTTGGACTCTTCTTAAACTCTTTGAAACCTAAAAATCTTAATCATTAATGAAATAATACAATAAACATTATCATGCCAAGAATATTGATGAAATTACCCCACAACATTTGCAATGCATGAGCAAGTATGACTATCAGGTTAATTTAATTTTAGCCCCTTGAGATTTTAGTATGGCTAAGCTTTAGTTCTTGTACTTCTAAAACCAACAAAGTAATTATTGAGAGGCATTTTTTAGTAAGGCATATAAACTAAGGAGCAAAAGAACTTGCTAGACCATAAACCATCATGATTGTCGTGTTAGCTTTAAAAGCAAAAACTAAATCTAGCCTTATTAAAATTTCAAAAATAAAAGCAAATTATCATGGGTATTGAGGATTGCTATAACAATGATCATTGTGACAACATGGTCAACAGTGAAATGTATTTTAAAAATGAAAAACTCATTAAAAGAAATGCCAAAAGTACCGTATATCATGCATGGGAAACACTCATGAAAGCAACATAGAGGGAGAAAAAGAACAAAATAGTTGCTAACAAAATCATCAACCTAATTCAAGAAAGCAACCAAGAAAAAATACATACCATAAAAGGTTACCGCCATTATCACAAAATGCACAAACAGAATCAAATAGTTCGTCCTCATCATTGGATTCATCTTCTTCTAAATCTTCAAAGTTATCATCTTCCACATCATCGACTATGAATGCAGACATTGTTGCCGCTTGAAAATCCTGAAAAATAATGAACTACTTGCTCAAAACATCATGATAATTTACCGAGAGCACAATAGAAAGAAAGATCATTGATAGCAACACTTTGAAAGAACAAAGCAAACAGGTATGCAGAGAATAACCTCATCAGACAGCATCTTTTTCCTTGGCTTCTCCCCAAGAAAATTGAGTAAGAACTGTTCATTTAGTGCACACATATAGAAAGGTTACAATAACTCAGGAAAGCAAGTGGAGGCGGAATAGGTTAAAATAAATCATCAAGAAAAAGTGGTTTCCCTCATTTCAACCGAAAACCAATGTCATTAAGTCTTAAAATCTCCTTCAGATTCTCTTAAATTGCTCACCATAAGCAGAAAGAAAATCAAGAAGTTAATTGTCGAATATTATAGAATACAAGAACAGAAGAAAGACAAAGTAAGAGCATTAAACAAAGAAATTATGGCAAATTTGGTGTAGATGAAGGCCAAAAACTGTTTTTACATCCTCCAAAAGCAAGTTCCTACTAATCGATAATGACATAAAGGAAACAGTATGTAAAGGAAAGAACAGGAGAAGAGACAGGGTAATGAAAGACAACCAATAATCATGTTGTAAATTTCTTATGGAACAGGAGAACAAGAGAAGAGACAGGGTAATGAAAGATAACCAATAATCATGTTGTAAATTTCTTATGGAACAGGCTTTGGGGAAGAGAAACAAAAACTTAATAATTTTCCGTTCACATAAAGGTGAGTTCAGAAACTGTAAAGAGATGAAAGATCCACCATGACAGCAACAATGTAATTAAGAGGAAATAAATAATGAGAAGGGAGAACAAATAGATGTTGGTTGTTTATCATGTAAGCTTTGGCACAAATGTCAATTGTTTGTGGTAATTAAATTTGTGATTGATTGAGTGAGGCCAAGGCATCCACATTGATGAATCCAACTAATTAATATAGTATCCCTCATTTTCTTGATCAATTTCATTGTACTTGTGTAGAAGTGGAAGACAATAGGTTTCTCGACGTGCAATAATGAATAAGTTCAATTAATGTGAGTTTATTCCTTTGTTAGTTCAGAAATTACCCTCCCCTCGACCACACCTCTCTCTCTCAAAATATATATATTCCATAACTTCCAAATCCTAAATCTCCTCCTCCAAACATCCAAAATCCTCTCCCTCTCTAAATCTCATTTCTCTTTCCCTCTCTCTGAAAATATTGAATTGAAAAACTCAATTCCTCTACTGGCACCACTCGACCAGCCCCCTATCACTGACAAATAAAATTATATGGCATAAGTAGAAGGATTGTTTTTTCTAATCTTTTTCTCCCTTCCATTATTTTCAAATTCAGCATATAATTACTCTATGTGGATGTTAGCACAACCTTATCATCCATTAATGTAGTTGTTCTTACATCATAGTTCTTTGCTACAAAAGAGAAAGGCTGCACCAAAATAAGAAAAGCACAGAAGGCCTCTGTGTGAATGTTCAGAACTGGCATCTAGTTCCTAATTGAAGAGCTGCACTTTCTGCTAATATTCACCTGAGTTTGCCAATCAAGGCTACTGCCCAAAAATAAAACTCTGTTACCAAGCAAGAATCAATTAATTAATAACAGAAATAGATTATTTCTATGGGTTCAAACTCCAACTTTTAACTAATAATGGATCAGGAAATTCCTTTTAACTATAACTTCATCATGAGCTGAATTTTTTTAGTTTAAAATACAACCTACAAAAGCATTATTCTTAGCCATGCAATAACCGCCAAGTTTCAAAAACAAGAGGAAAAATTAATCTTCTGATGTAGACATGTTTCTTGGAGATCCACAAAAGTACAGTTCATAAGACAATGGCAGACTAATGCTGGGCAGATGAAAATAATTCTAGTACATAAACCAAAACAAATAAACAAACAAACAAATAGAAATATATTATTATTCACAATTCAGATGATCCTTAAGCATATCATCAATTACTTCAAGTTGAATACTAAAAAAGTGCCATAACCTACATTTCTTAGTCACGTGAGACTTGATAAAGAAGTCAAATTTACAAGCACATCAAATAAATACATGCCCATAAGCAGTTTGTAGTGAAAGCATGACATGCATGGTTTGAAGCCATGCCTGAAGGAGAATTTAGGGTCAAGTCAGCTTTTATTTTGTGTCACAGAATGAAATCACTCATCATTTAACTGAGTAGTGAAATTTTTGCACTTAAATTAGTCAAAGAAAGCTGCCTAGTATATTTCCTTCTTTCTCCTCTTCACTCCTTGTATTCCGGTGTGTTCCAATGATGAAATACTTTACATTAAGGAAATGAGCTTGAAATGATCCAAATACAGATGAGACTTTCAAGTCCTGGATACTTTTGTCCAAATACAGTAAATAACAATCAAGGTAATCCAATTAGGGACCAAAACATATAATTAAACACAGAACGATGGTTGGAGTTATTTCTTCTATTGAATTTACTTTTATATCCTGTTCTAAAGTCATTTACAATACAGATTGTTTTCAGAGTGTGATTTTCAATGTCAGACATTTAAAACGGAGAACAAACTCCAAGCTAACAGTTGTCCGTCCATCTTAAAACGGGGCTAATCAGGATAAGAAAAGAAGAAAGTTCTGACCAAATGAAGGAATGATATTGGAGATCAGAAGAAATTGATATGCCAAGGTTACTTTTCTTCCATAGTCTGCCATCTCTCTCCCTCTCTTCTCCTGGGACAAGATACACCAGCTAACCTCTCCCATGCATGAAAATCAATAATGGTAGTTTTGAAGGATAAAAAATTATTTAATGCAATAATCCATGTTGCTTTGTTGTTGGGTGGCCAGAATTTAAAGCTGAATGTCAGACACGGATTTCAAACCCATACTAGTATCCGGTTGTATTTGCACAACTACCTTGGATCTGCCAAGTCTGAGAAACACAAACTCAGACCTTTTAAAGTGAGCTACTCTCCACACAAAAAAATCACAGGTCATCATCCTGAAAATGCGATTGAATATAATTCATTATGGAATTGTGCATCCATTCCTAAGAGAATGATATGAAGGATGTGATGGTGAATATGGTTTACTGGTAAGGGGGGAATGATTACAAGAGAATCACTCTCCTTGTTTAAGGCATGTAAGGGGAGCAGGAATTTCTCACAAGGCATAAATTTTCCCAAAAGCAAGGGTAATTATTACACTAAGGGAGTGGGTTAAAATTTAAAACCTCACTCCACCCCCAAAGTTTGAAATTCTTCTCTTTTTTCTTTTTTTTTTGTGCCTCTCACTTCTCCTTTTTGTCATCATATCACAATACGATTTTTTTTATTATATTTTTTAATCTCTAATAGTATTTTATCACTCTCTTCTACTGCTCTTAATTTCTCCTCTTTGCAAACACAACTAAAAATCATTAAAGCATAACTATAACAATGTTAAAGTTACAATTGCAACAATCACTCACTTACTATTTCATCCCACTTTTTTCACCTCCTACCAAACTCAACCTTAAAAGGAAGACAAAGAGAGAAAAGTAGAGCATTTGCTCCTAGGATAGGTGGTAACACAGAGTACCACATGAATGGAAATAAAATTATTTGTTCATTTTATTAGAAAGTTGTTATTCACAGCAGCACTTGTTTAATTACATGTACACATTTACAGAAAAGGTTTCGAATTGTCAAGATCATCCTGTCAGCTTTACATATCAAAAAATAGTCCCAAGCTCCACTTACTCTTTAAGAGTCAAGACATGCGTGAGCAGAAAATATTTGAACTGTGTATAAACTTTAAAGCACATAAAACGGCGTATAATAAGAAAACAAAAGGCTTACTAGTTTATACAGACCTTGCATTTTGCTAAGGAGTTTTCTCTTCGAACAGCTTCACCGATTAAATCCAAGTGGTCCACCAAATCGTTCTGAGAAGGTCTGTGCTCATACAAACTACAAATTTAACGGTGACTGTCAAGGCCCGCGACACAAAAACAAGCAGAACAAAAGCTAAAGAAAGACACACGAAGTCTCAATTACCTGAAAGTTTTTGACAGGTAATCCCACACGGATTTCCCGGATGCTTCTGGGTTCCACCTTGCAAAATGAAGGCAATGCACGGTAATCAGTACCGTCCTAATCATTATCTCATAGCTCTTTCTCGGTTTTCCGAGTTCCATCCAGCATTTCTCCTTAGTGAGCACTGATATCTGCGGTGTTGTGTTGGACAAATCAAACGTCCACGCTATGACTTGCTTGTATATGGTGCGGAGCCCATTGTCCACACTCCCTTTCAAGAAAATCATGTGGTTTTTCTTCCCATCGTCAAAATTCTTGCTTTCCCTCCATCTAATTGGTAACAAAGAGAATGAAAGTGGCTCATCTTTATCATCTGCAAAATGATAGGTTGACACAGACTCCGGCAGAGTATCCGCCTCGTCGTCCGATGAAGCCATGCCCTACAACAAACAATCACATAAATCATTTCTTGTACGCCCAAAGATATGAATTAGGTTTCTATTCTTGAACCCTATTTTAATGCAATTTAGTAATAATAGCGGAAAATCCAGTTAAAATTATACAAATTAAATCCTAAACTATCAACACTGGCATAATTGAAATCGAATAGAGACTTTGATAGCCGAAGACGACCGAGGAGAGAAAGAAAGCCTCACAAGTTTCTTGCCGGGTGGAGAATAACCCTATTTTAATGATAAATAGGAGAGATTTGAAGAAAATCTAGCGTTTATACAGAAGAAAAAAATATTATTACTTTAAATTAAATTTTTATATTTTATTTTAATATACTATGTTAAAAATAATTTTTAAAAATTAAAAAATATATATATTATTTTAATATGTTTTTAAATAAAAAATATTTTAAAAAACAATCATTATCGTATTATAATTTATAAATTTATTTGTGTATATCTACTTCTTAAATATAAACTAATTTGTCCAGCCATTTTGTTATTGATATATTTTTCAATGCTTAATTAAGTTATTCTATTATTAATTTTTAATTCTTTTTCATCCTGTATTTTATTGATATTAATTGTCTTTAATTTTTTTATAGAAAGTAAAGAAACAAATCATGATAATTTTATAAAAAAAACAAATCAAAATAAATAATGAAGTTTAATTCTTAATCAATTCAATATTGAATAACAAAATTTTAAAAAAAATCTAATAAAAAACAAAGACAATGTGCCTAAACCTAAAAAAATCCTAAACACATGGGTGCACCTCTCTTTTTCTTTTTTCAATTAGACAAGTGACTCGTCGTTCACCTATTTGTTTTTGAAAAGAAAGCACAGATGACGTATCGCTTGTTGTGGCAAACAACACGTCATCTGCAACCCAAAATCTAATCACCTCCGTGGTGCTTAAAAAATAGAAGGATGTGATTTTCGAAACCAAATATCTTTTTTTCAACCATTTATAACTCGAAAACACCAAAAAACACCTTAGGGATCTAAATAAACTCATCTATGGTTTCTAATAACCTAAAAACATGTTAAAAATCAACTTGAATTGGAAAAACTTCTCGAGCCCATATCTATTATCTCAAGTAAGGTGAAGGCCAAAGAACACCCCAATAGAACTTCTCTCATCAAATAGATTTTGTTGACACTAAGAGCAACATTTTTCATGGTTGAAATAAACGCTAATCGATAATTTTTTCTCTCTTCAATTGGAATCCGATGATTTTCTCTCTTCTCTTTCAAAACAAGGACTTAAAAATAAGAAAAATAAAATTTTGAAATATAATTGAGTTTTTAAAAACTAAAGGAATCGACAGTGTATCAATTAGAAAGTATAAAGACCAAAAGACCATTTAAATTTTTGAAATTATTCTTCACCCTAGTCCCCCATCTTTAAATCCTACCATTTCTCAACAAATTAGGAGTAATTAGCCATCAATTTGGCCATAGAATTATCCATTTGAGAAAAAAAAAGTTTAAGAATCAAAATAAAAAAAAAATATTTCTCCAATCTATAAAGAATACACAATGAAATGTGCATAGAAAAAGCACCACACATTTTAGGTTTCTTATAATATGTTGAAAGATGAGAGAGAAAGTCGCTGAAAAATAAAAAGGGAGAGCAAGGTTTTGGTTGGCCACATTTCAACTAAAAAATATATCAATCTTTGTGTCAATGAGATAGTCTTTGAGGTGATTTTCCCTCTCACCATGCCGGAAAATGTGTATTAGGGATTAGGAAGGCTTTTTAAATGACATTTGATTTTGAGTTTTCATAATGATTTTGAGGTTGGAAATAAAATTATTAATATTTTTATAATGTTTTCTTGGGTGTTTTTTAGTTGAAAATAGTTTGAAGTTTGAAGTTTTTAAAATCTAAATTACTCAAACTTTCATTTTCTAGCCACAAGGGTGGCTGAATTTTTTTGTAGTGGCTAAAAGTTACTCATAATCAAGTCCACTTAATTATCATCCATGTTTAATTTCTTATAAATGATTCTTAATGTGTGTGACATATTAGATTCCTAATATGTTGACTCAAATATAAATTACAATCCTATATAAAATAGGATTAAATAATTTAACTTATTATCAATTTAATAATTTGATTAATTTGTATTTCAAAGTGTAGAGTCTAGCAATGTGTATTGACCCCTCAAATCTTAAGAAATTTATATATGGCTTGACTTAAGCTTACAGTGAAAACCTTAATTAATGTAATTATTATTCATTCATCAATAATGTTCTAATTTAAACATTTGAGCATGAAGTGTGTTTGCTATATCAAATTATATTTGTTCTTAATACTATAATTATTGATTCTTTAAATAAGATTTGACCAAATCCATAGACACAGGTAATCACTCCATATAGAATCCTTATATAGGTTAGTTGAGTGTACATGTCATTTGAAAAGAACTTACATATTAGTTTTATGTATCCCTCATACTTCAACTAAGGAGAATAACTTTTTTTTATAAAGGAAATAACATAATATATAATGGTTTAAACAATTTTAATTAATATCTAGTCTTTATAAAGCTTTAACTAGGAACATTTATAGACAATGCTTTAATGTAATATGAATCATCATAATTATAACTATTTTATAATTTTTTCTATAAAATATTTTTGTTTTAAGGACTTTATTTTTACTACAGACTCATTAATCAAATATAAAAAAATATTAAAGATAAATAATACATTTATTAATAATAAATATATTTTGAATGAGTAAAGTTAGTGATACATGTAATCAATCGATTGACTACATGACATATGCACTAAAAGATCTATGTTGTTTTATGCTTGTTATCTTCTTACTAACTCGAAAGTCAATGGGGTGACCCATTTTAGTAAGCTCATGAATTAGACTGGACCAACATTATCATTGTGTTGATATCAAAAGCATACACCTTGTCTTTGACTGCTTTGGTAGCCTTTACATCTTTGCTACCCGGTTTAGTAGCCTTTTTAAGCTTTCTTAATATCACAATCTCAAATTATCTTTCATATTTTATTTATACAAATGATATGAGTTGTTGCTGAATCTTTTTAAACTTCTCATTAGAGTCTAAATCATTCAATGGGTGTATATTGATAACATTAACTGAATAACCAACAAGGTATGTCCCCTTAAATGACTTATTTTTTGTATGTGTTACTAGCATTTTCTCATAACGAATAACATCATCAGTAAAAGTGTAGATGTCTAAGTACTTGATTTCTATAAACAACTTCTACTTTTAGACCCATCTATCTTAAATGTTAGGTAAGTTCAATTTTGTCTACTCCTTCACTTTGTTGTTGATTGATGGCAAAAATTCCTATGCAAGGGAATTTAGGTTTCCTTGCTATAACACAAGATGTGGAGCATAAAATTGCCCTAATGGCAAGTTGTGATGCGGGATAAAGGTTTTGTGGGACTAAATAGTTGGCTTGTAATTGTCTAAATGTTTGAGCAGTGGTTAAAATGTCAAAAGCTATCATGCTTAAGTTGGGTTGTGTCTATTATTATGTCCAATGCGTAAGGAAATACCTTTTTATATGAGGCATACTTGTTTTGAACACCTCTGCTAGAGTGCTCATTGTTTAGAATCCTCTAGTATATATCTACCAGGTGCGTAGGTCCATGCAATATTAGGCATATTCTAATGTAGCTCATTATATCTCTGATTTAATTAATCATAAATGTCTTGCATGGTTTGATTGGTCACCATTATGTTGTTGTGTTAGGTCATGTTTGTTTTTTTCTCCATCTTTAGTTAGAAAGCCCTGATATCAACCTTAGAGAGAATTATATAATAATAATACGATGCTCCTTCAAAAGCAATGCAGTTTGTTGACTAAAATTTACCACAATACCATTTGATCCATAGATTATATAAGTGTATGGTTGTATATAGGGTACTGATGCACCACTTGCTCATATATGGTTAGGGATGATGATTTTATTGGAGTTGATGAAAATGTAAAGAATTATATCGGAACATTATGGGTGTGTCTAGATGTATTTTTATGTTATAATAAGCAGGGGCGGAGCTAGGTGCATTTTACAGGGGAGGCCAAAATTAATATAATAATATATATTATTAAAAAGCTAATTTATTTAAATTGAAAATATTAAATAAAAAAAATTTTAAAATATTTTGCAGGGGCCCGGGCCCCTGTTTGCCACCCACTGGCTCCGTCCCTGATAATAATGATTAGATGATGAAAACTCATCTTTAGGCATGCATGATAGTGGTTGATCCACCAGAATCAAAGGAGATGGTGGATTATAAGTTCTTTAAAGCCAAGAAGTTGGCCTCTCTCTATTTCTTGTAGAAGTTGTTTGTATAGTACAATAGTGATGAGTTTACCCATGTTTTTCTTCGAAGGCATGTTTTAATAGTTGTTTTGGAAAATACGATGGATTTTATCCCACTAAGCATGTTAATCTATATGTTTCCATTTAAATCTTACTTAGAATTGAACATTAAATGAGACAACAATTACCCATATTAAATGAGAAGTGGAGACTCTAGATATTGAACCTTTAGAAAAGGTTATCTATTCCAAGATGCACCACTATACAAAAAGAGACAAGAATTTTATAAAAAAAGAAAATTAAAGGAATTTAAAAATTTTGGAAAGCGATAAAAAAAAGTAATAAACATCTAGAATGTTTTTTAGGAATTGAATATGTGGGGTCATCCATCATTTACAGTACTATTTAACCCTATTTATGCTCTTATAAAGTTTGAGTTCTATTTACACAGGTAATTCTAATCCTATACATATATTGATATCAGATAAAAAGGTTTATTAAATCTTAATACAAGTTAAACTCATCTTTT
>Ga0307507_10010774_pt1 | contig 11705 bp, 6 predicted proteins | sample 7_EM_MG_FD_207223 | JGI IMG/M metagenome (GOLD analysis project Ga0307507, IMG submission 207223) | Populus trichocarpa ectomycorrhiza microbial communities from riparian zone in the Pacific Northwest, United States - 7_EM | ecosystem: Host-associated > Plants > Roots > Unclassified | place...
GGCAAGATACAAAGGGGTCGCTAAGGCGCTAGTAGTAAGCGAGCCAATGGCGATTTTCCATCCCGGGGATGGAAAATCCTGATTGGTTGGCAGGAGTCAGGGTCCACTGAGTATGGCAGGTGGCGTTACCCCAGCACCGTCACAAAAGTATATCTTTAATACTAAGCAGGTTAAGTTCCTAGGCTATATTATAACACCTATAGGCATAGTTATAAACCCAGTATAGATATAAACAATTTAAGAGTGGCTAGAGCTAGAAAGCTACTAGGATATTTAAGTATTTCTAGGCTTTGCTAATTTCTATAGGCGCTTTATCTATAACTACTTAGATATTACCTAATACCTATCTAACTATATTGCTAAAGCTTCCTATGACCCAGCCTAAGAAGGGAAAGGCTTAAAGGTAGAAAAAAAGAAGACTAAAAAGGGACCAACTAAATAGTATAAACTATAGATATAGCCCAGAAAGGTCTAGGAAGCCTTTTAGGAACTATATATAAAGTTTATAGAAGCTCTACTATTACGGCATTTTAACCTATATTAGCCACTAATAATAGTTACTAATGTATTAAATTTTACCCTTATTAGTATTCTACTGTAACCTAATAGGCATCTAGACCCTACCTAACTCCACTAAAAACTAGTAGTATTCTATAACAGAAAATTCTAGGGACCTAAAGTTAGGTATTATACCCACAATAAGGAACTGCTGGCTATAATTAACTACTTTAAATAGTAGCAACACTACCTTAAGTACGCAAGCTATGCTACTTATATACTCTTAGATTATTATAATTTACGCTACTTTATAATTATAAAGAAGCTTATACCTTAATAGGCTAGATAGGTAAAGGAGCTCGCGTAATTTAATTTTAAAATTAAATATAAGCTAGGGGAAAATAACCCTACTAATAAACCGTTATAACGGCTAAACAATGCTAAAGGCTTTAAAATAGGAGAAGGAAAATAGATAATAGATATCTTACTCCCTATATTATAGAACAAGCTCTAGGTATAGGATACTTAAGTATCTATAGCTCCATATATTAAGTCTTAGGTAGTATAAACCCTATTGGCTTCTACTACTATTCTAGTTAGTACCTAGTCCGTTGCTAATAAGGGTCTAAATATACCTAAATAGGATGTCCCTAATACACTTTTAGAACCTAGTAATATATTACCTCTAATTGCTAAGCTATCCCCTTAAACTAATACTAAAGCCATAGAGTAATTGGAACTTAGAGCCCTATAAAAACTAAAAAACTTTAACCTTATAGCGGCCTTCCTAATATATACGCACTAAAAAGTTATAAGATCTATAGTACTATTTAGTCTTATACTTAGAGCAGTATAAGGCGAAGCAGCTTTTACTTAGGAACTATTTAAAAGGTTAATAGATCTTATCTATAAGGTATAATAAAGGGACGCCTTTTATACCATCTTTAATGTAGAAGTAAACTAGAAATATAATGGAAAAAAAGCTATAAGGCGCTAAAATTGGGAACTAGACCTAATGGGCCTACTATATAGAAATAGTAAGGTTTAGGTGCTATAAAAAGTAAATCTATAACAGAAAATTCTTATAAAGAATTATAATAATCCTTTAGGCGGCCACTATAGTTAAGCTAAAATAGTAGAATTATTTTAACGTAAATACTATTGGCTAAAACTTAAGCAGGAAGTAAAGGAGTATATTAACCACTATAAGAATTATTAAGTATATAAAATCTAAAGGCACAAACTATAGGGTCTACTTAAATTAGTTCCTTCTACTAGCACTAGGAACTAGAGTCTTACCTATAAATATATTTAAACTACTAGTAAAATAACTAGTATAAGCTACTTCCGTATACGGAGTGCGCTTATAATTTAAAGTAACGCGTATTATATAAATATGCACCAATTTAGATTGTCTATAGCGTCTAACTATTTAGGTTTAATATTGTACCTAGTAATTACTGGCGAAGGCCATATAATTAATTATAGGATCCTACCAGAAAGTCTAAAAACATCTACTAGAGAGTATAAGAATACCTCTAGGAATAGAAAGAGTAATAAAAGTATATAAAGTAGAGTCTATAAGATGCCTAAGAGCAGTAAAGACTATAGTACAACTATAAATACTAAAATAAGCATTTTAGAGTAGGCAATAAGGTCCTATTATATTTAACAAATATTAAGACCTATTAACTATTAAAGAAGCTTAATATAAGATACCTAAGTCCCTTTTAAGTTAAGGAATAAATTAGCAAGCTAGCCTACTATCTTTAGCTACCCCTATCTATAGCCTATATATATCTAGTATTTTATATAAATCTACTAGAGCTATAGTATAGACTACTACTAAAAAAGAACTTCCGTCTAGGCCTAATTAAACACCCTAAAGTAGTAGGCAAGCAGTATAAGGTTAAAGCTATACTATACTATAAGTCTATTAAGAACAAGCTTTAATATAAAGTTAAATAGCTAGGCTAGCCCGCTAAGGACTCTATATAGGAACTAGATAATTACCTTAATTATTATAAAGATATTCTAAAAGAATATTAGGACTAAGGTCCGCAATCTATAAATTACAGAAAGCGCTCTAATGCTATAGTATTATCGCAACCTATAAAGAAAGCTTATAGCAGGCTGCAAGAGGTCCTAAAAAGTAAGAAATAGGTTGAATTAGATATAGAATAGATAGGCTCCCAAAACTATAAGGATTAATTAGGGCTACGGCCTAAGGTAGAATAGGTCCTTAGCCTTTTTATATATATAGCATAGAATTAATAGGGTATTTTGCTAGAATTGTATTCCAATTTATTAATCTATATTAGAAATATTATTTCTAGAGCTCCTAAGCCCTTCCTAAAAGCCTTTTAAGGCCTTCCTAAGCACCTAGTTAAGGTTCTTAATTGCTATTATATATAAGAATAAATCCTAAATGCCTAAATTAAAAGCCACTACGCCTTATCCTTAGGAGTAGGATTAGTATCTATTAGCCCTTTAAGGGATAGCTAACGGGAATAAGATCCCTTTATAGGTATAAAAATAGGGGTAGAATAATAAGACATAGATAAAGCAGAGATTCTTAAACACTTAATACTAATATTAGGTCCAAACTAATACCAATAAAGCTCTTAAGGCGTTAGCTTATAGTTAATAAAGATATACTTAAGTCTAGAATAAATAGAGACGTTAGCTAGCTAATATAGTCTAGAACCACTAAGACCTTATTACGGTAACTATTAGTTACCTATCTACTAGGCACCTAAAGGGTAACCTACCTAATACCATATTATATTATACTCTTTTAAAACTTAACGCGCATACGTAAACTCCTTTTTATAGTAAACAGCGACCTTCTTCTTATCACCTCCATCCTTTACCTTATCCTTAGTATACTAACCTTACTCCCTTATTAGGCGTTACTGGCTAGCTTACTAGGAATTATAGGCGGTATAGATAGCTATAGTATAGTCTTAAATTTAACCTAAATATTTAGCATTAGCGCTAAAATAAGAAAGAGCCTGGGCAATATAGTAGTTAACGATATTAAAGAATTATTGCCACTTAGGCCTAGGCTATATTAAAGCTTAAAGTCAGCAATAGAAACCTATTAAGGATAGGAAAGCTTACCTTAACGCAACTACCGCTCTTAGTATGTATATATTAATTATAAGGACTAAAGGTATTAGACTTTATATAGTAAGTCTTATTATAAGCCTCCAGAATCCTTTTATTAGATTTCTGGTCTTTTAAATATATATAGGCAAAATTATTTAGGTAGGACTAGGACTAGTTATAAGTTAGTGGAGGTTAGGGTTTTATATATAGCGGCAGGGCCAAAATATACTAAGGAATTAGCTTAGAAGAGTAGTTAGAAAAAAAACAAAGAGGCATATTAAATTAATAATGGAAAAAAAGAAAATCTTAATAATATATTAAAGATACGTCTAAAATTAGACAAAGGTTAATAATAGGAAGTAAGGTATTAAGGAAAAGAATTAGCTTAATAAGCAAGGTATCTCTAAACTTTACTTACCTCAGAAGCTCAGACCAAGAAATCGATTGTGCGGATATAGGAATATCCGCACCGTCCGCTAAGCTGATTTAGGACGGCAATCGTTTTCTTGGTTTGAGGTCCTTTGGCGAGATTCGTAGAAAACCTAAACACTGTTTATATGAGAAGACCTTATCAACTTTGACGAAATTGATCTACCCTCCCACAACACCCGTCGACATTAAAATTACACCAAATTATAGAGAAAAGCCTACTCTATAAGTTATGAGATCTTCAGCTCCTTATACGCGCGCGACGTTGAGAGGAATTCGTCGCCGTAGAGGCCCTAATTCTACCTCTGCACCGCCGAGCCGCTCAGTAAACACCAACGCTGAACGCTTGCGCCCACGCCGCCAGCCCTCTGCGTAGAGCTGTGGAGCTTTGCGAGAGCTCTGCGGAACGAAGCTCAGGGGGAGACCTGCACGAAGCTCTGCACGGAGCTCTACCAAGCTCTGCAAAAGCTCTGCAAAAGCTCTGCAAAAGCTCCGCACGAAGCCCTATATAGAGCTCCAAAGCTCTACTAACACGCAGCACTAATATACTAGGAAGGTTCTACAATCGCCCGTACAAACGCCCGTATGAACGCCCATACAATCAATCGATCAATTGCCCATACAATCGTCTCTACAAACGTCTCTGCAATTGATCGCCCGTACGAACTTCTGCACGTCTGCACATCTACACGTCTGCACGCCTGCACGTGGCTCTGCACGAATCTCTGCACGAATCTCTGCACGAAGCTCTGCACGAAGCTCTGCACGAAGCTCTGCACGAAGCTCTGCACGAAGCTCTGCACGAAGCTCTGCACGTTGCTCTGCACGAAGCTCTGCATGAAGCTCTGCATGAAGCTCTGCATGAAGCTCTGCATGAAGCTCTGCATGAAGCTCTGCATGAAGCTCTGCACGAAGCTCTGCACGAAGCTCTGCATTAAGCTCTGCGCGAAGCTCTGCACGAAGCTCTGCACGCCTGCACGTAGCTCTACACGAAGCTCTGCACGAAGCTCTACTGAGGCTCTGCACGAAGCTCTACTGAGGCTCTGCACGAAGCTCTACTGAGGCTCTGCACGAAGCTCTACTGAGGCTCTGCACGAAGCTCTACTGAGGCTCTGCACGAAGCTCTGCATGAAGCTCCGCACGAAGCTCTACACGAAGCTCTACTGAGGCTCTGCACGAGGCTCTGCCTAAAGCTTACCCCCTAGTAGTAGCAGAGGCACTCTGGGCTAAGGGAGGATATTTTCAAGGAAGGACCGAACTACAGCACCTACTAGGTGTTGCAATAGCTTTAAGTATAGGTAACTACAGATCTATATAGTTTTGTTTATATTAGTAAAGTATTTAATAAGATATAATATATGCTTGTGCTTTTAACAAAGCCTTTTTAACTTTGACAAAATTGATATCAGGACTAAGGGATAGCTGTATTATAAAATTTATAACATTTAGAAGCCCTAAGTCTTAAAAATAATGTATGAGCTTTTGGTAATAATAACGCGTTATGTGAATAAATGAATTAGATATCCGCAGTCTCCGCTTCACGAATTTTGCTTATGCCTTTAACAAGACGCGCCAAACAGCCTCAGACGTGATTGAGCGAAAGGAAGACGGCCCTACCGTTATTCCGACACTAGCCAAAAAATCACGTCTAAGCTCGCTGAGGTAAAAACTTTACCTTCTAATACCCTTCTAGTAAATAGCCGTAACCTTACTAATATAACTCTGTTATAATAGCGCAATTTAGAAAAAAGGAAATACGTATATAAGCTATCTAGCTATTACTTCCTTATAAAAACTAATTACACGGCCAGGGAAGGCAATTAAGATGTTAATTACTGTGACGGTGCTAAAGCGCGTCACCTGCCAAATTCTACCATACTACTGCCATATTCTGCCAACCTACAATTGGCTCGCTTACCGCTAGCGCCTTGGCGGCTGCCCTTTTATATATGTTTACTATGGTCCTAGCAACCCCCTTCTTTTCTTCTCCTTAGCTTAGTATCTTTATTAGATAGCAATCTACAAGCTTTAATTCAGAGGCATTTATACAAGCCGTTATATTATACTAAGCTCTCTATACACTACCTGGGAAGGCCTTAATAATATCCCACCCCATAAAAAACTTTGTCTGCAACAACATATTAACGCGCTATACTCAGATACTAAAACAACTCTACATTACCTAGGAAGGCCTTAATAATATCCCACCCTATAAACTAGATAGGATTGGACCTGTACCCCCAGAATTAAAACCGAATTGTATGATTCCGATGAACCCTAGGAAGCCAATAATGGCACCTAAAGCAAGCTTATCTAAAAGAGCTGCCCCAACCTAAGAAGAACATGAGATTTAATTGGGATCCAAAATTGAGAATAATGATAATAGTATAGACGTATATAAATAGATTCGTGCCCTAACGGCCAATTAGGAAGCTGACCGTCTCTAAGCTTAAAGTATACAGGAGACCCTATAAGAGATCCTAAACAGCCTTACGGCCCTATAAAGCTTAGCCCCCCCTTCTAGAAGTCCTAGTCATCCTATTTACTTAACCAAATATAACACACCAGGGAGTATAGACACAATAACGAAATAATTAAAGTCCGTTAAGCTCCCTAACCCCTAACTACTATCTAATGGGATAGACCCTACCTTTAAGAATTGGAGGATTTAAGTACAAGGAAAGCTCTGCGTTAACCATAACTATTTCCTTTCTAAAGAAGCCAAAATGCTCTACCTCTTTGGTTGAACTATAGGGGATACCTAACGGTACCTTTAAGCCAAGTTTAAGGATAATTCCCCTGTCCGATTTATATCTATTAACGAGATAATACGGCACCTAGCTACTATCTATATTAACCTAAATAAAGTATAGGATACCCGGTACAACTATAATTACCTAATAATAAAACCAAACTAACCCTTTGCCGAATTCCAGACTTAATTCCTATACCTTATGGGAGAAGGCTAGGTTCCCCTTAAGAACTACCGTTTGGACTTATACAATAAGCTAACAATCCGGCTATAAGAGAAGATTGCTATAACCTTAGATAACCTACTAACCTATAAAAAACTTGCAGCTTGTTGCCTATCTTTAGACGTAGAATTAAAGCGGATTGACGCCCGCCCTAATCAGCAGAAGCGACCACGTAGTGATTGCAACTCGCTAGCCATACCTATAGGAGCTAGAGCAGGAAGACAAGCTACGTCTACTCTTGCACTAAAAGCGGTTATAACTATATACCGACAAGCCTTGCCCAACTAGCCACGTACCACGCCCTCAACTAGTACTTGTCGTAATACCCTAATCAACCCTGCCTCGGCCACGTGCTATAACTGCGATAAGGAGGATTACTTTACCTTATCTTACCCAGAACTAGGGGATATCAAGGAGATAGAGGAAGAAGAAACGTCCAACAAGTTAGGAAAAGAAGAACCCTAGGGAAAGACTCCCCCCTAGGGTATTCTATTAATCTTAAAGAGATTAATCTAAGTTAGTTAATAGGTGGAAAATACTTTACAGTTCCATATATAGTATCTTAAAATGGATATAGAGTTAACTTAACTGCCCTTATTGACACTAGAGTAAATGGCTTTGCCTTTATAAATACTGCCTATGCGATTAACGTTGCCAAGTTTCTAAATATAAAAGCCACCCTACTAGAGAAGCCTGTCTAGGTAAAAGGCTATAATGGCTAAGCTAGTAAGCCGGTTACCTACGTCCTAAAGTTATATATCTCCCTTAATAGATAACGTTAATACGGTATCCCTTTCTGTATCTTAGACCTAGGGTCCCACGATATAATCCTTAACCAAAAATAGATGTCCTACTTTAATATTTAGCTAAATATATAACAAAGACAGTTCGTCTAGCCGAAGGATAGACCAAAATTACCCTCCTTTATTAGAGAAATCCGAACCAACCGCAAGACACTAGCCGCGAAGTCTAACCCTATATATTAGCAGGATGTCCGGGCCCGTAACCTAGCCTTCGCCTAAGAAGACGCCCGCTATGAAGCTAAAAAGAACTCTGTACTAATAAAGATACTCTCCTAAAGCGCTACATTTGAGGAGGACTCTACGTATGGAAGCGGGACAGATAGTAATATAGACGGCATCTAAATCGCGCAGATCTGACTGGTATGGAAAAGAACGTACTAATAAGATATAAGGGATAACCTCTAAAAGATGCAATAGGAGCTAAAAGGAGTAACAATAACGCTAATACCCTAGAGGGCCCTAAGGTCACGCATGCCCCCATTATCCTATAACCCCCCTGCAGTAGACATTACTATAATTAGCGCTATAGTGTTCTACTTTAATATGTACCAGAAGGAAAATAAGGTCTTTATAATGAGCCTATATAAGATTAACTGGATTATTAACAAGAGGGAAGAAAAGCCAATTAAGGAAACTAATAAGGAACTAGTTAAATATCTCCTTCCTACTGTCTATACTAAGTATAAGGACGCGTTCTTAAGGGCGGCTTTGGACAAGTTACCCCCTTACTAGACATATAATTATAAGATTTAATTGGAAGCTAATAACTTGCTAGGCTATAGCCCCCTCTACTAATAATTAACGGACAAGCTAAAAGCAATAAAGTAGTACTTGATTAATAACCTAGATAAAGGGTTTATTAAGCTAAGTTAAGCCCCTTTTGCTTCCCCTATCCTATTTGTAAAAAAGCCTAGTGGAGGCCTCTGTTTTTGTATCGACTATTAGAAGCTAAATGCTATTACTTAAAAGGATTGGTATCCTATTCCATTAATTAATGAAACCCTCGCACGTCTAAGCTGGGCAAAGATCTTTACTAAACTTAATATCCGCCAAGCTTTTTACTAAATTAGGATAAACCCTGTATCTAAAGATTTAATAACGTTCTATACCCATTATAGGTCCTATAAATGCAAAGTTCTTCCTTTTGGACTAATAAACGGACCGGCTACGTACTAAAGGTATATAAATAACGTTCTTTTTAATTATCTTAATAAATTCTGCATGGTATACCTAGACGACATCCTTATATACTTAAATAATAAACTTAAGCACCAAGTTTACGTTAAGAAGGTCCTAGAGAGATTACAGAACACAAGTTTGCAAGTTAATATTAAGAAATGTAAATTTGGGGTAAAACGCATAAAGTACCTTAGGTTTATAGTGAGTATAAATAGGATTAAAGTTAACCCTAAGAAGGTCAACGTAATCCGTAACTAGAAGCCCCCTCGCACTATAAAGGGGATCCAGTCCTTCCTAGGTTTTTGTAATTTCTACTACTGATTTATCCATAACTACGAAGTTATGGCAACGCCTCTTATATAACTTACCCGGAAAGACACGCCTTTTGTCTTTAATAACGACTATATAGAAGCCTACGGAGAGTTAAAAGATCAGTTTATCTCTTCTCTAATCCTTTGTTACTATGACCCGGACCTTGAATTAATGCTAGAGATGGACACTTCTAACAGAGTTATAGCGGGAATCCTATCACAGTTATATCTAGACGGCGAATGGTACCCTATTACCTTCTTCTTAAAAACAATAGACCCAGCTAAGTATAACTACAAAGTACACAACAAAGAAATGCTAGCTATTATTTAATTGCTGTCCTAATAGCGCGCAGAGCTTAAAGGCACGAACTCTCGGATTAAGATATATACGGATTATAAAGCCCTAGAGTACTTTATGACTATAAAGCAGCTTACTGGATAACAAGCCCACTGGGCTGAAATACTCTCCAAATTCTTCTTTATAATTATATATCGTTCTGGCAAGCAAAATATTAAAGCTGATATACTAACCTAAAGGGAATAAGATATAGGACCCTAGGATAAGCTAAAGACCTAATACTAGACACGCGCCCTCCTCTATCCCAAATAGCTTAACCTGCAAATTCTTAAAGAACTAAACTCCGAATGGAATAAGCTAGCACCCCTAGAGGGAGCAGTCTTAGATGAACTAATAGGGCTAGTTGACCGCATCCTAACTATAAACCGCACAGCTAACTCCCTAAAAGCCCTCCGCGACTAAGCCGCGAGGGAGGACCCTAATTTGGAAATAGAAGAAGGACTGCTTCTATACTAAAGACGGCTTATAGTTCCAGATATTAACAACCTACAAATAGAGTTAATCCGCGAAGCCCACTGTTAAGTCTCTATGGTATACCTTAGTTGCGATAAGACCTACCAACTACTAGCGCCCCATTACTACTGGTAAGGACTTCTATCTAATATAGATCAATTTGTTAGAAACTGCCACGCCTATAAACGCGTAAATACCCCTAGGGATTAAACTCCTAGGTAGCTACAACCACTGCCAGTTCTAGAACGCCCTTGGCAATATATTACCATAGACTTTAAGTTATTTCCGAAGAACGCCCACGGCCATAATGCAGCCTTTGTAGTGGTTGACTGACTATATAAGCAATCCGTCTCCCTCCCTTGTTTTAAGACCATAACTGCGAAGGATATGGCCCGCCTCTATGTTAACAATATCTATTGATTCTATAGCGCCCCCAAATTAATTGTCTCTGACTGTGGCCCCCAGTTTATATTAGATTTCTAGAATAAACTCTACTATATCCTTAGGATTAAGATTAAGCTCTCTACTATATTCTACCCTTAGACTAACGGCCAAACCGAGATTATAAACTAGTACCTTAACCAGCAACTACAGCCCTTTGTAGACTACTATTAGGACAACTGGTTAGAATTACTACCTATAATAGACTACGCGCAGCTTACACTCCCTTATGATAGTATAGGGATGTCCCCATTTGAACTGCTCTATGGGTATGCACCACAAACGTCCTTTAATTGGGATAGGCCTACTGAACCCGCTACGGCCCGCGAACGCCTCAGCTATAAGGAGGCCCGGGTATTTGCTAAAAGAATGCATAGAGCCTAGAAGACTACTTAAATAATTATAAGAAAGGCGTAAGAAAAAAAGAAGTCTGATATAAACCAATATTATCACAAGGAAGACTTCCAAGTAGGAGATAAGGTATGGGTGTTAATAAAGAACTAGAAAACCTAGAGGCCGAGCCGCAAGTTAGACCACCAAATGGCTGGCCTATATAAGACTCTTTAAAAGGTAGGATACTCTTTTGAGGTTAAGCTATTAGAGTTAATAAGGATCTACCCTGTTTTCTCCCTAGACCGGCTACGAAAGGCTATAGATGATCTACTACCTGGACAGTATAATGACCCCCTGCCGCCAATCCAGATTGCTAAGGACGAAGAATGGGAAGTTAAAGAAATCCTAGCAGTAAAAAAGGTCCGTAATGTCTTAAAATACCATATAAGCTAGGTAGGCCATGACGACAACCTAGAGTGGTACCCCATATCTAATTTTAAGTACTCCCCCTATAAGCTACGAGATTTCCACCTAGCCTACCCTAATTTCCCTAGACCACCACGTAAATTAGACAACTGGATTAAATGCTAGAAAGAAGGGTTAGATAATTACAATAATTTAGACAACAATAGGGAGCTTAGACAACGCCTAAGGGCAGGCTTTTTCAGGAGGGGGGGGTGATGTGACAGTGCTAGAGCACGTCACCTGCCAAATTCTGCCATGCTGCTGCCATATTCTGCCAACCTACGATTGGCTCGCTTACCGCTAGCGCCTTAGCGGCTGCCCTTTTATATATGTTTACTATGGTCCTGGC
>Ga0307507_10010775_pt1 | contig 11705 bp, 7 predicted proteins | sample 7_EM_MG_FD_207223 | JGI IMG/M metagenome (GOLD analysis project Ga0307507, IMG submission 207223) | Populus trichocarpa ectomycorrhiza microbial communities from riparian zone in the Pacific Northwest, United States - 7_EM | ecosystem: Host-associated > Plants > Roots > Unclassified | place...
CGACGCAATCCTCGGGGAGACAACGATCCATCGGAGGAAAGAAAAACTTAAACAAATGTCAAGTGGTCAAGGTGTTGGGGATGTATATGCTGCTACTTTTGAAAGAATCAGGGCACAGAATAAGGACAGAGCGCGGCTAGGAATGGAAGCCATCATGTGGGTCGCACATTCAGAGCGACCATTGCAACCAGACGAGCTATGTCAAGCTTTGGGGGTAGAAATTGGGTCGAGAGATCTGAACAATGATAATGTCCCATCGATCCGGATGATCTTGAACTGCGGGCTAGGACTGGTCATAGTCGATTCATCCTCTTGCAGAGTCCGGCTTGTGCATTTCACTCTGCAGGAGTATATCCTAGCCAATCCCACGCTTTTCCAGAGTCCCCATTCGATGATTGCGGAGGTTTGCTTAACTTACCTCAACTTTGGATACATTAGGGGCCTTTCGCCTACGCTTTCTACACCCCCTCCAACCGCTGCCTTTCTTGAATATGCTTCCTGCTACTGGGGAGCACATGCTCGAAGAGAAATCGGCGAAAGTGCAATACCACTTGCATTAAAACTACTCCGTAGATTCGATGCTCACATATCCTGCAAGCTTCTCCTATTGAAAGAATACACGGTGTGGCGGCCCTTCGATATCGAAGGTAACCCGATTGGATTTACCGGGCTTCACGGTGGAGCCTTGCTAGGAGTTTTGAGAATCATAGTTTCTTTATTTACTATCAAGAAATGGGATCTTAACGCAACTGACTTGCGTGGTCGCACGGCATTGGCATGGGCTGTGAGCAAAGGACATGATAGGGATGTGAAGATGTTACTGGAACAGGAGGGTATCAGCCCCGACATCGCAGATAACAAGGGCCAAACACCACTTTCCATCGCTTCATATTATGGTCGGGGTGAAATTGTGATGAAGCTATTAGAGCGGAACGATGTCAATCTTAACACTGCAGATAACAAGGGCAATACACCATTATTTTGGGCTGTCTACGGCGCAAATGATGGAATTGCGGAGATGCTGTTGGAGCGGAACAACGTCAATCCAAACACGGCAAATCACTCGGGTCAAACACTATTGTCATTTGCAGCCGAGGAAGGCCTCGAGAACATCGTGGAGATGCTATTAGAGCGGAGTGATATCAATCCCGATACACTGGATAAGAATGGTCGTACACCATTATCATTGGCTGCCGAGAATGAGCATCGATGATTTCGGAAATGCTATTGGAGCAGAACGGTGTAAACCCCGACATGGCAGATAAGAGTGGCCGAACACCCCTTTCATGGGCTGCCAGGGGAATTGTGAAGATTCTATTGGAGAGGAATGACGTCAATCCTAACGCGGCAGATGAGAGGGGGCGAACACCCTTATCATGGGCCGTGGTGGGTCGGGTTTACGAGGAGGACGATGATTACGACTACGACACAGAAGGTAGGACCAACCTAGCAGACGGTGATTATGCTTCCGAGAGGGAGTGTGTAATAGTTGTGAAGATGCTATTAGAGCGGAACGATGTCAATCCCCACGTGGCAGATAAGAGTGGCCGAACACCTCTTTCATGGGCCGCTAGCCATGGGCGCGAAGAAATTGTGAAGATGCTATTGGAACGGGGCGATGTCAATCCCGACGCGCAGGATGAGAGGGGCCGAACGCCATTTTCGTGGGCCGCCATATATGGACATGTGGAAGTTGGGAAGACGCTATTACAGTCGAACCGGGTCAATCCGAACGCTGCAGATAAGAGTGGCCGTACACCACTTTCATTGGCTGCCGAACATATTTGGGGCTTTAAAACTATGGAGATTTTATTGAAGAGGAGCGATGTCAATCCTAACAGGGCAGATGAGAGGGGGCGAACACCCCTCTGGTGGGCTTGTATCAACGGGGATGAGGAAATGGTGGAGATACTATTGGAGCGGAAAGATGTCGATCCCGATACGCCAGATCTGAGTGGCCGAACACCATTATCATGGACTGCTGAGTGTGGGTGCTGGGAGATTGCGAAGGTACTAGTGCAGCGAAGCGATGTCAATGCCAACACAGCAGATAAGAGTGGCCGCACACCATTATCCTGGGCTGCTGAGAGTAGGTATGACAAGATTGTGGAGATTTTATTACAGCAGAGCGATATCAATCCCGATGCCGCAGATAAGAGTGGCCGAACTCCCCTTTCATGGGCTGCTGGCTACGGGCGCGAAGAAATTGTGAAGATACTGTTGGGACGGAACAATGTCAACCCCGATGCGCCAGATGAGAGGGGGCGAACGCCATTTTTGTGGGCCATTATGTATGGGCATGCAGAAGTTGGGAAGACGCTATTGGAGGGGGACAATGTCAATCCTGATAGGACGGATGAGAGGGGGCGAACGCCCCTTTCATGGGCTTCCAGTAACGGGCACAAGGGGATCGTGGAGATGCTATTGGAGCGGAACGATGTCAACCCCGACTCTGCAGACGGGAGTGGCCTTACGCCATTATCATGGGCTGTCATGTATGAGCAGAAGGGAATCGTGGAGATGCTATTAGATCGGAATAACGCCAATCCCGCCACAGCAGATGATTGGGGCCGAACACCATTACCATGGGCCACCGGGAGTGGGTATGGTGGGGTTGCGGAGATACCACTGCAGTGGAGCGATGTTAATCCCAGCAGAGCAGATGAGAGTGGCCAGACATTATTGTGGCCCGCCGAAAGTTGGCATGAGGGGATCGCAGGGATGATATTGCAGCCGAGCGATGACAGTTCCGACCGGGGAAATAAGGCCGTCCAAACACAATTATCACGAGCCACTATGCTGGGGCATGAGGAAATAGTGGACATACTATCGGAACAGAGCGATGTTAGCCCCGACCCGACAGCGGCTGCCAGGGGCGGGCATGAGGGAGCTGTAGACATGTTATTGGAGTGGGGCGATGTCAATAGCCACACCACAGCCGAGGTTGGTGGAATGGCATTTACATGGACTCCCGGAGGCGAGTGTCAGGAAATTACCGAGATGCTATTCGAGCAGAACGATGTCAATTCCATCCCGGTAGATCTGAGTGGCCAAGCACCATTACCATGGGCTACGGAGAGTGGATGTGCGAGAGTTGCACAGTTGGCAGAAGGCCAGTACGGCCTCACCGCTAAATTAGCACTTGAGGGGGGGTTCTCCGAACTCTCCACAGCCGAGCCACCCGAGACACCCGAACCACCCCTCAAAAGGATCCGCCGGATTTGATATCCCCTTGCCGCCCTTCACCGACACAATCGGTGCACTCTTTGCCGTTCATTGGTGGTTCCCCACCCCTGCTTCTCCGGGCCTATCCCCCACAGCTACCAAATTAACCCCCTACATCTGCTACTATTCATCTGCATGGCAATTCGTTATTGCTATCTAAAGTCCTTTGAAAGGTTGGAGAGATGAGCAGGCTCCTCAGGGCACTGTAGCCGAAGAAGCATATGGGTGAGAGTGGGTAAGGGATCCACTTTCTATCCATTACCGAGGCATGGTCTGTGATATTTTGTTTACTGCTCGCACCTGCTGTTCCTATATGTTTATTTCTCATGCCTATGATAAAAGAGTTTTGTCTTTTTTCTACAAATGGCTCCGGAACTTTTGGGTGTTTATCAACAATACCGCATCAATACCACCACATTTTGGTCCCGGCTTTATAAGTTTGTTGCACGAAAGGAGGAAGGCACCAAACGGACAAGGGCTGAAGTTGGGAGAAGATGCTTACAGGTTGATCGTAACGGTGGAGGTTTCCTTATGTTTTGGGTAGTGCAGTGGGTTGTTTCTTTCCTTCCGGGGTTATGACGATTTGCGCAGGGGGCCCACCGGCTGTGATTTCTTTTGACACTATATAAATGCTCAGAGGAGCAGAGATAAATAGTAGACGTGGTGGTCGGTGCAAAGATAGATATTCTTTTATTATGTTTTGTATATATATACTATATCTTGGCATTTTTCATTAGTACTCTAATACCGAGCAAGATGACAGAATTCTATGGCTACCCTTTTCCTACCTAGCGCCTAAGTCTCAAGTGGACACGCTCACTCTACCGCTATGCCCTGTATCGCATACCTCCATGACTGCGCTCTACGGAGAAATCCTCTTTAGATTGAGAACATTCGTCCGGAAAAGCAGAGGAACGGTAACCTCCTAAACCTCGTGTTTCCCCGCCTGATGCCTCTTCTAGTTAGCACCGATTTAGAGTGCGTCGGCAAGCCCCGGGATAAAAGTGGATCTTCTCTCATCCCCTGATGCCTGTCCGATAGGGGAAGTGTTACACCATGTATGGATAAAGTGGTGTCCAGTGGTTATGAGCTTTAAGATTTGGGCATTACACTATATAATAGGGAATTCTTCGTTAGAACAGCACTAGCCCACCACCTCCCCCGCCATGTACCATTGTGGCTTTTGTTTAATCTTGCATTCCGGGCCTAGAAGTCGCCCGTAGTTTCAGATAGACAAAATTATTGAAATATTTGGGCTTCTAGAATGTGTTCGAGTGCATGGGCAGTGCCGACCGATGACAAGCCGGTAACGAGCTGAAACTGACTTGGTAGTTTAAAATATAATAAAAAATAACTAGTTAAACGAAGCGAGAAAGCACCCAGAAACAGGATTCCAAACACTGTCCATCCCGGGCAATGCTCGCTCCATTCCCGACCTCTGTGCTTTATTAGTTCAGGATATAGGTTACCTATAGAAATACTTACATCTATGTGTCTACCACGGCTGCATGGTTTCGCAGATCCGGCTTGTGGATTGTGATAGTGCTCCATCACCGAGTAGTAGAGCATTGAGGTGAGTGGCATAAACGAATACCAATTCTTGAGATATTGAAACTGGGTTGCAGCTGTTCCTTGATATTAGCATGTGATCTGGGTGCTCGAAGCAAAGGATCTAATGGGAGAGGAAGCGCACGAGCGGCGAAATACGAATTATACGATGAAATAGAGGTAGGGGTCCTTCACTCCTATAGCTCCATGACACGCTGCTCCCTAAGTGCTCCGGGTTTCGGGTTAGGGATTTGTAAGCCCTGGGCGGATGGAAGCATTGGATGAGGATCGTGGTGTGGCTGGTCAAATTTTTGTTGTTGTCATATCGCATCGCCCGAAGCTATACGCTGGCTCGGCGCAGCTGAGGGGAACAAGATATATTTGGACTGCTCTTCCTCTGTTGAAAATATTCAATGCGGAGGTAATGATTTACGGTTAGGGTTTTACGCAGCGGAGTGGAATGGCTGAAGTGGAGACACTATGTTTGTATTATGCGGAGACAGATCATAATTGATAGTGTTGAGTTGAATTAAAGGAAAGACTGAGTAAGAAGTGAAGTGAGAGAAGAAGAAGGCAAGGCGAGAGCAAGAGAGAAAGAGAATAGCGTGGAAACAAAGAGAAACAGACAGGGGTGTGACAGCGTTTTCTTAGCTTGCGCGTCCTGTCACTAGTGCGTACGTATAGCAGTGCGGCCTTCTAGTGCGGGCACATCCCGCACTTGCACATCCCGCAGTGGCACATCCCGCATCAAGTGTGGCCACAAAGCTGCAATTTCCAACATCCTCCCGGCAGGAGGGACCGAGTGATTATTCATGATTATAAATGCAACATTGGGAACAGGTATTGAGGAGCTAGCTAAGATAGCCGAGGGTGTGGAATGCTAATGTGGAGATGTCGGAAGACTGCAGAGGGCGGAAATCAGATTCAGGGTATTTCGTGGAGCTGCCGGAAGTGCCATCAGAGACTAGGGCAAATGCCGAAGGGCGGGATAGGTAAGGCTACAGGCGGGTGTTTTGGGGTTTGTGTCTAGAGCGCTATCCCTTCCCTTGTTCCCGAATTTCACATTGTTTTAGGGTGTGGACTAACTAATCCCTTTGCCTGTATTCAAGCACTGTGGCTAAAGGCTAAGTTGATAGCGTGGGTCATGAGTGTAACTGGACTAGGTAAAGTGGTAAGCGATCAGAATCCCTTACCTTGTAATTAGCGCTAGATACTAAAAGTTGTCTATTTGGGTAATCGTGATAGGAAAAACGTTGTGCTTCAGAAGTGGTGTAGTGCTCAGAATACCGTGGAAACAGTACTGTTCAGCATTGCCATGATGGAAGCCAGAGTGGCCACGTAGATTTGCTCCTGGGTACTAAAATAGGCTAATGTTCAACACCGGAAAAATCCCATTGATCATTACTCCTTTTGTGTTGAATTTTAACTCTAGTTGCTACTTCTTTTGTCCATCCGATCGACCATCTCTACTTTAGCGTGACGCTAAAAGTGCGTGAACGAGAGTACAGGGAAAGGGATTAGTGCCAGTTTAGCCACCCTCCACAAGAGTGAACCATTCCCGATTGATTTATTTCTTTTGGGTCAAGTTCACAATCCACAACACTAGTCTGTTCAAGTAACCATGACCACACCTACTACTTTTAGATGTTTCTGTCACAGTCATGATGAGCTGTACATAATTTGTGGTGTACTGAGCACTACAATTTCAGAGAGTTGCCCAAGTTTCTTCCATCCTGATTACCATAATAAGTTAGTGATCTAAATTACAATCTGGACTAGAAAGTCACATGTTTCAGAAATGCTCTAAACGGTAACAAGAAAAACTACTCTTTTGCGGTCGCTCTCACGGCCTTGGCCACCCACCAAGTCATAATTTGAAAACAAGGCAAGGGATATGGATGGACAAAGGATATAAAAGGAACCGAGAATCCGGTTTCGGCTATTATGCGCGGTTTATCAGAAAAGAGCTTTGCATCCAGAGTGCACTGAGATAGAAAGAGAAGGGTTACGGGTGGTTTGCTATTGCCTTATTGTAGGAGGGATACTGGGGGCGGGGGGTTAAAAGGGTCGGAAAATAAAGATTGGCAAGGCTAGGTGGGGTACTTAGGGCTCGTTTACCTATAGATGGCCGTCTAGCAACCAGAGACAGTGCCGACCGCCAAAGAAAGTCAGTTAGATAAGCGGGCTTTAAGCTATATACTAGACAGTATATTAGTTAAACAATGTCATGCAATTATTCTGTTTTCTTTACACACCTTCAACTGTCTATCTATTTCTAGAAATTAAATTTATAATAGGTGGTTGGACTAGACGGTGGCGTCTCAACCTTTATCTGATAAACGGCGTGAAAGTCTTTGACCAATTTTCAGCAGCCCTAGATTCTCCTAGCTAGACCGTCAAAAAGTTACGTTGCCTACTCTAGGTACAGGCCATCTACTTTGCCGCACTCTCCCCCACTGTCAAGCCCCCCTTAACGGTCGGCATCGTTTCAGGCAGTTAGATGGACATCTACAGGTAAACGGGCCCTTAGGTGATAAGTTGCATTAATGGAAAAATTCTAGCCCTGGGAAATTAGAAATCCAGATTGAAGGAGTAGGTGTCTAGCGCCTGGTCAATGACTATGTCTGTGATAAAAAATCGCCAGTATGCAGTTCAATCCATTCGTTAATTTGAGTCTCTTAAAAGAACTAGTGGTATTCTAAAGGCCCTGATTGATTTTCCTCCTTTGGTCTCGATTTATCCTTATACAATCTCAATAAAAGTTTTAGATATATGGTCAATCACTCAGTTCAACTGCTCTAGTTTAATGGCATCATATAACATCCCCCCCTTTCCACCTTAGCTTGTCGATCTGCGCCCCTAATCCTTGTCTCGCCGCTCAAAGGTTTCCGATCTTTTTGACCCACCTTCAGTACAGTTGGAAGTCTTTGACGATGGCACGCAAGGTTGCAGACGAGGAGGATGCCAACAGCTTTACAGAAGAGGCGGATATGGGCGGAAGAGAGCGGAGCTAAGAAAAGCGAAGGGGACTCTAGCTAGTTAGCAAAGGTTTTAGTTTCGTGAAAAGTACTGTATGAGTGGGTGCTTTGGGGAACATGAAATATGAAATCAATTGCGATAGTAGGAGTCCAGTTTGATGCGCTGATTTAACTTACCGGTTTATTGAATGAGTTGACTGCTCTTTGGCAGCTCTGTGTTGCTCCGCCTCGCGTTGTGTTTCTACTTTATCGTATCAATTCTTTGTCCCCGGTGTGATCATGCGTTTTCGCTCGCGCCTATCCTTTGTCTACTGTTGAGAAACGGTCCTCTGAGTAGGGAAATCGTGAGAGAAGTTGTTAGGCTTCCTTCTCACTATTCCGTATCCGTGGTTGTACCCGGAAGTGTGTATTCCTCATCATGAGTTTTGTGACTGCGATTGGGTATATATATACCTTTCTTGTTTCGCTTAGCTAGCTAGATAACTAAATCAACAATATTCCGCTGCATAACCAAACCGTGGAGATATGTTTACAACGCAACCTCCCTCAGGCGATTAATGGCCAGTCTCTCTGTCCCAAAATGCACGGATGGAGGGATTATACTTTTTGAAAAGCCTAATCGGTCAATCTCTTTGTCCAGCGTTTTCGTGGGGTTTTAGGGGGGGTTGAGGTGTTGTGTGGAAGGACAAAGGAATTATGGGATAGTTTGTGATCGGCATGCTCTTTGATATGGGCAAGATACCGCGGAGTGCTAAATTAACGCGAACACTTGTACCTCGCAGCCAAGTACCCCAGCTTAATTCCAGCAATAATAATTCGGGCAGCCTCAATAACAAAAAATCAAATACATTTGGCCTTGCTCCCAGAGTTAAAGGGTGCTGCTGTCATGGTGGGCAATTGGCCATATCATTTGGGTCTGGTGGCTACCGAGGGGAATACTCTCCCCGATTTTCGAGTGCGGTACTTGGTTGCGAGGTACAGGTGTTCGCGTTAATTTGACACCCCACGGTATATAAGTCTCCCGGCCCCTTTACGTTTGTCCCTTGCCTCCGAAGAGAGAGAAAAACAACAAAACTCGCCCCAAGATGGCTACCTTCCAGACAAAACCACGCTCGGGCCAGCCCCTAGACCCACTGCACTACACTGAACTCATAAACCACTACCTCGATTCGGGCCATTCAATCTACATAACAAACGAAAATTTCGCTTCGGCCCGCGGTACTCAGCTAGCAAACCACGAGCGAGCCATAGTGAGTCTTATGCGGGTCCCGTTCGCGCCCTACTTCGACACCAAGTTCATCCTCAAATGGTTCAGGACAGAGGCTTTTGCTCAGGCGCCCGTTGAGCAGGCAGAGCTAGAGGCCGCCAGTCTGCACCAGGCTGCCGAAGCCTTCCGGCGCAACAACAACTTTTCCCGGGCGCCTAGGGTTTACGCCGTCCGGGCGAACCAGAATCTCATTGCACAGGAGTGCCTTCCAGGGAGGGGGTTTCACGACAGTAATCAGGATTGGTGGCCAAAGGAGAGGATGATCAGGTTTGTCAGGCAGGTGGCAGTCGCCAGGCTCGCTCTCTTGTCACAAGTGGAGAATCAGCTCGGAGTTCCCCGGCATGCCCCAGATGGACGGAGAGTTGGGCCTTATTGCGCCCATGTCTGGTGGGAGAATAACAGGGTTTCTCTTCCCCCTCTCTTTCTTTGCTTTATTGATTACAATGTCCCAACCTGTTTTTGTTGAGCGGCCGCTGACAACCAGAGTAGCACAGATTCTGGAACCAGATCAACCGCGGCCCATTCCCAAACCGCCACGAATTGATACTGGCTTCCCTTCGCAGAGACCTATTAGTAATCAGATGGCTGAGAGATAGGCATGACGTACTCCCCCCCGGCTCGCACTTCCGCAGGTGGGAAGATGTGATATCCTACCTAGAAACTACAATCCGAAACATCGACCAGGTTCCCCGCCCAACCAACCAGGAGTTTTTTTCCCTGAATCACAACGACCTCCAAGAGGGCTTTAACATAATGATGCGCGGTAGTAAGCTGGTCGGGTTCATAGACTGGGAGACAGCGGCGTACGAACCTCTTCCCGTATGCCTCATGGACTTGACCGACTCGACGGACTACAATCCTAGAGAGTGGCGGGCCCACGCCGGTCCCAATGGCGAAAACTTCCACGTGCTGCCCTACCGTTTGGAGGCAGACAACATGGAAGGGCGCTTGGAACGCCTTCAGAGAGAGGGCGCCGAACGGAAGCCATTCCCAGACTGGGAGCTAATCGAGAACAACGGCGGACCGCTTGGTGAGGAGGACTTTTACGGGGATGATTACCCCGAGGACATCAGCTCCGGTGACGACGAGAGCATCATAGACGCAGCAGAAATGCACTGTGACTCGGACGCAGAGGCCGAAGAATCATGCGTGCTCCCCGAGGACCCTGAGAGCCGGCACCCTGAGGAGCGGCTGAGAAGGGGCCTCTCGGGATACGAGCTCGGGGATCTTTGGTACTATGAGTCTGTATACGCCCTAATGAGGGAGTTCATTCACCACCAGCGCGGGGCGGGCTTGGGGCCAAACGGGGAGTGGGGGAGGCTGCCGGAAGCGTATTCGAGGCCGCTGGCGGAGTGGGAGGATACGCTGTATTGGAGGGTTACACGTACCGTCTTCGTGGGTGGTCACGCCCAAATTATCGATGAAGATAGGGTGGATGTGGAGCCTCGACGTGCTAAGGGGCCTAGAGCGAAAAAATCCAAGACACAACCACGACAGCGCAGGGCACCTACTCTCATGGATGGCTGGCGAGACGCCGCCGCTGCCGGAACAGAAATCCCCCACGAGTCCCCGGAATCGAGTGGCGACAGCTGGGCCAAAGACAGGGTCCCCCGACGCATTAGGCCAAGACCGCTTCGAAAGCCTCGGAGAGTCTGCCCTAATCCCGACCCCATTCCCGTATCTACCCTCCGGAAGGAACAAGCATTGAAGGGAGCGAAGCAGCGGGGGAAGGGAGATCCCCCGCTGGTGAAGCCCCCGCCTGCTGGTGCTCGTGTGAGGGGTGTGAGAGATAGGATTGCCGCGAAGGTTATGGAGAAGCTGAGGGTTAGGCTAGGCCGTGGGGCGGATGTTCTGTAGTGCGTGAAGGAGGACATATACCCCCTGGATCAGCTTACTAGTTAGGGAATGCTTACCATACCTATTTTTTGCTTGGATTTCGGGTCTCTTCTTTCCCTTCCTTCCTTCCTTCCTCCCTACCTCCCTTTTATTGTCCCCTTTTACCATTCTTGGGTTTCTTAAGTTTAGGATACGATCAGTTTGATAGTTTTACCCGATAGCTGGGGGGATAATTTACCTTATATCATCCGTCTTCCTTTAGAAAGCTTTCCTTCTAGCAAGTGTTTTCCCGTATCCTCTTGGTAAAGTCTACTTTCCGGGATGACTACAATCGAACAGAACCAGGGCAAGAAGGGCTAACGAATGATAACTCGTGATCCGTGAAACCATTTTATCGCATGTGCGCTATCGCCGTTTAAGGTAGCTAGGGAGAACGACTCCTGTTCCCCGCCTCTCGGCACCTCCAATTCTGCAACCCCACCTATCTGTGCACTATTACGTTATCAGCATACTTGGAAACAGAGATCTTCGGCAGGAACAGCATTCCCAATATGCTTCTACTTGGATATCTCTTCCCAATCTCGGACCGAACCAAGTCAATGAGCGACGCACTGAAAGCGCATATCTCTCCTGTGTGTGGGCACCCTCACCTAATGTACTGATTCTAGAGTCCTGGAGCGTCCCGTTAGCTACTAAAAATAGTTTCAAGCCACTATCCACACAAAGCACCAAACACCACTCAACCCCGCCTACTCCCCCATCCCCCACCCTACCATCACTCTCCCAAACACCCCTTCACAATCCTCTCCCAAGCCTCAACAACCCCCCACTCCTCCAACGCCGAACAAACA
>Ga0307507_10010776_pt1 | contig 11705 bp, 12 predicted proteins | sample 7_EM_MG_FD_207223 | JGI IMG/M metagenome (GOLD analysis project Ga0307507, IMG submission 207223) | Populus trichocarpa ectomycorrhiza microbial communities from riparian zone in the Pacific Northwest, United States - 7_EM | ecosystem: Host-associated > Plants > Roots > Unclassified | place...
CAGTGATAATTAGTTTAAGTGGTTGCGTCCTGATTCACGGTTGACGTTATGTGCGCTAGGTGCGCCAGACGCAGTGGGCGCACCAGGTGCCAAGGATTATTTTTGCTGATGTTGACCAAGTTAGATCTAAAAAGGGGTTAACATCTAATTCGAATCAAAAAAGGAGATGAATGGAAAACCGCTTTCCATACCCGAAATGGACATTATGCATATAAAGTAATGCTATTTGGGTTAGTCAATACACCTATCACGTTCCAGGCCATGATGAACACTCTTGTACGAGAATTTCTAGATCACGGAGTTGAAGTATATTTGGATGACATCCTAATTTACTCCAAGACAATAGAAGCACACGAAGTTCTGGTCAAACAAGTACGAGCGAGGCTAGAACGCCATGACCTCGCGGTATCCTTAAAGAAATCCGTATTCCATGTTGATAGAGTCGAATTCCTCGGATATATCGTGGGAAAAAACAGTGTTACTATGAGCGAAAATAGGTTGAAAGCATCCTCAATTGGAGAGCCCCAGGGTCGGTAAAGAACACACAAGGCTTTATTGGTTTTTGCAAATTTCTACTGACGCTTCATAAAAACTTCTCAAAAGTTTGCAAACCGATTACCGACACATTGAAAACCAAGGCAGAAAAACATTTATGGTTTTGGGGAGAAGAACAGGACAAAGCCTTTGAAGAACTTACGCGAAGATTTACCTCAGCCCCTATCCAAGCACACTTTTACTGTCAGAAACAGTGACTAGGCAAGGCAGACTCTCACATGACTAATAGTTATTGGTGATCAGTTTGTTACCTTTCACGCTATGAGATCAGTTGACTCATAGGATTTTACATGACGACGCAATAGCGTGTCATTGGTTTATTGTTATTGGTTGATATTTGACATGACGCAGGTTTGTGGTCATGTGGTTTATGTATTTCACACATGACTCATATTTATGAGTCATGGGTTTCACGCATGTGACCTCGTAAGGGCACATGACGTGTTTTATGGGTTTTGATTGGTTACAAAATAGGGCGAAGCTGACTCGGACGAGTCAGCTGATGGATTTTACACTATGACTCACTATGAGTCATGAGTCGCATGACGTAAGGGTATGAGTCACGCAGGGTTATGGTCGAGGGAAGAACCCCTATATAAGGGCACCCTCGGGGCATGGGATTTGGGTCACGAACCATCTCCCTTACACACCCGGCGATTGAAATCTCAACACCATGAGAATTCATCGTCAACATCCACCACACCCGCACTCTCAGTCAGCTGCACCCGCACTCTCTGTGAGCTGCACCCCCCCTCTCCGGCCTTACTTCCCTCATCATGTCCTTGGGCCCTGGCGTCCTTGTTTCTAGGGGTCGTTTGGCTCTATCACCCCCTCTTTTCGCTCGCGCTTCGCTGCCTCGCTTAGCGTTCGCACGGTCTGCAACACACTCTCGCCCATCTTACAGACGGCTGGGACTACAGTTCGCAGTAGGAGAAAACTCTTCAACAGGCTACTGTCGATTTCTCCATTCTCTTCACCTCCGTTAGAGGCGGCCTAGTCAGACACGCACACGGTTACCGATAGTTTCCACGGTTATTGGGTCTACCCCTCCTCTCCCCCTTCAGGTCTCGTCCCGTTGCTCGGTTACCGCTACAGTCCACTCACTCGGCTGGCACCCTACTGCCCCTTTACCTTACGCCGCCCTCGCGACTTCTCCACGGTCGCACCCCTCAGTTACGCTCAGTTGTCGCATTGCACTACCTCGGTGGCGGAAGTCAATGCCTTGGGTTCTCGAGTAATGTACGCAACGCCGCAACGGTTTATTGTGGCTTCCGCTCCCCCATTGCTCTTCTTTTATCATCGGGTACTTTGGGTTTCATTAGTGGTTATAACAATTATCTTTTTTTCTTGGCGTCTACGGCAAGGGTTTTCCTGTTGATTCCTCACCATGTATTTATTTGTATTTTTCTTTTTGACCGCCTAGTCGGAGGGGGATTTCTTATTTTGCATGGCTGGTGTGCGGTCGGTCTCATACCAGAGAGACTTGGGTTGATGGCTTTTTCCCTGGTGCCGGGTTGGAGAAAAATAGGGGATGGGGTTCTTTCTTTACCATAGCTAGCGCTGCACATAGTCTTTGTTCCCAGTAGTTGATTAATACAAAGCACATGATAAAAAAGAAAAAAGAAAAAAGAAAAAAAAAAAAGCATGGGATTTGGGTTCTTCACCCAACGATCTAAGTTCCTTCATACACTATACTTTCAATACAAAAATCCTTATCTATCACGCTTTCGGGAAAATCAGGACACAACTGTCTTATACAGGCCTAGCGATCGACGTTGCTAGACAGGAGTCGACGGACTTAGCTATCGCAACAGCTATCAGGGTAAGGAGAAGTGATCGTTAGGAGAATATCGGTTACCTGCTGCAAGTATCACACGGAGAGGAGAGGATTGTAACATTTACCCGGACCAAATAACGGTAATCGAGACGGACGCTAGCGCCCTTGCACTAGGCTGGATCCTTTCCCAGTACTTGGGCAAACGATTAGACCCCGTTGCGGTCCACTCACAAAAGCTAAACGATGGCGAACAGAATTACGAGATTCATGATAAAGAGTTATTGGTAATCTTGGAAGCATTCCGCGAATGGAAACAGTACCTGTTGGGTGCAGAGAACCCGGTGACGGTATACACCCACCACCAGAACCTGCAATGCTTTCTCACGACTAAAGTCTAGAACCCCTGACAAATCAAATGGGCTCAATAGCTGGCCAATTTCAATTTCAAAATAGTGTACCGCCCTGGCAGCAGAGGGGGCAAACCTGATGCATTAAGCTGGGGGCCGGAGTACCGCCCTGAGGAGGGAGCTACGCATTGCGAACAGACAATTTTGAAACCAGAACATTTTGAAGTTTCACTTTACTACAAAAAGGACCGAATTCGGGTCAGCCTGGTGGAAGGAAAAATGCGAACGACAAACTGGCTCAGAATAAAAAGACTGCAACAAGAAGCGATAATTCCGACAAAACCTTCCAGTATGGCAACAGGACATCACATTTACGCCTTAAAGGATGGCACCATACCAGCCCAAAGACAGATGTTAGGAGATACCAGGATGGCACTAGCACTGCCCAGAGGAACATACGGCAGGCTTTCGGCAAGGAGTGGCATGGCAAGCGACATGGAATAGCAGTGGGTGGCGGAGTTATCGATGCGGATTACACTGGTGAAATAAAAGTGATATTACAGAACAATTGGAATACAAGTTATGAATTCAAGGTAGGCGATTCTATCGCACAACTAATTGTGGAAAAAATACAAACACACAATGCGATGGAAATCGATAACCTGGAAGACACGGAAAGAGGAACTCGGGGATTTGGCTTAAGCGACATCGGTCCCAAACGGCTAATTATGTGTGAAGAACTCAAAGTCAAAATGCGTTTCCTAAACCCAGACCAACAGAACAACTCATATTTCGACGAAGAAGATATCCACACACACTGGAGCCCAGGAGACGAATTGACTATGCTGTCCAGTGCCATGAGTGCAGCAATACAAATGCAAGCCATGGACGACTCATTCCTGGAAAGAATAAGAACGGCAGGAAAAGAGGATGACACCTCGACAGCACGAAAAGAGGAGCTAAAGCAATTAAAAGAAAAACGGGAAATATTCCGAAAGCACTGGGAGCTGGAATATCGATTGCTTTATTATAAGAATAGACTATTCATTCCATCAAAGCAAGAACTCTGGACAGAAATAGCGAAAGGATGTCACGACTAGAAGGTTGCCGGATATTTCGGACAAGAAAGAACAACCCCATTGGTCACAAGAGACTTCCACTGGGAAAAACTCACCAAATGGAGCAACGACTATCTCCGATCTTGCGACGAGTGTCAAGATAAGAAATCCCTGAGACACTTGGAATATGGATTACTCCAACAACTGGAGGTACCCTACACGGCATGGACGTCTATCTCAGTGGATTTCATTACCCAGTTGCCCGAGTCCCAGGGATAAACACAGATCATGGTAGTAGTGGATCGTTTTACAAAAATCGCACATTTTATTGGCTTAGCGACAAATACGACCGCAAAAGACGTTGCTGATACCTTCGTTAAGGAAGTCTGGAAACTGCACGGACCCTCCTCCGAAATCGTGTCAGACATCGAGGTAAAGGTTTCTGGCTAATTTTGGCAATCGTTATGCAAAGCATTAGGAATTAAAAGGCAAATGCCCACGGCATATCACCCACAAACGGACGGACAAACCGAAAGAAGCAACCAAGTGCTGGAAGATTACCTTCGAAACTTTGTCAACTATGACCAAGACGACTGGTATCAGCTACTACCGTTAGCCGAATACGCCTACAATAATTCCAAAGCAAGTGCACATCGAATAACCCCCTTTTTCGCCAACTACGGGTTCCATCCACAAACGGAATGGATGAAGGAAAAAGAGGCTCAAAGCCCAGGGGCAACAATGTATACGCACTGGATGAAAACAGTGCAAGGGAAAGCGAGGACAACTCTCGAGTAAACAAGAGAGGCCATGAAGAAATAGTACTACTGGCGAGCGACACCACAGCCCGACATCGAGATAGGTGACTTGGTAATATTAAAAGCAAAAATATGAAGAACAAACGACCAACAAGAAAGTTCCCCCCATGATTGTACGGCCCTTTTAAATTTTTAGAGAAAAAAGGGAATAGGGTGTTCAAACTCGATATCCCGGCTCGCTGGATAATCCACCCAGTATTTCACGTCTCCCTTCTCGAACTCTATAAAGTTTCTGACCAACCCAATCAACAACAAACCCCACGAGAACCAGAGGACGTCGAAAGGGACCTGGAATCGGAGATTGAAAAAATCGTTAAAAGTGAGATAATCACCTACACGAGAAAGGTCAGAAGGGTAAACAAGGAGTTCAAGGAACTCCAATAGTTTCTAAAATGGGCAGGATGCTCAGAGGATGAAAATACCTGGGAACCACCGGAGGGGTTGGAAAACGCCAGGGAAGAGGTGGCAAAATTTCATAGGGAAAAACCCGAAATGCCGGGGCGGAACTTGGCTGGGTAGTATGAGAAAGGTTTTCCACAAGTGGACAATTAAACGCTGCTGGTTTCTACCCCTACCATACACAGCTCATAAAGAATTAAGAATGAATTATGGCTAGACCAAAGTATTCGGGACGAAACTTAAGAGGAGGGAGCTCGTCATACGCACAGAGCTCCCAGATGGATAAGGGGGTCAAGTTACGCTACCTCCACGCACAAACCTCTAAAAAAGAGTTAGCACCACCCCCCTCCAGCCACGACTTATTGACAATAGGTCACCATAGGTGGTCCGGGAAGTTGCGTCCTGTCACCCAAGACATAAGTAAAGAAAGCCCTACTTGCAACACTGTACATCGTGGCCTATCGGAAGTGTCTCGGACATTTTTACCGGAGGTCACATGTTCGACCCACACACCCGTCATAGTTATTATTACTATACGTGGATTGCCAATTAGTCTCCAGGCATCGGCACGAGCACTGCGACAGATGGGTTTCTGCCAACCCCTATAGAAGAAATCAATCTCTATAAGTAGGAAGTCATATGGCGGAGTTTGAATGGTTGGATAAGAAGTTATGGTGCTTCAAAGTTAAGTCGACTGACATATGTCGTCTGATATGTAAGGCGCAAGCATCTGAATACCTGGCATCAGAAATGTTGATCACAAAATGACCGGAAGGAACGACTGGAATGATAGCGAGCCCGGCTACATATACAGACTAAGTTCATATGAGTTAAAGATCGAAAGCAAGTAATTGGACGCAATTAACTTAGCTATAATTAAAGTTGAAGGGGTGTGCGCATTGTCAGGGTCAAATGGTGTTCGGACCTTCATGAGTGTTTACAAAAGTACAAGAAGTACTTAAGAACTAGAGGTGTATGAAGTACCCCGGAAAAGGGTATAAGTAGCGGGCAAGAGCCCGGGTAGTTAGAAAGATCATCAAGCAACGGAGAAGAGACCCTAACACTATATACACGTTAACAAATATTTATCCTTTCACCTACTTTAAAAATCTACCATAACCTTCGTCTCCCTAGATATATTCTCCAAAGTATCGACGAACTGGCTTAGTATCTTCGCTTGTCCTTAGAATATTACTACCCTCATAACAGTTGGCCGCTTCACACACTGTTCAGTGAAGAGATATTCTTACGTTGGCCTTAGTCGGCTACGTTTACTCTAGACTGGCCTATTTTCTGCTGGACTGACACACCCAGACGATAATCTCGTACTCTATGTCTTCATAATATGAGCATTGAGTCGAACAGTGGTCAGGGTCAAGAGGTGTTCTCACATCGAAGTTCAGAAAACTTTGTTCGGTCGATACTTAGTTAGTATGGTTAGGACATGTAGCCCGCGGACACTCAGACACGGGATATAAATATCGAAGTGTCCCCCTCGCTAAAACAAAAAATCATCAAGCACCGGAGAAGAGATCTTGTCACCAGAAAAAGTGATTACTCTAAAATTATCTTTACCTCTCTATTACTTTTTATCTGTCCTTATCCAGACAAACTAGGGGAATCATACTACAAGCTTTCCTAGACAATAAGCTCCGTTTACGAATACATTAACTCTAGCCTGGCTTCATAAGTTACCACGCAGGCTACCCCAAACATGTATCTGGTGTATGTGTGCGGTATTGGGCCATGTGAAAGAAGTCAACCAGCGGTGTAACACACTTCAAAGCGCTCTTGAAATCGTGATACTGAGAGCTGTCCGGATTTCGCAATGCGGACGCCAACATGGCCAAGATACAGCGTCCAAGGTTGCACACTTCCTTCCCCTGCCATTGTGTAACTTCACGATAGGTCATTTTTGGTACGCTGAGTCCGGGATGAGGCACAATTTCTTTCCAGAGATCGTTTAACGCCTGCTGCCGTTTATGCTTTTTCAGGAACCCCTCCACCCATTCCATCATATCTTTGAATAGGCCGAGATACAGATTGTTCAAGAGGTCCGCCTTATGTAGGTGGGCTGGGTTTGCTCGGTCGAGCCCGGCGAATACATTATTTCCTATTTTCACGCCGACCTGCTGAAAGTATTCTGCAATACGGGCCACTTCTCCCGCCTCATGCCACAAGGCTTGCCCTCTCTATAGGATGTAGTCGCGTGTCTCATACATCTTCAACGGATTCCCACCAAGCTCCTTGCACGGAACCTCACACTTTGGGCACGACTGACTGCCAATTCTGTGCAAGGCCGCATATTCAGCATGATCTGCACTCCAGGCTGACAAGCTGGGAAAACAAAGTGGTGTTTTGCCGTCTGCACCATCCATTACGGTTACTTCTTGGACCACCTATTGTAATGGCGCAAGGATCAGATTGAAGACAGTTCGCAGGAGATCCACATTCCCCTACCGCTGGGCTTCGTCGGCGCGGGCTGATTCACCAGTGAACTTTCGCGGCACAGGAAGCAATGCCACCAGCAGGATTGGCATCTTGACAGGGCTGTTTCTCGTCCCGGAAAGGATATTGATGATCGTCACGTATAGCGGACAGGCTTTCTTATATGCCGAAAAATCGGTAAGTTGAGTCTGGTCCGACAATCTGATAATGGGTACCACTGTTGACCCGGGGGGTAGTGTTTTCTACCAAGAAACATAATAAGCTATTAGCCTTTGAAACACTCACCACTTGAAACATGCCAGGATGTATTTCATACCTGTGTATCCCAGAACCAGTCCGCCATATGCATCTCAGAGTATAATCACTCCCCACTTGCATCACATTTCCGAATAGGTGCGTAGACCATATCTGATCTATACACGACCTGGCGGATCAAATAGCGGACACAGTCCATAATATTCCGATAATAGCAAGTTGCTGCATGTCGACCATCATCAAAAAACGGCTTCCATCCACACCAGGTACTCACCAAATGGGTCCCGAACGTCATGGTCTTATCGCATAGTATAGGCGGACTGGAATGATCTGCAATCTGTACCGCCCAAACCTTCAGCAAAGTACGGGTCGATCTGCAACTTGGCTACCTTGCTCCGGACTAGCCAGCTTGCCAAACTAAAGTTGTCTTCTGACGAGAAAGGGTTCCAGGGGTCATCTGTCATGGCCCTATTCAGCTCTGTATAGCCAGCAACATCGCTGAGTGTTCTGCCAGCACCAGAAATAGTCTGTTGACTCGATGGGCTCCCGCAGACTGACGGGTGGGAAACGTCCTCCTGGTATAAATCGTTCTGCATATCATCATCTATCTCACTACTTGCTGTCTGGTAATCTGCGATCTCGAGCCTGTGATCAGATTCGTAGTCTGAGTCACTCTAATTGATGTTTTCATTGCATACTAGAGCAGGCGGCCCTGGTGAGGTCAGGTCTGCATTCGCACGGAGGGATAGAACGATATCAAGATGGATTGTCTGAAGGTGCTTTTCGTATGCAGTGGCCTGTTGATAGCGTCACCTGGAATAAGGACACTTTGTTGTGTTTGAGATCATCGTGCTCGGGTGATGTTTCTCTTTCAAGTGGTCTGGCTGAGCCAATCAGTAGAGAAGGACTGCAGCTGATATAGTCTTTCAAAGGTGAAGGCAGATTCCTTTCAAGTGTTGGATCAGGGAAAACTTGAGGTTTGTTTAGTAGGATGAGGGACGGGTCCTGACATTCAAGCTGTCATTAACTAAGTTTTCACAGGGGGGCCTAGAGAGGTTTAGTAAGGTCTTGGCTCTGAGGCTGCGGCTCCTCCGCGGCTCTGTTGCGGCTTAAAACCTAATCTGAAGCTTCTCGCCTTTGTGCGTGGATCCCGTGACCTTTCAAGATTCAAGATATCATTATTCCAGTTTGTAAAGAGTACAATCGTGCGAACCCCAGCGGCCTATATAAGCTCACCCTCACCCCCTTCCATCCTCTCTTCATGCTCCTTTCCTGAATAATAATCACAACCTTTATTGATCAACTCATCCATCCCAACAGAACCCGCAAAGCTCTACAAACCTCTCACTCGTCTGTGGTATTACTAGTATATCCCCAGACCAATTCAGTACTATCCATCTGCATATTGCCAGCGAATACCCTATTCCCAGCCGTTTATCATCTGCAGAAATCCCTTTATCTCTCTTTATCGTCCACCAGGCCAGCTCAATTTCTATTTTCAGAGCATAAACCATTCTCTCATTATCCTCCAGGCTACCAGCATCAGCTAGTGGACATCTTGCATTCACTGGAAGACCATTGTGGAAAAAGAAAAGCAATTCCGGATCAATCAACCACCCTCCCACCCCAACCGCTATTATACGGGTAGCCTCAAAAGTTGGACTTCAATACCAAAAGTCTGATGCCTTCAAAGATTATGGTAATGTTACTTGGTGTGAGTACGTCTGCGGCTTCCCCGAACCGAGAACCTATAGTAAGGAGTATAAAGACTGGGAGAATGCTATGAAACGTAAGATGGGGCAAGACAAGATCCCGGGCTGGAAGGGGAGTACGGCCCCCCAAAGGGCTGCCATTCAGGCCTATGTCCTTGCCACCCCGCCTTTTACAGGTAGGGCGGCACTCTGGCAGACAGATACAGCACAGGGCGAATGTTTTACCAAATGCCTAGATTGTTTGAAAAAGGACATAGCAAAAAAGCGATAAGCCCAGCTTGACAGAATTATGGGTACCACAACCAGTTCCCGCCGTTGCCCCGGTGGCAGCCCCAGTTGCGGCCCTAGTTGCCGTCGGAAATGATCGTAAGTTACCTCAAACCATCGGCATTGAATGTGCACAGTATATGCTAATAGGGCTCCTGCAGGTCGCGTCGGCCCGCACTCTGTCCGTCTCTGGATAGATCAAGCGTTGTGGTCCGCCGAGACATCCCCCTCCCTGCCGGGCTTGACAAGATCCAATGGCAAACTCATGGACATGTTTACTGGATGGAGATGACCGAACCAATGGATCTGCTCTTCTGTGGCCATCGCACCCGTGGAGAAGATGGCATCAGCAAAATGCCAAAACCACTCCTGGTCCACCAAGGGGGGTTATGGTCCCCCTGGTCCTTCTGGTCCACCCTGATCCACCCTGATCCACATTTTCGGTAAAATTTACAAAAGTGTGGATCAGAGCGGATCGGAGTGGGCCAGGTGGACCACAGTGAGCACGACCCCCCTTGGTGGACCAGGAGCTTTCAGGACCACCCTGGACCACACTCCGACATTTCCCTGATGGGGGGCTCCTCCCCCCGGCGCCCTCAATTATGGCCCTCCTGATAATAGGGGCCAATCTCCCGATCCGTCCGTTCATAGTGATGAGTCGGGCTCAGGCGGCCACCAACCTGAGTTGTCTGCTGGCGCCGCAAAGAGAATCACAGGGTTGAGGACCATAAAAGCCGGGCTCAGCATGCCAAAGACTGTACAAAGGGTGCGCAGTGATCCCGCGGACGTCGACGATTCGGAGCCAGTCTCAAACCGCAGTTCAGCCAGCAAGGTCGTATGAGACTTGGATACCGGTTTTACACCATCTGCTACTAAACAACCTTCTGCCCCTCCTACTGACTTGGGCATTTGTGCCTTGGGGTCTGGCTGACAAATAGGAAGGGACACCCACCAAAAGAAAGTATTCCGGCTATCTACTCAGACGGCAGTCAATAGCAGTGGCAAACGTGACCTCGCAGCCATGGCTGACGCTAACAAACCGAATGGTCCGGCTGACGCTGCAGAACCTCCGCGGAAGGTCACCCACAGTGCACCAATAATTGCCAGTAGTATTGAGGGTGAACCAGATAGACTCCATGGGGAGGTTAATCGGAGTTGGCAACCTACCGCCACGCCTAGTCCGTCTAACAGTCCTCTTTCATTGGCTCCGAATCGGAGTCATGATCAAGCCCCTGCGGCCCCTGAGCAGCCACAGCTGAGGACATCAGGTGAGCATCTTTTGATGCTAGCCTCCGGCACCCAGCAGCCTGCCGACATATTGGCGACCCAAGTTAGTATGCCCAGCCGAAGCCATTCCCCCTCGGATCCCTGCGCCGACGATGCGCTGGTAGATATGGCAGCAGCAGATGCCAGAGAAAAATTAGGCCCGGTCGCGAGCTCCCTAGCAAGCTCAAGTGGATACTTTACACCTGGTGAGTTGCGGTTACAACTCCCAGGTCTTTCATCTGCTATGTTGGCAGCTTGTCCTACTGCTTTGTCAGCAGAAACAGACCTTAGAAGTCCCCTCTGGTTCGTTTCTGCGCACTAGCTTCCGTCAACCCAGCTAGCCTGCCTCGACCCATTGTGGCTAACGTCAAGCCACAAAGAGGGTAGTTCTGTGCATGATAATAGATACTAGCCCACAGCAGATCCTAGACTTTTCCTTTTGGTGTTTTCCATTTTCGCTCCTAGAGTTCTGCGGGTTGTTCTCGCTCATTCCTCACCATTTCTGTTTTAGATTAGCCTACTATAGCTAGGCCCGTTGTTAGGGGTAGCCGGTAAGGTGACTTATGATACTGGGCTAGGCCTTATGCTTGACTGGTCCTTAGACGGAGAATCTTGTCTAGGAAGGCTCGTAATAAAGTTTAACTAAGTTACTCGTGTGGTAATAGGATAATGAGGAAAAATAATAATCATAAACTTATTATATTGATAAGATCTCTTCTCCGGTGCTTGATGATTCTGTTTAAGCGAGGGAGGCACTTCGATATTTATATTCCGCGTCTGAGTGTTCGCGGGCTACATGTTCT
>Ga0307507_10010778_pt1 | contig 11703 bp, 4 predicted proteins | sample 7_EM_MG_FD_207223 | JGI IMG/M metagenome (GOLD analysis project Ga0307507, IMG submission 207223) | Populus trichocarpa ectomycorrhiza microbial communities from riparian zone in the Pacific Northwest, United States - 7_EM | ecosystem: Host-associated > Plants > Roots > Unclassified | place...
AAGAAAACAGGGTAGACTTTAATTAAGTCTGGGAGTTTAACCTTATATAAGTTGCCTTCTTTATTAAGGATCTTATATAGTCCTGCCATCTTATAGTCTAGCTTATAGCTAGGCCGTTCTGTCTTTTAGTTCTTTGTTATAACCTAGACTTTATCGCCTACGGTAAAGTTAGGCTCGCGCCTGTGCTTATTTACCTACTGTTCTATTAATTTTTAGGCCTTCTCTAGGTTCTTATAAGCTACCGTCTATACTTCTTCTAAGCGTCTAGCATATTACTGTGCTTCCTTATAAGATAGTTTTTCGCGTATAGTTTATGGTCCTTTTGGTCTTTCCTAGTTAAAGCTTATATAAGGTAAGTATCCCATTTCTAGCTAAATAGGTATAAACCCTATAGAGTTATAGGGTAGGGTTACCTAGGCGTAGTCTATTATAGGTAGTAGTTTGCTATAGTTGTCCTAAAAGTAGTTAATAAAGGGCTGGAGTCTCTGGTCTAAGTATTAATTTACAATCTCCGTCTGACTGTCTGTCTGAGGGTGGTATGCCGTAGAGAGCTTTAGCCTAATACCTAGGATCTGGGTAAACTTGTTCCAGAAGGCTAATATAAACTGCGGCCTATAGTTGGATACGATAGTATCTAGTGGTCTGTAAATTTGGTAGATATAGTAGATATATAGTTGGGCCGCCTCTTTAGCATTAATATTCTTATAATAGGGGATTAAAAACAGGCGCTTGCTAAAGCGGTTAACTAGGATTATAACCATATTATATCTATCGCGTTCTGTAGGTAACTTATAGAAGTCTATAAAGATATGCTGTTAGGGGCGTTCTGGTATTAGGAGTGGCTTTAATAGCCCTGGGGTCTTGTTTTATAGAATTATAGACCTACAGCAGTCATCGCAGTTCTGTATACAGGGTTAATATCCATAACTATTCTGGGCTAGTAGTAATGGTTACCGATAATCTTATAGGTCTTATTATTTCTAGGGTGGGCTATAGAGACCTAAGTATGTGCTTTGGCGATAAGCTAAGTCTATAAGTTCTGTTCCTTTGCTACTACTAGCCATTCCTAGTGCTTAAGCAGTCCGTTTTTTAGGGACTATAGGCTAGTAGAATCCTTTGCCTTTTTATAGTACTCCTGTAGAGAAGGGGCCGTATAGTTTGCCTATAGCTGTTTATTAATAAGGTTAAGTTCTATAGAATTAATAGGATATATCTTAGCGCTTAAAGGGTCTATATTTAGTTCTGCCCATATTTAGGGGTTAAGGTATTTTGGTTATAGTAGCGTCTAAGTCTATAATAAGATCTTTATAGCTGCCTAGTTATCTAGGTCCTATTTATACCTTATAAGAGTATCCGCACGGTTAGTAGCACCTGGCCTATATATAATTAGGAAGTTAAACTGGGATAGGACCTCCACCTAGTATATCTGCTGGGCTATAAGGGCCTTTATTATTATAAAATATTCTAGGGCTTTATAATCCGAAACTACTTAAATAGGCTTAGGGGCTCCTTCTAACTGTATTTGCCAGTACTAAAAGCTAGAGATAATAGCTAGCCTTTCTTTATTATAAATTAGGTAGTTTAGCTTAGCATCTATTATAGTCTTTAAATAGTAAGTAATAGGGTGCTATTTTCCATCTGTCTACTTCTGGGAGTAAATGCTAGCTATAACGCTGTCTAAGGTATTAGTTTCTAGCATTAAGGGCCGTTTTAGGTTAAAGTGGGTAAGTAAGGGAGCAGAGACTAGTTGTTTCTTAAGCTTGTTAAAGGCCTGCCTATATATAGTATTAAAGTAAAAGGGCCGGTCCTTATAGGTAAGTTGGCTTAGGGGCTGGGTAATTCTACTATAGTTCTTAATAAAGTGTTAGTAGAAGTTATAGAACCCTAAGAATAACTACACCCTATTTACGGTCCTTGGGGGTATCTATTAGTTAATTATAGCCGTCTTTTCTAGGTTTGCCTTAATTCTGTTTATACTAATAATAAACCCTAGGTACTTTATATACTTAATACTAAATTCCAATTTCCTAATATCGGCCTGGAGGCTAGCCTCTTGGAGCTATTATAGGACTTTATAGATATGCTCCTTATATTCTAACTTATTCTTAGAGTAAATTATAATATTATCTAGGTAGGCCGTATAGAAGTTATTAAGGTAGTTAAAGAGTATATCGTTTATATATTGCTAGTACATAGCTGGTCCATTAGTTAGTCTAAAGGGAAGTACTTTACATTTATATATTCTGTAACGGGTCTAAAATATAGTAAGGTTTTCTAATTTAGGGTCTATCCTAATCTAGTAAAAAGCCTAACGGATATTAAGCTTAGTAAAGATTTTAGCTCTACTTATTTGGGCTAGAGTCTTATTAAGTAAGGGTAGGAGGTAGTGGTCCTTATAGGTTATATTATTAAGTTTGTAGTAGTTAATACAGAAACAAAGTCTTCTATTTAGCTTCTTAGTAAAGAGAATAGGCGAGTTAAAAGGGGCTTAACTAGGCTTAGTAAAGCCCTTATTTAGGTTATTAATAAGGTACTACTTTATAGCCTACAATTTGGCAGTAGACTGCTAATAAAGGGGGCTATAACTAAGGGTATCTTCCTTGTCTGGCTTAATCTTAATCTTGTAGTCGTAAGGTTAGTAAGGTAGAAGTATATTAGACACTGCCTTAGAGAATACGTCCTTAAATTTCTGGTGTTAATATGGCAGTTTCTGTTCTACTAGCTCCTTATTTATAAGCTTACTTTTCTATCCGCTAAGCTTGCTTTCCTTTTCCTTAATTATTTAATTAATTTTATATAAGCTGGTAGTAAAGGCAACGGTATTAGGTTAGACTAAGTTCTGGTAGAATCCTATAGCGCCAATACAGTAGATATTAACTGGGGGAAGGTCCGTAGGTTTCTTTACAGACTTTTATTAGGCCATATTTTATAGTATAGGGTTTGTAGTCTTCCTTAGCTTATATTCTATTTTCTGTAAGTTATCTTTCTAGTCTATTAGTTTAGTATAGCGTCTAGTATTTCTAGCCTTTCTTTATAGCTGTATAGGGCCTAAGTTCTCCATAGGGGACTTAGCTAGGTTACTACTGATTTCCTAAATCTTTGGTGCGGGTGGCGTAACATAGGTAGTTTAGGGGCGGTATAGTATATAAATTTGTTACGGATTAAGCTGTATATCTTTCTTAAAGGCCTGGTCCCTATATATAGCATTGGCTTAGTAAATAGTATTAATCTAGGGCCGTATAAGGTTTTCTATTATAATACTAATTTCTTTTATAAAGGAAGGGGTTAGGGGTAGGGGTTTAGGCCAGATAAGCTGTCTACTCTGTATGTTAAGCTATAAGCCTAAATAGGCTAGCTATTTTCTTCCTAAGATTATATTATGGCTTCCTAGGTCTGTAATAAGAAAGGGGATATTATACTATCTTTATCTATTAACATGGAGGTAGATCTGTAAGATAGTTATAATAGGTGGTCCTATTTATCCATTATACCCATAAATAGGAACTGGTTTAGGCAGTTCCTTAAGAGGCGCATTTAAAAATTTAGCTAGCTTTATGGCGTACTGGGTGTTTATTAAGGTAAAGGTATTTGCTCTAGAGTTAGCTAAAGTAGAGGTTAAAACTTAATATCTATTATAAAATAAAGTATAAGGGATAGTGTAGCTTCTTCTACTAACTAGCTGACCTAGATTAATATATAATATATTAATTCCTTTTAACCCTAGAGAGGAGTTTTTCTCTAGGGTTCCTCTTTTTCTAACTCTATACTATCCTCCTAAATTAATAGAATTTTACCTATTTTTACCTTTGTCTAGTAATTCTTTATAAAATGGTTTTTCTAGCTGTATAAGAAGCAAGCTCCTTAATTACTAAGGGCCTGTTTATAGGGGTTGTTGTATATAGGCTAAGTATGCGCTAGACCTATAGTAGGACTAGCTACACGGCTAGCTGCTAAATTAATGGCGGGCTATATAGCTGGTACTATAGGAGTTGTAGATTGTGCTAGAGTGTTATGGGCCGTTTATATAGTGCTTGCGGTCTAGTTTAGAGAGTTTCTAGCTTTATACCGCTTAGCTTGTGCCTTAATTTAACGGAGGCCTTAGTTAATAGATAGGCAGTGGTCTATAAGTACCTTTAGCGTCTATATAGTAGTAAAAACTGGTAGTACGGCGCGCTGTAGGTCTAGGGTAAGCTTATTAAAGAGGTCCGGCATTAGGTCTTTATGGGGAATTTAGGCTTAGCTGGCTAGGTATAAAAAGCGGATCTAAAAGGCTAAAAAGGTCTTTGTTGTCTTTATATTAAGAGCTTTATAATTAAGGCGGGCGTTCTATACCTTAAAGGGGTCCTTATAGATGGAAGATAAGTAGTTAATTATCTCGTCTCTAGAGAGGAAGGGATCTGCTAAGTCCTAGGCGTATCGCGGACGTAGGTGCGTCTATATATCTCCACCAGTACAGCCAAAGACGTAGGCCATCTTAGCTTAAGTAGTGGGGAAGTGGTCTGTATTAACTTTAAGCTTATCCTATAATTAAAGCTTCCAGTTATTAAATGTAGGGTTAGTTCCGTCTATAAGTAATAGGGGGTCTACAACCTTTGCGGACTGTAATAATGCTAATGCTATATATTGGGCTAGGGCTTTAAGGACTGTAGTAAGTCTCTAGGTGTCTAATAACTCCTTACTAGGTGTAGGGGTGTCTCTAGTTTTAAGCAGCTCTTAAAGCTATTTAATTTTGGTATTAGCTGCTGCGAGCTCTTCCTAGGGGGTTAAAATGGCGACTGTTTTACTATTAGAGGTATTTACGGGTCCTGCAACAGCTTTGCCAGCTACTGCATTTCTTGGCATAGTGGTAGGGGTTTTAGGTAATTTTTAGTATTTATTTATTTTCTAGGGGTTCTAGTCTATGCGTGTCCTATTCTTAGGTTTCGCGTTCTATTCGTGTTCTTTTGGTTCTTGGGTCTGTCCTATTCTTATAGTCCTAATAATATCCTTAGGGTCCTATTCTATATCCTTATCCTGTTTATGGTTTTATAGATAGATATTTTTTAAGTTTTTTTTTAGGAAGAAAGAGTAATAATAAGCTTTGGATAATGTTAGCAACTCAGTTAATTAAGGCATGAGTACGGCAAGAGGGTCGCGCAAGCCTATATAATTGGATTGTCTATAAACGAGGATCCAAAGCTAGAGAGAGGAAAGGAGAAGAAGAGCAGCGCCGCTTGATGTTTTATGCGATCTTTGCATCACATGACCGCAATTTGCGGCAATTTGCCAGTACCGTAATACTGTCCGAGATTGTCTGAAACTGTCTGCGATTGTCCGCTACAATCCACTGCTATAATCTACCGTTTTCCACCAGCGCCGTAACATTGGCTATCTATAAAGATATAAACCTGTTTCTTTTCTGGTCTTTGTTGTTTTAGATATTCTAGGGCCCTATAGACTGCATAAAGTTCTGCGTCTATAATTTCCATATAAGGCCCTAGATTCCAATTTGTTGCATATTTAATCCTATTTCTCTCCCCTATTTTATATACGGCCGCTGCACTTGATTTACTATCTTTAGAACTATCTGTATAGTATATATCTACTAAGTCCCATTCTAGGGATTCTTGTAGATTTTCTACTAGTCTTAAATGTTCTTGTGCAGCTTCTTCCTTACTACCCCTAGAGATAGAAAAAAATGCAGACAGGTAGTTATATATACTAGTAGTACTAATAATACAGTAGAGTTTACCATGCCTGCTTATCTAGGCCTCTACCTCAGTTTTCCAGTGCTTTGTCCCAACTATAAGCAGTTAGCTGCCACCACTAATCGTATGGGGATTCTCACCAGTTCTTACAGATATCTTATAATGGGGTTAGCCCAAGTACCAGTCCGCCCCCCAGTAGTCTGTATAAGAGTTTCCTCCTAGAGTTGGTACACTTTCGCATAGCTTAGGAGCCTTCTATAGCCTCTAGTTTTATGCCTCTCTTTATTGTTTCCGCCGGCGCGGGCATAAGCTACCATTTACAGGGGTCGTAACTCCCGTTTTATACGCCTACTAACGTAGTTCTACAAGGGCGTCGTGGCTGCATCCTGTAATATAATTAGGTATACCTTCTACGGTCGAGGTCCAGCCAAAGCCTCTTCCGCCTAAGTAACTCCTGTTTGCTCTATAAGTACGTCTCACTGGCGTACCGTCCTAGTAAAGCAAAACAGTTCTATCTGTTAATGTACTAACACGCGCATCCGTTCTCTTAAGCTACGTAATAGTCTCTCCGGCTAGAACGTAATCCTGCCTGCCTACTAGGTGCACTAGGGGTTAGGGCCTAGTTAAGGGGTAAGGTCCCTAGAGCTAGTAGTGGCTACTATATACTACGCCCTGCGGGAGGCTAGTAGTAATATAGGGGCGTAACACCCTATAGACTGCTAGTTCCCGTTTCGCGTTGCCTATAAGAGTCTCCTTATAACAGGCTAACTGTGTCTTATAGAAGGAGGCCATAGACTAGGTCCTATGCTAGGCAACCTACTCCCCCTCTCTTACTAACTAAGCTTGTGTCCCCCCTTCCTATAAGCTGGCCTGTATCTTTAACTGTTAAGACCTTGTCTAACTAGCCTATATTTCCTCTAAGACCTCCCCTATATATATACTAGATTGCGTGCACTATGCCTATTAAGACTTTCCTGTAAGTTACCTTATATATATACATTAGGTTACGTACACTACGCCTATTAAGACCCTCCTGTAAGTCACCTGGTTAAACGCTATGGGGCCATTAAAGCTAGCCTGTGTTTCCGCTGCCTAGAGCTTTGCCTGTGTTTCCACCTTGTTAAGCCGTCTAGTTGCTGTCGCGTCGTCGTCGCGTTGCTATTGCGTTGCTGTCGCGTCTGTTGTCTAGGTCATGCGTACCACGCCTATTAAGACCCTCTTCTAAGTCACTTGGGTGTGCTAGATACTAGATAGGCCCTTATAGAGGGGCCTTAATAAGTTCTCTAGACAGGGCCTTAATAAGTTCTTTATAGTGGCCTTGGGGCCTTAATAAGTTTTATATAAGGTATCTGCAATACGTTAACCTTAATAAGTTCTTATAAAAAGAGGTTCCCTATACCCTTACTACGTCCCTTTATAATCTTAGAGCTAGTGCAAGCCTAAAGGTGTCCTATTGTACAACTAGGACGCGTCTATATTAACTGACTAGATAATAAGGCCAGTTTCGGGCCTAGCTATAAGCCAGGTAGTCGTATATTAGGTGGTTTTTGTATCCTAGTTTCCCTTAATAGGCCTCCCTAGGTGGTAGAGCAAGAGCCTTATGTGGAGGCAGTGAGGCTCCAGGTGTTGTTAAGGGCGATGCTTTGTACGGTGGTACGCGTCGCGAGCTCAGCACCACAGAACCGCGACGACAGCGCGCTGCATGCGCTGCGACGGCTCCCTACCATCGCCTCTGCACTTAGCCATTAAAAGGAACGATTTCCTGATGATGTTTCCACCCGCGGCGACGTGGACGCGTGCAGTAGGACTTCGCGGGCAAGGAGAATAATTAGAACATAGAATCTATAATTAATTTTGATTCTAAAACCCTACCTTCTACTAAACTAACTAGCTATGCTGCCGTGTTTAGTACTGGTTAAGCTCCTTTTAAACTTTAGAACACCTAGATACTTAACCCTAACGCAGATACCCACGTCTATAATAATGAAGAAGACTTTACCTTCTTATACCTAGCAGTAGAAGACAACTACCTGATTGCTAGCGGAAATTTTAAGAAATTTTAAGCTTATGGAATAGTAACTATTACTGTTAATACACCTACTGGGCAGTTAAAAATAAAGCTATCCCATATAGCACTAGTACCCACTACGTTTATAAATATTGTAGCACTTTTAAGAGCTACTAATAATAATATCTATTTTGACTTAGGACGAAACTTACTATACCATCTAGTAACTGGCGAAATAGTATGCTATGCGAAACAACTAGGGGGCTACTGGGCACTAATGTATAGAGAGCCTAAAAATACCCTAGACTTGATAACTTAATTAACCTTCTTAACAGGAAGATTTTAGCTAAGCTAAATAGCCCGTAAATTAATCGGAGCCATAGCTATAAGATGGTATAAAATTCTTAGCTATGTAGAACCTAATGCTATTACGCAGCTTCTAAAGTATGTTATTGGTGCAGAGCTGACTGAATTTGAAACTAATAAACGAGCACCGCTTAAAATTAAATGTGAAGTTTGCTTACTAGCAAAGCATATATAGCAGATCTCTTAAAGACAAGAACATGAATTTCCAGCTACTTGACTATTTGAACGGCTAGTATTTAATATTATCTACCTTAGAGTACTAGGGTATAACGGTAATAGATATGTTATGCATTTCTATTGTACATATTCTAAATTTAACTTTATGTTTACCTCTAAGAATAGGGACAAAGCTACTATCCTACCTACTATTTATAAGACTTACTGTTTAATTAAAATATGATTTTACTAAAACATTACCTTCTTCTAAAGTGATAATAAATAAGTATTTAGATAAACGGAAGACACCCTAGAGATATAGTGTATAGACAAAGGCATTACCTTTAAATGCTGAGTACTATATACTAAAGAACAAAATGGTGGAGCAGAATAATCTAGATAAACCCTTATAGAACGATTAAGGTTTATATAGCTGGAAGCATCTTTACCCCCGTCTCTAGGACTAAAGACTTTCCTTACTACTAGCTATGCACTTAATTGAATACTAAATAAGCAACTAGGGTGGAAAACTCTATATAAGATCGCCTACGGTAAGCTGCTATTACTTACATATATGTATAAATATGGTTATAAGACCTATACGCTAAATAAATAAGTTAGAAAGGGAGATAAGCTAGCTCCTTGTGCATTAATTAGATACGTAGTCGGCTATAATTTAATAAATATCTATTAAATTTGGTTTCCAAGCCTTTATAAAGTTATTTAAACCAGAGACGTTATATTTAATGAGACCTTGTTCTATAACCCTAAGGGTTAAAATATTAATTACCTACTTAGGGAAGTATTAGAAGACACTATTTAGGTAATTAGTCTACTAAAACCTCTCTATGAGGACGAATCTGAGGATAAATCTATCCTATATAGACCTACTTTAAATGCAGATTAAATAACTATATTAAGTGACTTAGCAGAGCCTCCTATAAAGGACATTAAATAGCTACTAACTCTTAGTAGAATGGTATCTCTAAATCTGCTAGAAATAAATACTATACTAGAAGGACTTTAAGACGATATCTTGGATATAATTAAAACAGGTTCTACCTAGCCAAGTAGTTTACCAGAACCGTTAAATATAGCTCTATAAGCTAACGAGGGTTTGGCTAATCCTTCTACTGACTTTGTCCTATTAGAAGGTTCTAAATAAATTTGACGTTAAGTGTATGTAGTAGCACTAGCCAATATACCTACCCTATTTGGTTACTACGCTGGCTTTACTATAGGACTAGTAAAGGATATTAACCGAACTAGATCCTCCCTATATTAAGATAATCTTCCACCAGAACTAAAGAATCTAAAAGAGCTAAGAAAGTATCCTTTGACTACCGGCTTTTAAAAGGCTATGGAAAAAGAATATAATGACCTAAAACGCTGAGGGATATTTAAGACTGTCCTAAAGGAAGAAGTAACTAATAACTAAATCCTTTTGCTAAAATGGGTCTTTAAATATAAGTTTAATAGCGATGGCTGCCTATAAAAGCTAAAAGCTTAACTGTGCGTCCGCGGAGGCCTATAGATTACTGAGGAAGAGACCTATGCAGTAACCCTAGCTGCTTAAATATTCTGTGCCCTTATGGCTATAGCAGCCGTATTTGATTTGGAGATTTGACAGTATGACGCTGTAAACGTATTTATAAATGCAAGATTAGATAAGCCAGTATACTATTACTGCCTAGAAGGCTTTAATTAAAATGGATATATCCTAAAGCTACTTATAGCGCTATATAGATTAAAAGTCTTACTACTACTTTAGTATAAAGAGCTTACTAGTATACTGGCCAAATTCGAGTTAAAGCCGGTTTTAGGTACTAACTGCCTTTACATTAATGGACGACTTATTGTCTTCTTCTACGTAGACGATATTGCTGTTCTATTTGCTAAGAAGGACCTTTAAAGACTAGAAGAATTTGAAGCTAAACTTCTATATTGATACGAGATCTAAGCACTGGGAGACCTATAATGGTTCCTAGGAATTTGAATTAAACGAGATTGTGCAAGCAGAAAGCTCTAGCTCTGCTAAGACTCCTATATTGAAAAGATAGCTAGTTAATTTAATATCTAACCAGAAAGGTTCCCTAAAACACTACTACCTAATAAATTAATTCTGTCCGACTAGTAGAAGAACCCTTAAAGAACACTAGCCTATTAGTAATAAGTTGGTTCCCTTGCGCACCTTGCCGTATTTAAAAGGCCTGATATTGCGAAGATATATTCTAAGCTGGCCGAATTCCTTATTAATCCAAATTAGAAACACCTTGATATATTAAATTAAGCTATTGCCTATTGCCTTGGAACAAAATCTACAGCTATTAAATACTCTAGTAAAGTATTTGGAGTATATATCTACTTCAGAAACCCTAAAGGAGAAGATGTTACCTTTTATGGAGTATCTGATGTAGCATTTATGGACTATAAAGAGACTAGATGGAGCTCTTAAGGATACCTATTTATCCTATTTGGAGGACTGATTCATTGGAAGGCAACCTTATAATAATTAGTGACTTGCTTAACTACTGAAGCGGAGCTTCTCTCCCTGTTTACTGCCGCTGTTAAAATTATCTGGTGGCAGCGTTTCTTTAAGGCAATTGGCTTTAATTTAGAACGCGATTTTACCCTGCTATGTGATAATATGTAGACTATACGACTTCTAAGACAGGATACACCAAAGCTTGATACTAAGCTATGATATATCAACGTTTATTAGCACTAGCTTAGACAGGAAGTCTAAGATAAAAAGATTGATGTATGATGGGTCCCTATAGATAAGATACCTGCTAACAGTCTTACTAAGATTCTACCCTGTTAAAGGTATAAGGCATAGGTAAAGCAATTGAATTTGGTGGACATTCGATATTAGATTACTACTACAACTAATAAAGACTCCTAAGTATTACCCTGTACTACTCCTAAAGTTATATCTAAATTTCCTATTTTAGTATAGCTTTTATTTTTGTTTTATCTTCTATAGCTTTAACTACACCGTTAAATCTGGGGGGGGGGGTGTAATAGTTTACTAGTACTACGCTAAGATATAAGGTTGTTGCCTAAAAGGCTCTAAGATATAATCGACGCTACCCTTATATATCTTGGATACGGTTAAATATTGAGGTATAGACTATGGAGTTCCGGGTCTACTTTTATGTATTTAATTTACTTGATTTCTATAGATTTAGAATTAAGTCGCTTATTTAATTCTCCCACACTGCACTGTTATAAAGACTCCCCTCTAGGGTACCCTATTAATCTTAAGGAGATTAATTTAAGTTAGCTAATAGGTAGAAAACACTTTATAGTTCTATATATAGTATCTTAAAATAGATATAGAGTTAATATAACTGCCCCATCGGCAAAATATGGTACCCTTTCAATGGCCTCAATGGTTGGTGGTTGACGCAATTGGCGCGCAGTTGAGGTCATTTGGCAACTCGACCGACTAGCCTATGTCGTGTTTTTTTAACACGCAGCCTG